>Ga0196965_1000404_pt1 | contig 27003 bp, 39 predicted proteins | sample S1_20metaG_FD_148668 | JGI IMG/M metagenome (GOLD analysis project Ga0196965, IMG submission 148668) | Soil microbial communities from Anza Borrego desert, Southern California, United States - S1_20 | ecosystem: Environmental > Terrestrial > Soil > Desert | place: USA: California | collected... | reverse complement strand
AACTCTGTACTAAATTCAGGATACTGAGAGTTAGCAATAATCCTAGCACGTTTCCCCTTAACCGGAACGGTAGGATCAGGTCCACCTGTGTTAAATCTTCTCCTTAATGGCATCCGCAGTTCTTATGTTTATTCCAAGAAGATATATTACCACCTAATTGCTTATTGATATTATCATATAGTTCTGCACCTATATCTTCTCTAACTTGTTCTTGTGTCTGTTTAAGAACTTGTTCTTTCTTACGAAGTATCTCTAAGCTGGTCTTACGTTCATTGTTGATTGGTTTCTTCTCAATTTTTCCTATTTGCTTGGCGATAAATTTATGAGGTTTTGCAAAACCCAGTAAATCAGAAAATACGTAATCTCCTGATATAGTTTCTTTATCTTCTACTTCAACATTACCCCCTATTTGAACTCCTCCTTCAGCATGTGTTTGTCCGTCAACTTCTACTGTATCAGAATTTAACGCTTTTAGCTTTCCTCCTAATGCGTAAAGTTGACCATCCTGATTTCCTGTAAAATCGTATCCAATTGCTCTTGCTCTTCCCATTCTACCAAGTACATCATTACGATGAACAATAGCCCTATTTTTAGCCTCAAGAGCTTCTTTTTCTTGTCTATTTCCCCCAATAAGTCCACTTATTCCCCCTACAACGCCACCTACAACAGTACCTATTCCTGGCATAATTGCTGTACCCGCGGCAGCTCCTGATGTTATACCCTTAAAGGTACTTTTCTCAGCAAGATTTTCATCATATCCATATTGATCAGGAGGACTAAAACTATCCCATACAGAAGTACCTAGTTCTCCTAGCATACCTATAGCTTCTCCACCAGTTTGATAGGTTCGTCTTCCCCTTCTATATCTTGATGATATTAGCATGATGATCGTTTTATGTTAGGTATGAGACTTCTCAAAGATACGAGTTTATCCTCACTATTTGAATATTCCAAGCGAACTATAAAATATTTACCTCGTATCTCCTCTTTTTCAAACCAAGCTAAAGTATTGTCAAAATTGTTACTGATCGGACGGTAATCAGTAGAAAGCCCCCCAACAAAAGGGGAGTTGATATCCCTGACTGTACTAAGTATCTCATTAAATCTCCAAGTTCTGTCAGCGGATTTTGTGTTCTTGTTTTCATAGTCTATTAGATCAGTAAGTTGATTAATGCTTATTTTACCAGTACAAAAGTGATCATTCCAGATAGTTACATGTGTTATGGTTTCCTTCTCCATAACAGCACCGTTCTTTTCTACCCGTGTGATCCATTCTATAGCTGAAAGTATCTTTTCTACTTCAGGTTCTTCATTTATAATCAGGTCAACAAAACTAGGATAAATAGTTCCGTAGAATTGTCCATATCTACCTGTGTTATGTCTGTAAAAGGTATGGTTCTTAAAACTATATAGGTTTTCTCTTGTATGAATCATTCCTTCTGGAATATAATCATTAAAACCTTTCCATTCTTCTTTAATTAAATCAAATGAAGCAGTAAGATTTACGGAATCTGCTTTTAGAGAAAGTAGAATTCGTTTGTAACGTTTATCAAAACCTAGTGTTATACTTGATGCACTTGATTTATATGGATTATCTCCTATGGTATTTTCAGTAAGTAGTTCTTGAAATACATTAGTTAGTCCCTTACCTATATTGACATAACTATTTCCTTCTTTATATAAAAGAATTTCTCCTGCACTCTTATCTACAAAGGCATATCCAGCTTCACAAAGTAGACAACCAAACTTATGTTGTGTTCCACCATAGCCGTAATCAGTAGGTATAAGTTCTTGTGGTTCTATGGCAAATAGATCACCGCTACCTAAACTTATTTTAGTTATATCGGTTTGAAGTACTGCTTTATCTCTTGTTATAAATAGTGCTCTCTCATGATGAATAAGTAATTTATCACTACCCCATGCAACAAGGTTAGTCACTCCTCCTTTATTACGTACCGTATAGAATACATCATTCGGTCTGAATTGTCTCCACCCATCTTCAAAGTCAGTTGAGCGGGATGCTATTAGTGATCTAGCAATTGCATATGGTAGTTCTGATTCATATATCTTAGTATGATCATATACACCATTTTGTTCTAAATCATTTATAGCATTGAAACTCTTAGATAGTTGTATTTCATTAACTGGTGCATTAAGTTGATTCAACTTAGTAAACCAGTAATTAGATTTATTTGTCTGTTGACCAAATACACCAGCAGGATAAAAATAGGTATTATAGTTCTCTTGTGTGATATACCTTTGATTTAAATTAAGTCTGCTTTCACATAAGAAAACTTTAACACATCTTATACCATCATCTTCAGTTGCATTGAATGCTATATGATCTGCTAGAGGTGCAGATGCCATTGTTACGAATGAATGGGTACAAATAAATGCATCACCTTCTCCCCATAAAATACCGGTAAAAGAATCCGGATCAAGTTTCTGGGTTATTGGTACAACTATTTGATCAGCATAACTAGTAAAGAAGTTTGTTCTTGGTACCTTAATAGCAACTAATGCAGTCTCTTCAAATAAACCCGGACTTGCTGTTTCTATACCTTGTTGTACTTTAAATGCATTAGTACTTCCTCCCGTACCGGATACATCAAGAAGTAAGTTAACTCCCGGAGGAAGTTTTGCGTGAATACATTCCTCACTGAGTAGGTTATTTACAGTACCATCGGGAACAGATACTATACTATTAGCAGGTATATATTTAGGATTCTGTAAGGGGATATATTTAAACAACGATGAGTATGTTCCTAATTCATCGGCTGCAATGAAGTTACTTACGTATGTAAATATGTCAATTTCAGCAGATGCTCCATCAACTATCTCGGTTCCTCCTCTAAGTATGTATCCTCTAGGTTTAACTGAGTCTGATGTAAAGAAAGAAACATTAAGATCAGTTATCTTAAGCTTAAGTTGATTAGCCAGATACATGTTCTCCACTGATGGTTTTAGTTTCATTACATCAGGAGAATGTAATCTAACAAAACTATTACTTGCATTTAAATCAGCAGAATTAGCGGTAGTATAAACACGCCAATTACCACCAGCAGAACCTATAATAGTTGGATCAAATAGATTAGTATCAATTGCAACACCTGCTGATATTTCAGGATGCGCACCTAGTTGAGCAATATCATAACCAAGTACTGATGTATTGCTAATATCTCTCTTTGCGTATCCTATCCTTATGGACTTGATCTGAGATAATAGTGTTGTATCAAGATCAGTTAAGTTAAAACTATACTTGATTCCCAACATATCCCACATATCTACCATAAAACTATTAGCGGTAGAACCCCCATATACATTATCCCGTAACCATTCTAAACTCGGGAATCGATGATGTCTAACTCGCTGACCAGCAAAGTCTGGGAAATTACTAGGATAAAGTTCATCCTCATTTTCCCATACACCAAAGTTACCATACGCATAGGTTTCTCCTACAATATCATTAAGGGAGCCTATAATACCTCCAAGTTCTGCGGTTGATTGTAGTTGAAATACTTTAGGTGTGTTACCGTTAAATTTGATATCGTTATTAATACTACTATTTGCTCTATGACTAGCTGTAAGTGCTCTACCGGGAATATGAAACCATTCTGTATGTGTATTATCAGTTAACTCAAACTGCGCATACATTGCATACACTTCATCATGGAAGAAAGTCTTTTGGTTATTGCCTGATTTTCTTACAGGTTGATTTGCTCCCTGATCAACTACTGCATCGTATTTAGGACTACTAGTCCACTCAAGTCTAATTCGATTGGCGATATTCTGAAAGTCAATAACTTCAGGTGTAGAGTAATCAGCAGCAAAAAGTTGATCTCCCAACGTTTCAAAGTGTCTGACTCTTTGAAATACTTGATTGAAGGTAAGTACTTCTTCTATGGTAAGAGTACTTGCAAGTTCAGTTCCAGTAATTGTAAATGTAGTAGTGCTACCAGTAATTTCTACAGTCTTGTATGATGCTACCGTAACTACATCTTCAATCTTAGTAATAAGTATAGCCCTTAATTTTTTGAAACTAGTATCAGCGTTAGATATAGTAAATTTAATACCCTTATTACTTACTACACCAGCAGCCGATCCTTGTGTAGTTCCGAAATTACCAAGATCGTTATGATTAGTTATATAGATTGGTTTCGATAAATCAGAATAGTTACTTACATTCTTATTTATATCTTCATATTGGATAGACAAGAAGTGAACACCTGTCTTCATTGATCCACCTCCCTCTATCACCTCAAAACTAATTGAAGGATCAGAGGCAACAAGAGAAAGATTATAGAGCCCTAAATTATCAGCAGATGTAGCTGTATCAAGATTTATATACTTAGGAGTGGTATTATTGTCTGAGAATACAACTATTAGTTGTCCCTTTGAATTTAGTTTAGCCTCTCCTGTAATAGGAAAATCAGAACTAAAGTTGAAATCGCTTCTTGCAAGTTTAAGGGTAAAGCTTCCTGTGTTCTCATCGTAAACTCCTATTCTACCTTCTTTAGTATACGGTGGTGTAAGACTAGCAGGTCCATTATAGAATATGATTACTTTACTACCATGAGCTATAAGTCCTACTATATCAGTAACACTAGATGTAATAAAAGCACTAATGATTTCATGTCCTTTCTCATTAATGATTTCGTCTAATTTTCTATTAATGATAATGTTCTTACTATAGAAGGCATATCCTTTTGGAGTTCCTTCTTTACTGAACATCTGACTTATACCTTTAATCATTTGTTAATGAACTTAGGTTGTTCTCCTCCTATAAAGAATCTCTCATAATATCCATGTGGAGGAATAAGATTACAGGTTAAGTTTTTAATTGCCTCCTTCTTATCTGTAGACCAGTATTTAAGTACTCCTTTACCTTCTTTTGCATAAGCTTTAAATTTAGCTTCGCAGTAATCCCAATCCATTTTAGGATCATTATGTCTATAACCAGCAAGTGCTAAGTGTCCCATAATCCACCAGAACAATGCAAACCTAATGTTCTCTTCATCTGGTACTAGTGGATAACCATTCTTATCTACAGGCATCTTCCTATAGAATATCTGAATACAACCCTCTCTAAAGCTTAGTTGAAAATGATTAGGATACGGTATGTAGTAATGATTCTCACACAACCTAACTGTGTTCAGTTTAAGATCATCACCTCTAAGAAGAAGATAGTTCTGCTCATTATCGGTCCATCCATCAGAAGTTGTATCACTTGTGAAGTAACTTTGATAATCTCCTGTTAATTTACTAAAAGGTGATACCCTAGTATCTATTACTCCTGTACCTATACGAAGTCTTTCACCATTATAAAATACTCCATCTATGTTAACAAGACCACAAGGAAGTTTAGTTATATTATCATGAACTTCTAATACCTTATTATCTGGTTGTAACATGTTACGTACCCGCATCATATTTAAACCAGACTTCAACCATTCCAACATATCATCTGCAAAAGTAGCATCTGTCATTCGTGTGATCGACAAAACATCTGCTATGATTTCCTCAGAGGAACAATAATTATATACCATTTTCTTTTAGGTTGAGTTTCTTAGGTAACTCCGAAGTAGGTACTAACTTTTTACTAGGTAAATATGGATAGAGGGCTTTAAGTTCAGGTCTACGTCTAACACCACCAGATACTTTAGCTTTGAATCCTTTTCCCGGCTGACCACCTGCGGTTTTAAACTTATAGAGGTGTATGTTCCTTAGTTGTCCATTACCTTTATGCCACATGACCATAATAAAATCATCATCTGTATAAGGTACTTGCCAATTGTCCTTTGTTAAAAGCCCAGCTTCTTTTAATTCCTTTCTACGTTTAAAGCTTTTCTGTCTATCAAGTTTTCTACTATTAGCAGGACGTTCAATACGTGCTACAAACATATCACCAAGTTGAGCACCTACTTTCCAAGCATACCCTTCTACTATCTTATCCCCTGCTAGTTGATTATAGGTAGAAAGTATTTCTTTGAATTGTTTGTAAGTGATATATACTTCATTAGTGTTAACATCAAATACGATACCATTAGTAACGTAGCTAAATTTTTTAGCTCTAAGATTCTTATTATCTTTAAGTAATCCCTTCACATAGTCTTGGTACATATCCTCTGCGGATACCGTATCTAATGCAGTTGATATTTTTTCAGACATTCTTATCTTCCTTTATAAGTATCTTTTCATTAGGTATGATAAGTCTAAGATGTTTAGTTATTATTTCATCATAGACTAGCTTAAGCAATTGCTCATCAATCGGAAATTCACTTTCATCTGAATAACAGGGTTTACCACCACATTTGAATTTAGCTACGGCACGAGGATCAGAAAAGACTCCCTCTACCCCTATTTCATCAATATCCTTGTTGAAGATATAAATATACTCATTTATATAAGTATGGCGGGGAAATTGACCTGTAAGTTTTTTAAGTTGTCTTTTAGGTTCTGTACCAAAAGTAGTCCAACCAAAACCATGACTACCATCTGGGGCACCTACGTATGAGAAGGGATTTGTTGTGTACCTAAGTGGAGAAGGTACTTTTTCTATACTTCTAAAAACTTTATCACACTTAGCAATATCAGCATTACATTCATCTGATTTATCTACTGCTTGAAGTGGTACGTTGAAACGTTGAAGATAGTACTTATCTAAGGAGGGAGTTTTACCAAGAGTATCAGCTTTGAATCTTGCACTAATAACAACAACAAGATCCTTCATTTCCCTAATAAAGGGAATGTCGGTTTTCTTACCTGCTCTTTCCGCGAGATAACTTGCTGCTTGTTGTAGTGTCGCCATGTACTTTAATTTAACAGAAATAAGGTAGCCGCCGTCTGCGACCACCTTAATTCTCGGCTGTACTTTGACGCTTACAGACCAAACAAGGTATCTAAAGTGGAATCTACGTTACCCGAAGATTTAGCCACTGCTACGGTAATTTGCTTTCTTTCGTAATGTACTGCTTCTGGTGCAATACCCTTCTCACCAGAGAGTGCTTGGAAAGTGATGATATCATAAGTCTCGCCGTCAACTGCAAAGAGGTCTTGAGTTCCAAACTTCTCTTTGAATGCAGCGTTCTGAGTAGTTTCACCTGCGAAGGTATTACCTTCTTTTTCAAGTGCTGCTACTTGATCATATGTACCATTACCCCTTACAAATGCTGTAACTGCATTATCAATATCAGCATTGATAAGTTCTTCCTGTACTGCAAGACGGAAGTGAGTATCTGTATCTATGGCAGTAAGTCTCAAACCAATTTGTACAATTGAAGTTACTTTCTTCACCCTTGTACCTTCAGCTTCAGCTTCAGTAAAGGTTTGAGTAACACCTTGGTAAGGACGATTGAGTGTAAAGCCAACACCAGCAGAGATTGCTGTTACTTTATAGATATCTCCAACTGAATCAGTAGGAGCTGCGGCAGCATCAAAAGAGATATAATCTCCAACAGCAACATCAATAGTAGGAGTAGTACCACCTAGCGTAACTGCTGTAGAACCATTAGTTACAGTAACTGTAGGAGTAGTACCTGTCATAGCGTAGTTACCATAGGTAGCATCTGCTTTAACAATAGCATTTACAAGTCTCCTATTGAGTTTATGCTCAATAGCATTGTCGTCATTGACCTTCTTTGCAAGTCTCTGAATAACGTCCATCGTAGCATCAGTTGACTTTGCAGTTTCTTCATACAACCACTGAGGATATGGATCATAACCTTCGGTAGTTTCAATAACTTTGAAACTGAAAATCTGCCCTGCTGCAATAGTAGCATTGTTAAGTGCTCCACCACTACCAGTCCATCCAATAGCTGCTACTTGTTTAACAGGTGCCACATAAGCTTTCTTCCTTGCTACTGTTTCACTCTTAAGGTACGTATTACTACGTTTAATACCTTCAGTAGTTTTGATCACAAAAAAGAACTCTTCAGTTGCACCAATTAGGTCCGTGTGAAGGGCGCCATTACCATCATATACTCCTACCTCTCCAAGTGGAGCATTAGCGATAAAGTCAGCGAGTGTAGTATCAGTAGTAATATTGATTGCCTTTGCAACAATAACTTGCTGATTAACACCTTGGGTTTTACGAGCGAATTTCTTCCGTGTTGCCATGTTTCTTTAAGTTTTTTCTAAGCGGTTAATATTTTCTTGAACCTTTAGAGGGTAGTTAGGAGCTTCTATATTACCAAGTATCATTTCAGCAGCTATAGAACAAACTTCCTCATGTACGCTCTCATCCAGTTCACAACTATGATTCAAATATAAGCTTATTCTACGAGGGGATCGAATGTAATCCATAATTATCTCAGAAACTATGAATCTTTCACTACTATGAACATAAATCTTTCCGTCTGCCAATTGGCTCACAGGACTGTCTGGTAAAGACTGATCGTAATAGTTATGTTGGACAGCATCATAGAGGAAGTCCCCCTTGTAGCCCCTATTTATAGGTGTAGAAGTCTCGCTAGGATCGATAGTCTTATACTTACGGACGGAACTAAGGGCAACACTTGATTTAGTTAATTCCGTACCATCTACTCTGATTGTAATAGTAGGACTTGTACCCACCTCTGGAACAAATATGAAACAATCAGGTCTGAAACAAGTATCAAACTTTTCCCAATATAGATTATATCCTCTTCTTCGTACTTCACTGATTATGTAATCGATGAGTTCAAACTTCTCCTTTACATTAGGAACTCCATTAGTACTGATTGTTTCAGTTGAACTACCTATGGTAATTATGATATCCTTATAATAGTTAGGTGTTGCTACTGCGGCTTCTGTGAATTTGATTGCTGTAACCGTTCTCGGATAACTAGTAGGATCTTCCGCATTTGCAAATGAGTCTTTACAATCTTCAAGTATTCTACTTCGGTCATTTATTAAATATCTAAAGTCGTTTGGTAAATACGCATATACTCTATTATCGGAATCGATAATAGTACGTAGCGTTTGGTTGGGTTTAATAAGACGTTGAATATCACTATTAGCTTTCTGATCTATCAAAAACTTGTTAGGGTTATTTGGATCAGGCTTTATCCAACTCTTAATGAGTCGATTCTGCGCTGTATTCAATCTCCATATAATAGCTTGTTCAGCAGTAGAATCCCTCTTAAAGGAATTCTTCCGCTGAACTTGCTGTAGAACCTCAATGATAAGTTCTCTTACGGTCATACTTGTATATTCTGTCTATCTTTGATTGCTCTAAACTCCTCTTTCAGAAGTGCAAGCAATGGAGCCTTAGCAGGATCTTCAAAGAGATTCTTTACTGCATCATTCTCATTTATTCCTAGTGGTTCACTAGAACTAGTAACAAGGATGCTAGTACCTGCTCTCTTAAGAAGATTTACACTAATGAGTTCATTAAGTATGTACTTCTGTTGAAGGAATTTATCTTCTGCTACTCTAAGAAACTTCTCTGCCTTATTCATGGCAAGCTGTCTCACATATAAGACACGTTCCTCATCCGTAAGCTTCTCAACAATAACGGGCTGACCAGCAGATTTCCTTGGTAATTCCATCTGAAGAAGAGTTAGAATCATCTTAATCTTCTTAGGCTCATTCCGTATCTGTTGATACATTTGAAGTGCCTTATCAGCGTAATCTACTGTGTTGATCTGATTAACGAGTACTTTCTCAGGATCTTCTATGTAGTAATCTACTGTTTGATTACCTTTAGCTAATTCAGGACTTGGGGCACAATGAGGATGCTTTAGAGCATGACGGTAACGAACATAGTCCTCAATGTTAATCGGTAGATTATAAACTCTAATTGGCTTACCTTCTTTATCCTTTTCCTCCTTTTCAATGTAATCCGTAACAGGCTTATCATTATCTAACTCAAGACCAATCTCTAATTCAGTACCTCTTTCATGAGGAACGGGTGTGTTGATCTCAATATAGAATGCTGCAACCTTCTTACGGAACTCCATATCATCTGGGCGGATATCCAATATCTGAGGTAAAAGTAACTTGACTTCCTCATCGCTTAATCCGGTACCTTGACGACTTGAGTTCTTGCTGGCATAGTATGATCCTATACCCCTCTTTGAGTATGATAAATACTCTTGGGCTTCCGTACTTCTTAATTGTTCATGTACGAAAGGTCGGTTTCTCTTAATGTATATTTTCTTACTTGGCATATTTATAATAATTGTTTGTTACTCTTTTACGGGCCATGACCACTGACCTTCTCCATCTCCTTCATTAACAGAAGTCTTCCATAGATTCTGACGACCATCAGCAAATACTTGTATATTAACACATGTATCACTATGAGTGGCTGTAATAATAGCAGGTAGAAGACTTGCTTCCCAACCACCAGTATTACCAAGTACAGTACGGTCGTCTTTAGTAGTTCTGTAATGTACTATTCTCCCTATTGTTGGTTTCATGTAATTAATCTTTTAGTTAAAAGAAAGGGAGAGAAACTCTCTCCCTTTGCTTTCTACTTTATACCCAAACCTAACTATTAAAGTCCGGCTACACACTGCATATCGAAACTCTTGGTGCTTCTTAGTTGCTGAACACCGCAGGACTTAAATCTATGATAGCTAGATTTGTCAGTTTCCGTTGAGAGAATCTGAGCTACTTCATTATCTGTAGACTTCAATCCGTTCATGATCTGCAAGCTACGAGGCATAGGAGTCATACCGGGAACAATACCATGCATATAGGTACGTCCTTTCTGGCTAACATGCTGTATGTTAGGCTGTCCATCATAATCGTTATCATCAATAAAGACAAGACGATGTGATTCCAGCGGGAAACCTGTTTCAGGGTGACGAGGAGACTTAAGCGCAATCCTTCCCTTATCAAAGATAGGATTGTGTTTCACCTTAATAACGTATCCATCTACGTGATAGAAGCCATTAAAGAAGCCTCCAAGCATAAGTTCACGACCACTTCCAGTTACGAACTTATCCGCGACACCTGTGAAATCCGTCAAGAGACGAATACCCTGATCTTTCATAGCATTATCAAAATCTCTGATACCACCAAGACCAGTATGGAGAGTAATACTCATTCCACCAGTATCATCTTGTCCAAAGAGAGCATCACCAATCTTATTAACAAGACTTGAGTAGCTGAGTTTAGAGTGTGTACTCTTATTCTGAATTTGCTCAATCAAACCAGAACCCCGAGGGATTACCTTTCCTGTAAGCAGGTCTTTGAGAGGAATGCTACCATCAGCAAGACGGTTGTATCTGCTATACCAGTAAGCATGTTCCTGTTCGTTCAACCACCGCTTCTCAAATTGCCACATGAAGAAGTCCATCCATCCGCTGCTATCACCTTTATCGGTTTTAACATTGATGTTCATGACTTTGTTAGCAGAGTTACCTGCCCATTCCATAGAGGCACGGATAAAACCCATTTGGTTCTTCCATTTACCCGGCATCGCCATCTTAGCGCGGCTTCCTCTTGATTCAGATTCAGCAACTTGCACGTTCAACTCGACCCAAAGAGAACCATTTTGGAGTTCACTAACAGGGCAGTAATCATCCTCTTCGGCGGGATCGAGCTGCACCTTATAACGCCACTGATCACCATCCTGAATAGGATCTTCCATTACGTAAGCCTGAATACCACGAGGAGATTCAATTACGTAAAAGCGTTTGATCCAATTGTCAGCAAACCAGATATAGAAGGGTTGAAAGCCAAGCCCCGGTCTATCAGTTGCAGAATAGGTAGTAGATGTACAGCTAGAGGCTTTATCATCCCTACCCATTACAGGATAAGTGAATTGCACATCGTCAAGTTCCTGTGAAGCAGAACTAGACGCAATGTTACCCATCGTCATCATAGAGATGGGGTAGTTACGATTATAGTCACCAAGGATATATGTCAGCTTCCTCGTCAGTTCTGAAGGTTTCCCCTGCTCCTGATGGTAGAAGTTCAATTCATCCAACATACTCTTGGCATCAAAAATCGTCTCCCGGACTTGATACTCAAAGTTTCTCATTGTTCTATTGTAATTAAGAGTTTACACTTATAAGCTTCCTAGTGGTACACGCTTCGTAGGTGCTCCTGCGCTACCTTTAGGAACTATCTCGGTTTTGACTGCACTCTTAAACTTAAGTGCATTCTTAGTGGCTGCTGCTCGGTCTACAAGACCTTTCAGATCACCCCCTTTAAACTCGAAATAGGCTGTCTTGAGTACTTTACTAAGTTCTTTAGGCTCAATCTTCTTTACCACAAGGAAATTACCATTGTGATAATCCAATTGATCGTATACAAACTTAGCAAACTTCTCACGATCCACTTGAGGAATGACAACACCATCGAAACCTTTTACAATAGCATCATCAACTTGCTTGGAAAACTGATCAATGTCTTGATCTTCCTTACGTTTGCGTTCTGCTATTTGTGTTTCTCTTTGTTGTTCACGTTGCTTTTGTACAGCTTGTAATGCCTCAAGTTCTGTCTTTGCCGTTTCGTATAGCTGTCCATCTTTAAGGGCAGCAACTGCGGCATCAATAATGGCAGGCGAATTACCTTTAGCTGCTAAAGCAGTACGTAAAACACGTTCTTGTTGTGTTGGATCATCCTTCTTAAGTGTTAAACTCAAAAAGTCTTGATTCTCTGGTTTAAAGAAATCTTCTTCTTTACCTCCTTGAGATAAATGAAGCATGTATTGGTATGCTCTTGGATACTTGGTTTTTAATGAACGATCATATTCCTTTGCTGCCTGTTCTTTAATTACTTGCTCTCTACGTGCAATACCTTCGATTGACATAGGATCAATACCTTCGTAGTCAATCTCGTAAGGTACTCCTGTAAACTCATCAACCTTCTGATATACTGTTCTCTCATCCTTTTCTTCTTCAGCATGAGTCTTCAGAAAGTCTTTCTCTTCTTGTGTTCTTTGTTCTTCTGGTTTAGCCAGAATATCATTGAACTTCTTTTCTTCTGCTTTTAGTTGATCAACTTGTTCTTTGGTAAGAGGATTACCTTTATCATCCTTAAGAACAACCTCGTATTTACCTTGAAGTTCTGTAAGTCTTGTTTTTTCTACCTCGGTAAGAGTTGTAGCATCCTTAGTCGTAAGTGTTTGTAATTCTGCTACTTCGGGATTAGGTGTGCCCTGATCACCAGCTCCACCGCTTGCTCCCGCAGCACCGGGGGGTGTACCTCCTGCGGGGGGTGTTGCCCCGGCATCTGTGTTGAAATAAGGTTTCTGTCTAAACATATTCAAAAATAGGTTAAATTAAATTATATACAAATAGTTATAGTTACTTTTCTCCGCTAGTCTTATTTTTAAGCATCGTTCTATTCTTATCTTTAGCAATCTTTTCATTCGATCTTATCTTTTCACGCTCAATTTCTTGCCATCCTTGTTCCAAACGATTTTTCTGAGCTTTGTCAGAAGCTTCATACATGGTCTTTAACCTATCATTAGCTTGCTTTTGTATTTCGGTATAATCAAGTCCTGATTCACCACCTTCAACAGGTTTACCAGCTTCAATTTCAGCCGCAAGTATAGTATTATTATCCTTCCTATCCCAATCTCTTTCTTGCATATTAAGATTAAGACTATGCATAAATACTTCCCATCTACGTTTAGATTCTTCAAGAGCAGCTTGAGCCTCTTGTTCACTCTCTGCCATTTTCCTTGCTATATCTTGATCAACAGCTTCTGCCTTCTTAACAAGTGCCTTAAGTTCTGTTAAACTTTCAGTAAATGTAAGATCAATTAATGTGGAAGTTTTAACATCTTTACGTTGAGCTATAGCATTAATCTGGTTCTTTAACATGTTAAACTTATCCAGATAACTACTCATGTTTTGAACATGAACACCGAATGAGCTATTTACATAATCTTCTCCATCTAGATTAAGCATCTCAAGTCTACCTGCTTCATTACGCCAATAGCCTTTCTTACCATCTACCCAAGCATACTTGGATACATCTTGTAACCCTGTAAGCTCTGTTTCAAGGAATTCTTCAAATCCAGTAAAAATAAGATCAGAAATAACAGATGATCTAAATATGGATTGTTCATTAACTCCTTTACCATCAGAGCCAGTATTCTGTCCCTTACGTTGACGGTTAATACCTATCAATTCATCCCACTCACTCTTTACATACTGTGTAAGCTCTATCAACTCTTTAATATCTTTAAAGAGTGACATATCCATTACCTGATATTGATTAAATCGAGGACTTACTTTATCACCATCGATCTGTGCTATACCCATTGCCTCACTATACCAGAAGAATCCTTCTTCACCACCATCATCCTCATCTGGTATAACATGCTTATCAATCAGCATGATTTTACCTTTAGACTTAGCAATAGTAAGTTCCAAACGATACATAAGTACTATATATAGAATCTGGTAAGGCATACCTAACCACATCACAGATATATTCTCACTCTCTGTATCAGAAAACTTTCTACCATTAATAGGAAGCTTACACGTAGAGAAATTATTCATTTCATTACGTTGTGCTTGTACAGGTTGAATACCTATATATTTATCATCACCGATTCTCCATCCTTCCCACGCTTCATTAACTGTTACCCACTCAACTTCCTCACCAAGTTCTGATTGGGGCTTATAATCCTCGTCAACAATATCGTGTTGTATTTCTCCTGTTATAGGATCAGGATAAGTTAAATATCCTACAGTCTTCTTACTCTTCCAACAAACGTAGAATAAATCAAGCTTATCAACAAAGTTCTTCTTATCTCCCTCTCCACTTACGTTAAAGATATTAAATACCTTACTAGTATAGTTAATACCGGGATTTGCCTCGATTTCTTTTATATCTGCTTTCTTAAGTTTGTCGTAGAATAAATCGACAATATCGGAAGGACTAACTCTAAATCTTACAGATGCATACTCTCCATCTTCAACAGCCGGAGATAACTTACTTCTATCTGTATCTACTGCTTTAGGGCTAAGACGTATATAAAGCATATTACCATGAAGGGGAACTTTCATAGTATATACTTCACCAGCAATTAACCAGTCTTTAAATAACTGTCTCCAAACTTCTCGTACTTTTAATTCAAGTTCAAGTACCTTAAGTGCTCTATATCCTTTAAGTGCTTTAGCATCTTTGTAATTAACATTTAGATCCGACATTAACAAAGTAGGATCTGGAATAGGTTGAGATGGTACATCAGTAGCTTCCTGCCCTGCTCTTTCTCGTTGTTCATTAATTGTATTAACAAATCTTTGAGTTACATTAGACCTATACATCTCTGTCTTATGCATCTCATATGTGTTAATGGCATCATCACCATCTGCATTAACGACATCATAATAGAATGGTCTTTTATTCCATTCTCCTATAAGAAGATCAATATTAGGTCTAAGGATATTATAAGGACGAATCTTGGCGGGAAATCTCTTGTGTTTTTCTAATTGAGCTTTGAACGGATCGGTTACATAATCGAAAACACTTTGAGGTATGTTATTGTTGTAGGCATCATATAGAGTCTGTTTATCTCTAAACTCTGCAACGGAAAAGTTAGGTGATTGTCCGTAGTGGCATTGATCAATGTAGTACTTCATTGTCTTCTTGCCCCACTTATTATCGTCCTTTACCTTCTCTGAATATGGTATGTTCTGTAAAGGTTTACCGGTGTAGGTTTTCTCAACACCTTCCTCCTCTACTAATTGTAATTTTTCCATTCAGGTATAATTATATAATCATTTCTCCGTCAACAACTCTTACTTTTGACCACCCACTACCTCCATCATCCCCATACAGATTCCGGTCAACTAATCTGTTTTTCTTCTTCTTTTTCTTCTGGACTTCTAGGTGACTTTTTTCTTTTAACGTGAATTGCTTAACGATCTGTGCTGAAATCCTATCAGCGTTCTTTAACGGGTTGAATTTAATGATCTCATCTAACAATCCCAAGTCATAGACAAAATGAATGTTTAGAAGCTCATTTCCTGTCTTAGGATCAATGCAAACAGGTTCTTTAAGATAGTCCTGATAATAAGTCAAGCCAAGTCGTTTATCGTCAGTACTCATAGTCATGAATACTGCTCTATTCTTCTCTCCACCCTTAACCTCCTTATTCTTAATCTCTGTAGCTTCAAAATCAAGTAAATGAAGCTTTTTCATTCTTCGACAGTAATCATATAATCCTTTACCACCACCCGCAATCTCTGATTGTATCTTAGCATTGTAATACTCTGCAAGTCGTACTATAGCCTCATGAAAATCTGAAAGCAATCTTGGTCTACCTGCAAACCATGCAGTATCCATTGCATGAGTAGGAGTAAAATTAAACTGTCTCTTAGTTACATAAGCTATACCAAGAGAAGTTACATCTTCTGCTTCATCGTCATAATAAGGGTCAACGTTAATTACATAGAGATTATCAGGTATTTTACCATTCTCATCTCTCTCTGGTTCTTTAACTATGGTAGTACAACCTTCAATATGATGTTCTTTTCTATGAGGATAATAATCAACTGGTTTTGCTACATCTCTGGATTTAGGTATAAATACTAATCCATCAACAGTACGTTCAAAGCTTCCATGCTTTAACATAGCTTGTATATCAGGATCACGCATTACACGTTGTTTCTGATATTTAGCTTCAGCAACAGGGAAGTTATTAACATTAACACGGATCAAAGCTTCCGTAGGTGTCCGAGGAAATTCTGCCATTCTACGATCAAGTGCCTTTGTATCCTTAGCCTTCTTACGTTTCTCACGTTCAGCATCGTCATCAGCGATAGCAGATTCCTTATCTATATTACCATCCTCATCCATAAAGGTAGGATTTGCCATGTAACATGGTATGAATACACCACATTCCGTAGCTTCAAATCCGTCCTCCCAATCATTCTCAAAGGGTAACATGTCATAGGTAGCAGGATCATTGAATATCTCATCAAGACCTTCTATATCTTGTCCTTCTTCTCCACCAGTACCAAATACACTTATCTGTCCAGTAATAGATGAGCCAGCACGTACAGATGGTACTATAATACCCAAGGTTTGCTTTAAGTTTTTAAAACTTCCTGCTTCTTCACAGGTAATCTTCATACCATCCTTACCACGAGCTTTATTAGGATCACCTGCTATCGTTACTCCAATGATCTCACTTTCAAATCCCTTTTCAAGTTTATCATTATTATCTATATAACTAGCTTTCTGATGCATGAGCGTATTATGCTTCATGCGGTTCTTTAACCAGAACCCATCAGTGTGCTTATTAAGCCAATCTAAATTAGGTTGAACCTTATTAAGAATACCATCTACAATAAGATAATCCTCCTTATCAGCAAGATAATAGCTCTTAGACTTAGGAAAGAAATTGTAATTGTAAACTCCATCAACGGCTTCTTTAAATGAGAAACCACCACGACGTGTCTTTAAACAGGAAAGGTGACGACCGCCACCTATATATGTTGGGTTCTTCCATAAGTTAAGTGATTCAAGTTGTTCAGGTGTACACCCCCACCATGCAATCTCTTTATACCAGAACCAGTTATAATCTATTTCCCAAAAGGCAGGAAACATTTCCACTTTATACTCTGTCTTTCCCTTACCAATTGTACGTTGTATACGAGAAAAGTTGAGATAGAAGTAATGCCTTCCAGTAATACGCATATCCCCTACCGCATACCCGTATAAGCATCTCCTCTCCTGTTCTTCCCAATACTCCCACCATTCTTTTGTTCCTTTAGGAGCAAGAGTATATCTTCCATGCTTTTCAAAGTGAATAGCTGCCTCTCTAAAATATTGTGTATTTACAAAATGCCCCATCTAACACGGTTTAAATACACCATTAGTTAAGTACCCATGCCATCCACACCCACCAAGTTTAGAATCATGGACTATTGATGGTGTATAACTCATAGTATCTCTATTATATCTATGTTTTCCTGCTGATGCACTTGTTTTACCACAACCCGGACATACTAGAATAAGTTGTTCATAACCTAGATCAGGGTTGAAGATAATTATTGCATCTCCTTTATTTAGTAGTTTTTCATCATCGTCCACTATGGTTAGTTTGTATATCACCTTCCGAACGGATTCAGATTAGCGGGGTTAAATGATTTATTAGGATCTTCCCTATCTCCCTTCATTGCTTTACCTTTAAGATTAGGCAACTCTGCAAGTTCTTTAGTAACTTCCTCCTCAAGTTCATCTATCGATTTAAGTGTCTTAGGAAGTTTACCCGATATATCCATAATAACAGATAGCTTCTCTTCAATCTCTTTAATAGGATCAATTAAAAACTTCTTACCATTAACTTCTTTGACTTTCTCTTCTAGTGAATCCTCATTAGCTTCTATATCATCAAGCTTCTTATTTAAATAAGCAATGATACGATCAACAACTCTGTGACCAGTATGCATTCCCTCTTTTAAAGACTTAATTAAGCGTAAGGCGGGAGTAGTTTGTAGAGCGAGGTAACACTCTATTGCGGCAAGTAATTCAGGGTCTTTATTAATATCGATATCTTCTGCTAGTTCAGCATTCTTTAGTGCATGTTTGAGACGATCTCTTTCTGAATAATTAATAAACTTAGAACGATAGTCACAATAATGATAAATAAAAGTAAACTCTTTCTGCGCCTGTAACTTTTTGCGAGCCTGCGTATCACCTTTGCTGCCTTTGTCTCTTACTAAGAGTGCCTTGAATTCCTTTATTGTGCTTATCCATTCCTTATCAAGTTCGACTAAGAAATCTTCTCCTAATATAAATAACTGCATATATCAATTCTTCATTGAGTTCCCCATCATCTTTTGTACTTGATAGGGATTTACTTTAAGCTTTCCTAAGTAAGGTAGTATAATAGTTTGTAAAGTACCACTCTTTATTGTCTTAGCAGCTAACTTAGCTTGCGCTTCCGCTATTTCTTTTACAAGTTGTTCAGATACTCCAAGCTTTTCTGCTACTTCTACTATAAGATCTTGATTACAAAATCTTTTGCTCTCGTTTAGTTTCTTATAATCAACCTTACTTTTTGTTTTTAAGTCTGTCATTACCTTCTGTTATTACTTTATACTTAAGTTCTCCATCATCTAATACAAAACAATAATCGATGGTACAGGTTCTATCCAGAACTTCATATACTTTCCTTGCTGAATCCATATACTCTAATACTTGAGTAAACTCATCAAACAATTCTACTACTTTTGTTCTGATAGCCATAGTAGCAAATATCGCGGAAAGATTTTAAATAAAAAAGGAGTTGGATCTCTCCAACTCCCTCTCATCATCAAAATTACCTTGGGACAGGTAATATCTTTACTCAAAAAGTGCTAACGGTATTGGTTTTGGTGGTATGCAGTGATCTTTTCCATAAATCCTCTGAATAGAGGGATAAGCTTTTTGGCGCTCTTTTACTATTGATTTGTAGATAATTTTATGTGCCCACTTATCTACAACAAATACAACTACTCTTGATGTTACTTCGGATAGTTCATATCCTACAATGTACCTTCGATCATTTAGTGGCGTCAGGTTGTTCATGAGCTTTTATATTTTGGGTTTTAACTGCGTCAATATGCAAGCAATATGTAGCTCCCCAACCTATAAGATCTTTCATCATAGCTTCATATAAAGCTAATTTCCACTCATGAGCTTTATTAATTTCTCTTATGTGTGTGAACTTAATTCGTTTATTCATCCACACTTTCCAGTTACCATTAAGCGCAAAACTAAGTTCTAAATTTGCCGCTGCTATTAATCTACCTCCCGCACCCTTTTCATTCCACATACGGAGTTTAAAGTCTAAGGTAAAATCTGGATACTTCTTCATGTATTCAGACTTATATGCTCCTAATGCACGTCTAATCTGATCGTCAAGAAAATCAGCTAAATTGATCTTCTTAGTCACTTCATTCCATAGTGCATCAGTAGCATTAGCTTCTGCTACCTTTAACTTCTTACAATCTTCTGTTGCTAATCTAATTGACTCTTCATCTGAGCTACCTTGTATCCGGTACTCTTTCGCTTTCGTATTGATGAAGATTTCATCCTCTTTGGTGGGTACAAATTCTTCTTCTTTTGATTCTACATGCGCATCAAATGCAGCATCTTCTTCTGCTGTTTTCTGATCCATAGGATCAATAGAACTTTCGGTCAATTGTTCTGACATTCAGGTATTGGTTAAGGTATAAATATATACTACAGAAGGGCAAAAATCAACTATACAAGTCAATAGTAGTGTACTATTAGCCTATATATTTACTCTTTTTGATACGCTTCCGCTGGTGTACGTGGGAATTTAGCTACATCTGAGGGCATTTCCTTTCTTTCCTCTATGTAAGGTTTTAGCTCATTTAGATATTTTTCTATGTGAACTTCATTTATATTCTTGATTGATCCATCGCAAAACTCCTTCGCAAACCGATTAACCGCTATCTTCTTAAATATACAAGCAATGTACTTTTGTGTATGCTTTGATTGAAAAGCATAGATAGAAAACTCCTCTTTCGGTTTATACTTCTTAAATATGTCTTGGATAGTCATTAACTACTTGGTTTAGCTTATTTAAACATTCACTACCATTACTAAATTCTACTCTTACTTCGTTCTTGTCAAATAGAAGACCAGCAGGACTATAAGTAAAGAACCCCTTAAAATACTCATCTACTCTCCAACCACCAAATACAACTCTAGTAACTGTTGAATGCTCTTTAAGTAACTTTTCTAAATCCTTCATGTTAACAGCTCTCTGCTCATCAGCTTGATTAGGAGTAGGAAACTTAGCTTTAATATCTTTCCTTAGATTAGGATTACTATACTCGACAGAGTTCATCATGTGACGATCTACTGCTTCTCTTGTTGATTTGTCTTTGGTGATAATATTTGCCATTACTTATATATTTTGTATTCCATTAAAATAGAACTTCTTCGTATTATTTACTTGTATACGTTTACCAACAAGTATACCTTCAATAGCTTCATTGTGATATTTTTGTCTACACTCTTCCACTTTATCAGCATACCAACTAGATTCAAATGGTAATTGTTTCTCATTATTAAAAGTATAACCATCTACACTTATTACAAAGTGTTGTGGTCTAAGATTAAAATCATGATTATCATAATGCTGATCTATAATACTATTCTTACTCATTTGGTTCTCCGTTTTCGTTAGTGGTATATAAACTATGTGGAGGCAATCCATGACTTATCATTCTTAATATAACAGGTCGTCCAGCATTAATTGCTTCTATATCTTCCTTATTAGGTTGCCATACGGTTATAATAATTGGAAAGCCATCTTCTGTTACTCCTTCATACGCTGATATTTCATAACATTGCTCATCTGTCCAACCTTGTGGTTTACCATAAGTCTTATTAGCCTCAGCAAAATGTATTGCTCTCATATTATGATATTTTATATCCTCTACCTACTCTTTTAATACTACCAGTTGCAACAAGAAAGTTATACGTATGTCTCATCTTCCTCCACGTATAAGGTTTATTTGGATTGATTAGTTCGTAGAATGCTTTCACATAGTCTTTACAACCACCATGACCTGTCCACATTACTATAGCTTGGGTAGAAGGAGGTTGCCCAAATAAGGCATCCTCCACCAACTTTTCCAGTTGTTCTTTATTTAAACTCATTTAACTTCCCAGTTTATATTTCTTATTGCAATATAATTCTGATAGCTATTAAATACCCAATACTCATTAAAAGTCTTCCCACATATTTTCTTAAACTGATACCTTACAAACTTAAAATGATCAAGTATAAGATCATCTAATTTAAACATTTCAGCTAGAAACCAATTATTAGTCTTATTCTCTTTATAGGCAATATCAACAAGATCCTCTAATATCCTTAGATTTTCATCCCGTTGTTTCTTCTGTTGCCAAATCTCATCCTCTGTTAATGGTCTTTGCTTCTTTATCTCCTCCCAGATATCCCTATTAGCTTTCTGTGCTCTCTGTTGTGCATAAGCATATCGATTAGCTGTCTGAATGAAATCCTCAAGTCCATTCATAAAAGCAGCCGACGAATCATTGCTTATAGGAAAGGTGATAATGGTGCCTAGTATCTTATTGTACTCATTAGTTACCTCTACAAAGATAGCTTGACTGCCACCTTTATCAGGGTGATGTTTCTTAGCTAGTTCTCTATATCTAACTTTAAGTTCTTCTTGATTCTTAACTCCTACAAAGTGCTTATACATAACTATTGTAATGGTAGATGAAACTTCTTTTCTTCATTTATAAGATGTGCCTTATACTCACACCATGCATTATGATACTCTCTAAACTTACCAATTGCTGTGTAACTTCCATAGGGTAATCTAATAGTACATACACCCTGATTACCTAATTCTCCATATTGTTCTGGGAATGCTTCTTCCTCCACTGCTAATACATGCATCCATAGGATATCTATATTAGTCAATCTACGTTGCTGTAGACCTTGATGACTAGCTATTACTCTAATGGTAATAGGCATCTTATAGTCGATCTTTGGTAAGCTCATTTAGATAGTAATTTAATATTCAGATTATAAAGATCCACTTTATATACTGCTGGGCGATTAAGAACTCCATTACTAATTAGATCCTTAATACCACGTTCCACATTCCATGTGTTAGCTTCCTTCCTACCTATATTAGTAGCTATATAATTAGATACCTCTAACTTATCTAACTTGATAGTGCTAGTATCTCTTCTATGATCAATAATATAGGCAAGTACATTTCTTCCAGACTTAGAAAGGCTGACTAGCAGCTTACTGTCTATCGTTGGTACTTTCATATTTACTACTGTTTCCATTGTTCTCTCCTTCTTCATTTCTTTATTCTCGATTTATACTCAGCAATACACTGCTCACCATCCTCTTTCTTTTTCACTTTCATACTACCTACTCCTTCTACATAGTAAGGATCAGAGATTACTATATATGTATTAGCAGGTAATACAGGGCAATAAACTATCTTGAAATCATTGCCCCCTATTTTTACTATTTGATTATTCATAGCAGTAAGGTACAAAGATGGACAATCTTTGTCAACAATTTTTGTAAATAAATTTTGTGGAAACTTGCTTATGAGAAAGGCTACATATAAATTTGCCCTTTCCTAGAAGCAGATTGAAAAGGGCATAGTATGGGCGTAATGTAGTCTAGGTTGGATAAGACGGATCTTCAGGGTGACTTTCCCTCTCTTACCTACTAGTGCCTGCGGCGCTAATACCGTTCAGATTGATTGCCCCGAGACGGATGCAATCAATAGAAAAATTTGATACGAAGCAATAAAAATCGTGTAAAGATTAATAAGATTACTAGAAAATAGTCTATATTCGTACCCTATGGAGATCATCTATATTTGTGATAACTTCCGACACCTAGTATGTTACCCCTATACACGGGAGAACTTACATAAAATGGCTGACGATTTGGGAATAAACCGTTGTTGGTATAGACGTAAAGGACAAATATACGATCATCCCCATTACGATATACCTAAAGGGATGATAGAGGAGGTAATGAAGAAGTCAATATTAGTAAGTAAACGAGTACTAGCCGATTTTGTACATAGAGGAGAAGTCCCCGGTGCTATTTTATACAGAAAGACCCCGCCATCAGAACTTAACCAAAGAAAATATGAAACCAAAAACTGAATTATTTATGTATTTAGCATTAGTACTAGGATTTAGTGCATTAGTACTAATTGTAAACGGATGGGATGCATGGAGTGATACTAAAATATGGCTAATATGGAGTGGAGGAGTAGCTGTAATAGGAGTTACGGTACATTTTATAACTAAATATAAAGAACTAAAGAGGAAAAGATGAATATGGGAGTGATAAATCGCGTGGTGTTGATTCATCCTAATACAGGAGAATATGTTAGATTAACAGAATCTGATTTAACTATACAAGCTAAGTTTGATGAATTGAGAAGAAATGGATATGAGACAATATCGTTCGATAGAATCCATATAAAAGATGAAAAAGTTGTCAATTCTAATCACCTGAAACCCTATGAAAAGACGATATAGATATCAAATACGATATCGTAATGGCTGTGTTCTATTCTTTAGATTTATACCATACACAGGACAATGGGTATTTGCTCATGTACAGAGAGAAGAGGATATAAAGGATAATAATGTACAGGAAAAATTAGAGCAAATGAAAAATTTTGCCAATCCCATGTGGTTAAAACCCCCTCCATTCCACAACCCCGGCTAAGTTATGGATGGGAAGTACCCGTCATGTAATTTAGAATGTAAATAAAATTCATCATGGAAACTCTCGTAAGTTTTAAAACGAAACACAATGTGACAGAGTTGCAGTTCTACAAAGGGAAAGGACATGCATTTACAACTGTAGCAGGTAAGACAGTTGTTATTGGTAGTACAACAGATCTGAATAAACCACTGTTTGTAATACCTATGACACGTGATGCTGATGGTGTAGAAATACCTGAAGATAAAGCGTATGTTATAGTAAATGCAGCGGTGGAGAAAGACATCGTATTGTAAGAGAGGGAATAATCCTCTCTTACTCTTATCATAATATGAGCAACGAGTATAACTAGTAATATAATCAATGCTGAATATACGAGCGCAAGCGGGATCGGTGGTTCGTACTCTATACTCATTGCTCTCTTTCCCAATACTCTCACAACTAGTCGTATTATATTATCAATCTAAACTCTCTAACTGTGTCAACAACAACTCTTATTCTCATCTGGTTATTGATTGGATCATTAACCTTTGCCATTGCATGTATTCACGATTACGTTGCAAAAACATATGTATGGCTCATCTTATGTACAATCCTTGGTCTTATTAGCCTCGTATTATACATCACCAACGCAATCGATGATCAACACATAAATAATAAAAAGTCTTTTAATTGTGTGATCTTTATTGTATGTGCAATCGGTTTCACTTCATGTAATTCAACACCTAGACATATTCATGCTGATATAGTTAAAGATCAGATTGGTGTTGTATACAGAGAAGTAAATGATAGTGTTGTATATGATGTAAACTATAATGACTATTATGTCTTTAGAAAGACATCACATCAATACGTTCAAATACAATAATATGCCTGAATTATATACTAAGGAATGGTTCATTGAAAAGTTCGAGGCTATTCCTGATCACCTGATAGGTCAACGATCATTACCTAATCATTGTGCATTACATCATGTTGGAATGGGTATTGTAAATGGTGTACAAACAGGTGATTATTGTGATGCAGAAGGTAATTGGTATATGACAGAAGAGACAAAAGCCTTTGTGCGACTATTTGGTGGTAGAGAAGGATGGGAAGGAAATGATTGTAATCTAGTATATTTTGTAAATGATGGTGATGATAATGTATTAGGTACAACGCCTAAAGAACGAATACTTACTAAATTAAGATCATTATGAATCCAACAGGTTATCATTTATCTTATAATCCACCTCAAGAGAAAAATCCAGAGGTGAATACTAATGCGCAGAAGAAGGATCTATTGGTTTGGTATGAATACCCAAATACAATATTCTCGGGTAGTTTGCATTTAACTGTTAAACACAATAGTATTGCATATACCATTGCTGAGTTTGAAGCACGGAATCGAGATATGAGAATAACTGCATATCTCGATAATTACAATTTAGTTGTTGAACTTAATTAACTGATTATGGAGTTTGATAAACTCTCAGTTGGTGATAGAGCAAACATACTATTAGATTATGGTGAACTGTTGATGAATGTTGAATACTATCATTATACTACTCTCCTATTTGATTTCAAGGGAGAGTTTTATGAGTTAGTGTATGATCGAACCATAAGACAGATTATGCTTGTACGTGTTATTGAACGAAGTCATGCTCTACAAAAGTATCTGGATCTTATTGAGATACGGTTGTGGTAAAGATACATAACTCTCATCCAATTGCTATCGAAAGATAATATTGCTGGCATATTTGCTGGGATGGGCTAAGTCAAGGTGCAACCTTGTGAGAGTTATTATGATATTAACTACTAACAAAGAACAATCCTATAGATATATCGGCTGAGGTATGTTTGGGATAAAAAGCTCTCTACTGACCGTTGACCACGTTATAAAAGTGGTCAAATACGGAAGTAGAAGTCTATAGAAGGCTGGTGAAGCTCCAGAAGTTAGTAGTTATATGTTATTTAAGATCAGTAACTAAAAGCTTGAAGATGTAGTAAGCCGAAAGTTGAAACATTGAAAACAGGATAAGCATCGTAGTTCTCAAATATAGAATAAGCCTGTTATTATTAATCCATCGTATAAAGGATGGCGATGCTCTATGTACATCGATGAGGTCCGCGAGGACATAACTATTTCACTATTACTAGAGATGGTGAATGTAAAAGATGTACCTCAATTGTGGATACTAACAATCAGTTACTAATGGACGCATTATAATGGTAGGATAACAGGTGGATTGGGACATGTATAAACAAGATGTTCTATTAGAAGGTTGTTATCATTGTTAGTGGTGAACAAGTCCACATTTTTAATTTAAACTCATGAAAAGACTCATACTCATACTACTTATTGCTACAGGTTGTAGTAAGAAAGCACACATTGATGTTATTGATGGATTACCATTAGTTAATGGAAGAGAAGGTAATAGACAGAATAACTGGGCTATTGAAGATATTATACCTCATAAGTATAATCAATCTATTCACTACTATTATAGTAAAGGTGATTCAATGAGATATATCATAACTCGTAAGAGTAAGGTAAGGAAAGATATTCGCTGGTTAAACCTATAAACCCCATAATAATGATAACAGCAAAGATAAAGAATCGATATGTTCCTGATAAACACCAAGACTGGTGGTCAAAGGCTGCAACTGGTACATATGTTAGAATATTTGATAGTACTAATCAAAATATTAAGATATACTATGGTATGACTGCATTAGATTTTAACGTACATAATAGATATGTGATTAACTTTACATAGTTATGGATGCTAATTCAAATAAATTTGAATATATATTACTTACTATAGTAGGAGTAGTATTTATAACTGCAATGGGAT
>Ga0196965_1000403_pt1 | contig 27118 bp, 24 predicted proteins | sample S1_20metaG_FD_148668 | JGI IMG/M metagenome (GOLD analysis project Ga0196965, IMG submission 148668) | Soil microbial communities from Anza Borrego desert, Southern California, United States - S1_20 | ecosystem: Environmental > Terrestrial > Soil > Desert | place: USA: California | collected... | reverse complement strand
AGCTGTAATTTTATGAAGTTCCTTGCCATATTATTTCGTTGGGCTGATTTTGCTATGGCTACTATCCTCAAACATTTTGGAATATCCTTGGTGATATCAAAAACTTCGTCTACCAGTTCTTTTGTTGCAGTTTCAGGGCTGTAAAAGGTATAAGCTACTCTTTCCTTTATATAATCGTAGCTTCCTCTTTTAGGAAACGAACCGCCCATTGAATTTTCAAAAAGCCCCGAACTCCCTGTTAATATAAGCCTTTTAACCTTCTCATGGTTATTCAGGGTATAAATAAGACCAACATGACCTCCCAATGAATTTCCTAATAATGAAAACTCATTCAGGTTCTTCATTTTTACGAAATTTTCAATGAATAAAACCAACCCCTCCAATCCGGCTTCTCTTACAGGCATTTCATATATAGGCATAAGTGGAATTATCACTCTGTACTTTGAGGAAAACCCTGAAATAACGCCTTCCCAGTTACTTAGCGCTCCAAATAAACCATGCAATAGAAGTAATACTTCTCCTTCTCCTTCATCTATATACTTGTATCCAGCTTCTTTTTTTACTTCAAAAAACATCTCTTTAAATATCTATAATCGTGTTAATTCTTTTACTTGTTTAATTTATAATAAGTTAACCAGTTTGATAAAATTTGTTTGCCTTCCGGGGTCATTATCGCTTCCGGATGGAATTGTATACCCCTTAAAGGTAATTCATTATGTTTAATGGCCATAATTTCATTTAATTCTGTTTTTGCTATAACTTCTAATTTTGAAGTAATATTATTTAAAATTAATGAGTGATATCGGGTTACATTTATTTTTTTAGGTAAATTCCTAAATAATAAATCATCCTCAATGTCTATTTCAGAAATTTTTCCATGCATAGGCCGGCTTCCTTTTTCCAGGGAAGCCCCAAAATAAGTGCCTATCGCCTGATGACCTAAACATATTCCTAAGATGGGCAATTTATTGTGGTAATAGTCAACCACCTCCATTAGATTTCCTGATTTGATGGGAGTTCCAGGACCAGGAGATAAAACTATTCCTGTGAAATCTTTTTTCTTGATATTTTCTAAAGATTCATTATTTCTTAAAATGGTTACTTCTGCCCCGCTCTGAAACAGATAATCATATAAGTTATAGGTAAATGAATCAAAATTGTCCAGAAGAAGAATCACCTACGAGGATAAAAGAGTTTTTGTTAAGGAAGAAATGGTTTTACCATCGGCCATTCCAGCAAGTTCTTTGGTTGCCGTTCCCATTACCTTTCCCATGTCACCAGGTCCTTTTGCGCCTACTTTTTCAATGATGGCTTTTAGCTTTTCTTTAACTTCCTCGTCAGATAGTTGCTTAGGTAAGTATTTGTTAATTATTTCTAATTCATCTACTTCAGTTTTTTCTAAGTCAGCCCTTCCCTGTTGTTTGTATATTTCTGCAGAATCTTTTCTTTGCTTGGCTGCTTTTGTTAAAAGCTTGACTTCAGCATCTTTATCCAGTCCGTCAATTCCTCCCTTTTCAGTTTCTGCCAACAGAATTAATGACTTTATACCTCTAAGTGCACGAAGGGCATCTTTATCTTTTGCAAGCATTGCTTTTTTAATATCCGATTCTACCTGTTCTTTAAGACTCATATTATTTAAAATTTAATTAATGCGATTTTAATGGAAAATTTGAAATCGAAGAAAGAATCCTATTACAAATAGGTCTCCAACAATGATTTCATAGAATCTCTTAATTTAGCTGCCTCCCTGGCTGCATCAGCTTCAAAAGTACTCCCATTCGAGGCGTAGATTATTCCCCTCGAAGAATTTACGAGAAGGCCGCAATTGGAATTAAAACCATTTTTTGAAATTTCCTTGAGGTCCCCACCTTGAGCACCCACACCAGGTACCAAATAAAAGTTATCGGGGGCTATTTTTCTAACCTCTTTAAATGTTTCCGGATGTGTGGCTCCGATTACAAACATTATCTGATCATCAGTGCCCCATTCTCTACATTTTTCAATGACCAGTTGATAAAGCTTTTTATTTTCAATTTTTAAGGTCTGGAAATCTTCACTTCCCGGGTTTGAAGTATGGGCAAGAACAATTACCCATTTGTCCTTATATTCTAGAAAAGGAACAATGGAATCCTTTCCCATATAAGGAGCTACGGTGATGGAATCAAAATTTAATTTTGAATATTGGGGATCAAAAAAAGCTCTGGCATATAGTCCTGAGGTATTTCCTATATCTCCTCTTTTTGCGTCAGCTATGGTAAAAATATCTTTGGGGATATAATTTATTGTTTTTTCAAGGCTTTCCCAGCCTTTAGAACCCATGCTTTCATAAAAAGCTATGTTTGGTTTATAAGCTACACAGTATTGGTAGGTTGCGTCAATTATTCTTTTATTAAATTCGAAAATAGGATCCTCGAATTTTAGCAAATGTGCAGGAATTTTTTTTATGTCGGTATCAAGTCCTATGCATAAATAGGAGCTTTTCTTACGGATATTTTCAAAAAGCTGTTCTTTGGTCAATGATTTAAAAATTTACATGAATGAGTTTTGCAGAAGAATTGTCTTACTTTTCCTGGAATATTTGAAACAAAAATAAGAGATAAATAGAAATGAAGATTTTAAATTAAAATAGTTGATTAGTTTTATATCAAAACCTCCAGCTTCGGTCTGCGAGCTTCCAACTAATTTTAATCCATTCCTCCCATGCAGTCCATACAGGCATTTGCAAAAGAATCATAATAGTCATAAGCAGGGCCTGGCTTTCCAAAAATGGTTATTATCTTATCCAACCTGATTTTAGCATTGGAATCCAATAATAGAAAATCGCCCTCTTTTTCTTTCAGAATTTCCTTAACCGTCCCTTTTTCAGATTCTATCTGGTTTCCATCCTGAAAAAAATGGATCACTCCGTCCAGTTTTTTTGATTTAGCTTCGTCAAGAATTTCATAATAAACATAGTCAATGGGTGTAAATGAGTCCATGATTGAAATAAATGTTAAATGTTAAATTTTCGTCTTTAAAACTTCCAACTTCCCATCTTCTAACTTCCCACTCCTTTAATTCCAGGAAGGTGTTTCCTTATTCAAAAATGCTTTTACTCCTTTTTTGAAGTCTTCGGTTTCTCTCATTTTAGCATTTGATTCGCAGGCAAGGTTTAAAGCATCTTCTATTGAAGAATTTTGACTTTTAATCACCAATTCCTTTGTTAAAGAAACAGATAAAGAGGAAGTATGGTTTACAGATTCTGTTGCAAATTTTAAAACTGCCTCTTCTATTTCTTCAGGGGCGACTACCTTCGAAATTAATCCAACTGATTTTGCGGTTTCTGCTGAAATAAGATTTCCGGAAAGAAGAAGTTCTTTAGCTTTTCCTTCTCCAATTTTTCTTATTAAGAAAACCAAAACCAAAGCAGGTATAAATCCCAGCTTTACTTCTGTAAATCCAAAATTTGCTTCAGGAACAGAAAAAGCGAAGTCAACAACAGTAACTAATCCTGCACCGCCGGCAATAGCATGTCCTTTTATCTGAGCGACAACAATTTTTTTGAAAGTATAAATCTGGTAAAACAGGTTTTTTAAATTTGTAGAATCTTCCAGATTTTCTTTATAACTATTTTGAGAGAGTTGTTGCAAATATTCCAGGTCCGCCCCTGCGCAAAAAGCTTTTCCTTCTGCTTTTAATACCACCACTTTTACGAGATCATCGGTTTCAGCTTTTTTAAAAGCTAGAGAGAGCTCTTCTACTAAATCAGCATTCAGTGCATTTCGTTTTTCAGGACGGTTTAAGGTGATGAAACCAATTCTATTTTGGGTTTCATATTTTAGATACTTAAAAATCCTGTCCATAATGCAATTTATTAAAAATTAAAATTCATAATTCCGTGAAGCAATATTCCATCTCAGGCTTGCAAAGGTATAACTGGTGTTTTTTATGTTTCCAGGCAGGTCGGTATCATTAATACGGAAAGTTTGTTTTAAATCCAGCCAGAAGTTGTGTTTTAACATATAACTCAAGGTAAGATCCCCATAGATGATATTGTTTGGAATACCCTGTGATATTGAATTTCCATATTCATTTCTATCTTTTGTATAGTCTCTGAAAATATTTCCTCCAAAGTTCTTTTCTGAAGAGTCCTCTCCCTTTTCTGCATAAATTCCCTTTAAAACCACAAATAATCGGGAAATGGGTTGATATCTGATAATTCCAACAAATTCACGGAAATTAGCCCCTAACGGATGGGCAAGCGGTTGATTATAGTGAGAATAATTGGTGAAATTATCATCATGAGCATAAGTGAACGGTCTTGCTATATTCAATTCTCCCTGAATATCAAGGTTTTTAATTCCGGCAACATTAATATATTTAAATCCTCCCTGGGCGGCAAACTTATTTCCCCACCATCCATTTCCTGCTTTTAATTCCTTCGCTAAAAATTCATCCAACAAGAATTGTCCATATAAGGAAAAGCTTTTAAACAGAATCCATCTGAAGTCCAGTCCGACAAAGGCATTGTCAGGACTTCCCGAATGTTGTTCTATAGACCGGTAAAAAATTATTGGATTTAAATAATTTACATCGAAGGCATTATTACTTATTGTATCCCTTTCTCCAAATACAATAGATTCAAAAGCCCCGATACTTAAGTTTTTAGTAATGTTTACGTTCAAATGATGAAACGCAAAATATTTATTCGGGAAAGGAGTGCCGCCAAATAACCCTGTATTATTCCCTATCACATTGGCCTTCATCTGGGCAAAAATATTGGTGTAATTGATCCTCCAGACTTTTGTATTGAGTTTTAAAAATAAATAGGGAGCCGATTGATCAGATAAAACGAGGGAACGATAACCATTTCCTACAAAAAATTTATCGTGGCCAAATTGCAAATTGATGTTTTTGATAGGATCAAAGCTGATGTAACCTCGTGTATGAAAAAAGTCGTACTCCGAAGTTGAGCCATAAGTTTTCCAGAATCCTTCATTGGGAACGGCCTTAGTTGCCAAAACCCTTTGCTGAACATAACCCGGAGAACGCATTTGATTATCCGTAAGAAAAGTGTAAAAACCTAGTTTCTTGCTTATCATTCCTCTGAGCTCAATCCCTCTTGAGTTAATATAAGGTGTTCCATTTGCTGAATTATCCTGGCCCAATCCCAAATACAAAACAGGGTTTACCTGGAGATTGAAATCCTCAATGTCTACTGAATAAAAAGCGTTCTCTTTTCTATAGAATTTCTTTAAAAGGGGTTTCTTTGAATCACCTTTATTTAAGGCAGACCATTCCCAGTTATCGCTCTGTAAATAATCTATATTAAACTTATCCACTTTACTTAGCCTTAAGGAATCCGTACGCATGGAATCAGCTAAATCAGCTACTCCTTTCCTGGTAAAAGGCTTGATTACATTGTGGTACGCATCGTAATTTCCTCCCTGGAGAATCTCATATCTTTCAACCAGATGCTGATAATCACTATTTAAAGGCGTATTAACAGATTGGGCACTGACTGTTGAAATTCCGACAACAAAAAATAAAATTATTTTATATAACTTCATAACTAGGTTTGAACGATGCAAATTAGCAATTGTAAAATAAGGAAATAAGTTAAAGGAGACATGAATACAAGCAAATAAAATATATTGATAAAAAACTAATAACAATATTGAATCTAACGGTATGATTTTTAATCTTTCAGCGAATAATGCCCGTCATTTGATCTGGAGTTAAGGTATTAATAATGAATCACTATTATCCTAATTTTAAGAAAGGGTTTGGAAAAAATGCTTTTACTTATAACCTGGCTTGATCAATTTAAGACATGAAATGAGCATAAACAGAAGCATATCCGAACGAGGATGATTATCTGCGAATTCCATTTGACAATTAAAAAACGACTATATACATATGAATACAAGACAAATAAAATATATCGATGAGGAAGAGGACACTTTAGAACTGGAGGTTGAATGGGCAATTAATCGGAGTATGGAAGATTGCTTAATTGAATATTGCAAACACATAATCAGTAATTATGCTATTGCCGGAATAGATGTTATCAATTTTCCCATAAAACGAAATATATATTATTTGGATAATGAAGAATAATCTTAATAATGTTTTCCCTTCTCATTTTAGAGAATTTATTGAGGCGTTGAATAGAAATAACGTAGAATACCTTCTCATAGGTGGATATGCAGTAGGAGCTTATGGACATATTAGAGGGACAGGTGATTTAGATATATTTATTAACGCAACAGAAGAAAATGCAAATCGAATCCTTTCGGCCTGTATCGATTTTGGAATAGCAAAAGAAGATCTAAAGAAAGAAATGTTTATAGTTCCTAAAATGATTGGAATTGGGGAAATTCCATTAAGAATTGAGATATTGAAAAAATTAGATACTATTGATTTCAGATACGCTTATCAACGGGTCAGAAAAGTTGTCATAGATAATTTGCATATCAACGTGATATCTCTTGAAGATCTGATTCTGTTAAAGAAAGCAGCTATAAAGGGAAGGAGTAAAGCAAGAGATACTGAAGACCTAACTTTCCTTCAAAAACTTAGGGCTAAGCTTTCCACTTAAACATAAAGTTATAAATATTTAAAATGTTTCAATTGAATAGTGAAGGCGAAACTGTTGTCTATTTTTATCTTTTTCTTTCAATCCTAAATAGAATTAGTGATTAACAACTGGTAACAATATTGAATCTAACGGTATGATTTTTAATCTTTCAGCGAATAATACGATTGCCAATCATTTTGTCTCGGAATTAAGGGACCTTGAAATTCAAAAGGACAAGGCTCGTTTTCGCAAAAACCTGGAAAAAATAGGTGAAATACTGGCGTATGAAATTTCTAAAACCTTTCAATATGAGAGAAAAGCCATTTCTACTCCTTTAGCCGTTACTTCAGTTTTTCATCTTGCCAGTCAACCGGTCCTTGCTACTATTCTCAGGGCAGGGCTACCAATGTACCAGGGATTTTCTAATTTCTTTGACCACGCAGAGTCCGCATTCATAGGAGCATTTCGTGGAGAACATCAGTTGGATTACACTTTTGATATTACATTGGAATATGTCGCTGCTCCCCATTTGGAAGATAAAAACCTGATTTTGATAGACCCGATGCTGGCAACCGGAAAATCTATCCTTTCATCTTATGCTTCTCTACTTAAATATGGCAAACCCTCTCAGCTTCACGTTGCCGCAGCCATAGCCGCACCGGAAGGAATAGATCTTTTACAAAGGGAAATTCCCGGAGTTTCCATTTGGGTTGGCGCCATCGACGAAAAGCTTAATTCTCAATTCTATATTGTGCCCGGCTTAGGAGATGCGGGAGATCTGGCTTTTGGGCCAAAGGTTGGGTAGAGCCGCACACTTAAGTCAATCTAAAAGAAAACTGAAAGACTTTATCTTATATAATTCCGATCATTCTTCCTAATAAGCTGCTTTATAATCTATTACAATCGTTACTCCGGTTACTTTGCCAGAATCAACAGTTACGGGGAAGATGTTGTTTTCTCCATCATAAATGTTCGCGAATAAACCTCCTTCCTCTTTTGTAAAAACAGAATATGTACCGGGTTCAATCGCTACTTCGAATATTCCATCGAGATTGGAGGTAACGGATTTGATAAGTCTTGATTTAATGTCAGTGAAAAACTCATCCCTTTGGGTTACTTGACTTATATTAGTCAACTCAAAAATTAATATCTCCCTGGAAATACCAATGGACTTACCTTGATCGCCGCCGTCAATAGTAGGCATAAAATTGCCCTCCCTCCATAAAACTCTTCCGGCAATCCCTTCGTTGATGCTTATTTCAGAAGTAATACTGCCTTGAGGCGCTTTGCAGTTTGCTAAGAATAAAAAACCAAAGCTTAAAAGGATGAAGTTGAGAAAATTCATAAAGAAGTGATTTTGCATATTAAACGATATCTACAACTATTCGCCTATTTAAAATAGTAATAAATTGTCACCATGGGAAAAACTCAATCAATGTTCCCTCCTCTAAAGAATCTTGCGCTGCAGGATGCAAAGCAATTCCATCTGACCCCAGCGTTGCGGTGATATCGCCCGAACCATTATATTGAATAGCTTTCAATCCGGAACGTTCTTTTGTTTCTACCCGGCATGGAAAAAACTCATCAAACTTTGTCCTTTTATTTCTAATAGAAATAAAAGGAAGCTTTATAGCTAGAACATCATTCAGACCAAAAGATTTTCTTAAAAAAGGTTCAATAAAGACCTTACAGGCGACCTGTACTGAAACCGGATTTCCGGGCAATCCAAAGACAACAGAACTGTCTGTTTCTCCTACCCATATTGGTTTTCCAGGTTTTACCTGTACTTTGTGAAATACCTTTCTAACCCCTAAACGATCAAAAATTTCAGGTAAAAAATCGGCGTCGCCCATAGAAACTCCACCGGAAGTAATTACGATATCATGCTCCAATGCTTTTTTGAGGGTTACCAATAAACTTTCTTTATCGTCTTTTACCAATCTTTTAAACGAAACCTGAATTCCCCACTTTTTAAAAAAAGCTTGAATGGTATAGGAATTAGAGTCCCTTATTTGAAAAGAAGACAAATGAACATCTATTGGCTTCACTTCATTTCCGGTGGAAATAATAGCAACCGTTGGCTGTTTGAAAACTTTCACCTGACTTTTCCCAAGTACCGCAAGGGATGAAATTTCAGCGGGCGATATAAGCGTCGATGACATTAAAACCAGCGCTCCCTTTTTTAAATCTTCTCCCCTTTTCGCGATATTTTGATCCGGTTTGATGAACTCACTGTTAATCCCGAGTTTATTGTTTTTTTGCTCTACATCTTCTATTCTAACCACCGCATTGGTTCCATCAGGTACTGGCGCTCCTGTCATAATTTTAACACATTGCCCCTCGGGTATTTTATCTGAAAAGGAAGATCCGGCAAATACGTCTTGAATTGCCCTATATTCTTTAATGTTTTTTGAATTAAAATCTTCCACATTAATAGCAATTCCGTCCATAGTGGCCCGGTTAAAAGGAGGATAATCCCGGTCAGAAAAGACATCTTCGGAAATCACCCTTCCATAAGCTTCTTCCAGGGGGACCGTTTCTTCTCCAAAATTCCTTGCCAGCTGTTTTATTTTTTCTAATGCCTCATGTACGGTTAGCATATTAATCGTAGTTAATAAGTTGGAAGTTAGAAGATTGAAGTTGGAAGTAAAAAAGGTCTTCCATATCTTTCTGCTAAAAATTCTTTGAATATAGGAAGTTTAATAAAAGTTAGGACTTAACCTCGCGTTCCCTGTCAATATTTTCCTCGATTGAATAATTGTGAAAATAAAATTTATAAAATTAAAAAGCCAACCTGCTAAGGATTGGCCTTTCCATTTTATATCTTAGTCTCTTATACGTCCCCTATCTATTCTATCTTAAATCAATAACTTCTACACCTTTATGTTTTGATGCATCAAAAGCAAAGTAGTTTTCTTCAACTTTTACGTTAGGCGTGGTTTTGGTGATGTTACAAAAATACCTGGTTCCGCTCTTTTCAAAAATTCTCCAGTTTTTAATGTATTTATCCTTTTTATGGATCTGTAACCTTATTTTAAAAACTTGTCTGCTTTTATCCTCAGGGATCAATTCAACGATTTCGTAAACCTGCCCATCCTCTTTCTTTTCCTCCACAAATAAATATTTATATCCGTTTTTATAGACCGTATATATGGTAGAAGGAGATACTTCATCCTCTGTGGGTGTATAATCAGAAATATTTACTTCATTTTCTTCAATTAAATAAGTCCAGACGGTCGAGCCGTTATTAATTATTTCCTGTCCATCCATTTTTAACCTGAATTTGCTTGCCTTAATAACAATCTCTCCTTTGAAAGTATCATTTATGCCTGAAGAAGGATTTTCAATAGAATACTGAAAATCTACCTTAAATGCAGGCATTGATTTGTATTTAGCGCTCATGGCATCCAAGATTTGCAGTGCTTTCTGGTCTTTCTGGGCATACAAACCGGTAATCGAAAAAGTTATAAAAAGCAACACACCAACAATTTTCTTCATTTTATGTTATTTTACCTTAAACTATTTTTTATTTGCTAAACTATTCAATAATTGTTCCAAAGCGTACTCATCGGTAATTAAAACTTCGCGTGCTTTGCTTCCTTCAAAGGCACCCACTACACCTGCCGCCTCCAACTGGTCAATCAACCTCCCAGCCCTGTTGTAACCTAATTTCATTCTCCTTTGAATTAAAGAAGTACTGCCTTGCTGATGGGTTACAATTAACCGGGCAGCTTCTTCAAAAAGCGGATCCCTGTTGGCAAGATCTATTGCCTCTTTTTCTTCCGGCTCATCACCCTCAAACTCAGGAAGGTGGAAAGCAGAAGAGTAACCTCTTTGTGAACCGATATAATCTACCACTTGCTCCACTTCAGGCGTATCTATAAAAGCGCATTGAATACGAATCAGATCGCTGCCGGTAGAAAGCAACATATCGCCCATACCCACCAATTGCTCTGCTCCTCCTGCATCAAGAATGGTTCGCGAGTCGTTTTTCTGAGTTACTTTAAATGATAGCCGGGCAGGAAAATTGGCTTTGATAATACCTGTGATCACATTTACTGAAGGTCTTTGTGTAGCCAATACAAGGTGAATACCAATGGCACGTGCTTTTTGAGCCAAACGGGCAATAGGTGCTTCAATCTCTTTTCCGGCTGTCATCATCAAATCGGCGAACTCGTCTATTACCAGGACTATATAAGGAAGATACATGTGTCCGTTTGTTGGCGAAAGTTTTCGTTCAATAAACTTCTTATTGTATTCACTTAAATTTCTGCATTGCGCTTCCTTAAGCATGGAGTAACGATTCTCCATTTCTATACAAAGAGAATTTAAGGTATGGATTACCTTTTTTGTATCCGTAATAATTGCCTCTTCAGAATTAGGAAGTTTTGCCAGGAAATGTCTTTCAATTTTATTGAATATGGAAAGTTCTACCTGTTTTGGATCTACCAGTACAAACTTTAATTGAGATGGATGTTTTTTATATAATAAGGATGTCAGAAGAATATTGATTCCAACAGATTTTCCTTGTCCCGTGGCACCTGCCATAAGCAGGTGGGGCATTTTGGCCAGATCTGCTACAAATACTTCGTTGGAAATGGTCTTTCCTAAAGCAATCGGAAGTTCCTTGTCACTTTTTAAGAATTTTTCAGTAGAAAATACAGATTTAGCAGAAACAGTTTCCCTGTTTACATTAGGTACCTCAATGCCTATGGTTCCTTTCCCGGGAATAGGTGCGATAATTCTTATTCCTAAAGCAGCCAAACTCAAGGCAATATCATCTTCCAGGTTTTTGATCTTGGAGATCCTGATCCCTGCATCAGGAATAATTTCATAAAGAGTAACCGTAGGGCCTATTGTTGCTTTTATGCTTGTAATCGTAATCCCATAATCATTCAGGGTCTTAACGATCTTATCCTTATTGGCCTCAAGTTCTTCCCTTGTTACCTGACCTTTTTTATCAGCATAATCATTTAAAAGCTCAGGCGTAGGATACCTGTAGGAAGATAAATCCAGAGTTGGATCGTAGTTTTCTATTTTGCCATTGGTAGGGGTATCAAGGGCATTCAGGGGAACAATTTCGTCTTTCACAACTACATAAGGAGAGTCATCCCTGATAAAGGGAACGGTTTCTTCTGTTGGGGTCGGAAGAACTATATCAAGGTCCAGGTCAAGTGATGGATTTTTGGTTAATGTCTTTTTTTCAGGCTTCACTGAAACCTTCCACTCTTCTACTCCATTATCTGCTTCTTCCTTTTCTGCTGGTACTTCCTTTTCTTCTTCAATAAAAGGATATACGGATTCCTCCACTTCATTTACAATTACCGGCGCTGGTTTGGCAGAAGGGGTTTTATTGATGGTGGTGACGTTAAAGAAATAAATTAGAAAAATAATAAGGGTAAAAATCAGAAACAAAGGTGTGCCCCAACCAATCATGCCGCTGAATAAAACCGCCATTTCATATCCTATTCCTCCGCTTAAAAGACCAAGATAATTTTCCTCCTCTGTAATGAGAATAATATAACCCAGAAGTAGTCCGAGCCAAAAAATATAAAAGGCGGCAAACTTAATAAATTTAAAAATCGGGTAAATCTCCTTGCCAAAAACAAGCCTTACACCCAATAAGAAAACAATGGGCGTAATAAGGAAAGCAGCAATCCCGAACCATTTAAAAATAAGGTAATAGGAAACATAAGCGCCTATTATTCCGAGCCAGTTTTGTATCTCTCCGCCAGATTCACGGATGTCTGTGGACCACAACGATTCTATTACGCTTTGATCATTTTTTCCGGTAAATAGATATGAGATAAATGCTACTGTAAGAAAAAATGAAGCAAAAATCAGGAGAAACCCTACGGAAAGCTTAAACTTTTTATCCTTAAAAAAGGAAAAGCTTAATTTGAATTTCGGTTTACTCGATTTTTTAGATTCCTTTTTAAAATCTTTTTTCTCTTCTTTATAAGTATTGGTCTTATAGGTATTCTTGGCCATTTTATTACTTTTGAGAATGTTGAATTATGAATTGTAAATTTTGAAGGGAAATAAATTGTTTCTGGAATTTAACATTCAACATTATTACAGTTTGTAACGGAGTAAAGCTTTATTAATTTTTTTTATTAAGCCCGGTCCTTTGTAAATATAACCAGTATAAAGCTGAATCAGCGAAGCGCCGGCTTTTATTTTTTCAATGGCATCTTCTTCATTCATTATACCGCCTACCCCTATTATAGGAAAACTTCTGTTTGATTTTTCTGAAAGATACCTTATGACTTCCGTTGATCTTTTAGTCAGCGCTTTTCCACTTACTCCCCCTGCTCCGATTTTTTCCAGTTTATTTTTAGAAGTTTTCAGATTGTCCCTGGAAATCGTTGTATTGGTGGCAATAATTCCATCAATCCCGGTTGTACTCACTATTTCAATAATATCGTCCAATTGAGAATCAGTCAGATCAGGAGCAATTTTTAAAAGTATAGGCTTAGGTTTTGATCTTGACTTATTTTTATCCTGAAGTGACAACAATAGTTTTGTTAGAGGCTCTTTTTCCTGAAGTTCACGAAGATTCGGCGTGTTCGGCGAACTGACATTTACTACAAAATAATCTACATAATCAAACAACGTCTCGAAGCAAATTATGTAATCGTCATTCGCTTTTTCATTAGGCGTAACTTTATTTTTTCCGATATTTCCTCCGACAATTATGTTTTTGTTTCGCTTTTTTAACCGAACAACCGCATCTTCAACGCCTTCATTGTTAAAGCCCATTCGGTTAACTATGGATTCATCCTCTGTAAGTCTAAATAACCTAGGTTTTTCATTTCCACTTTGTCCTTTTGGAGTTAATGTTCCGATTTCTATAAATCCAAAGCCAAAGACTTGCAGTTCATCAATCCATTTTGCGTTTTTATCAAATCCCGCTCCTAGTCCCACTGGATTATCAAAGGTGAGACCAAACAGGTTTCTTTGAAGCCGCGGATCTCTTACATGAAATATTCTCCTGCAAATACCTGCAACGAAAGGGATTTTAAAAGCCAGGGAAATAAATCCCATGGTAAAATAATGAACTTTCTCAGGATCGAAAAGGAAGAGAATGGAGCGGATGAATTTATACAATATATTTAAGGAGGTTTATTTTTCGTGGTTGCAAAATTATAAGTTCAAATATTTATCCCTATATAAAAAGAAAATTTTTCTATATGAATACTTCTTTCAACCTGACATATAGAGCCTCGCAATTAAAAATTTTAACCCTACTATTCAAAAACTATTGCAATCAAAAAAAAACTTTTACTTGGTCGCAAAAAATATAAGTATTATTAGGTATTAGGCTTTAATCAAAGGGGATCAAAATGCAAAAACCTTGGAGATTTTAAAAACTCCAAGGTTTTGAACTTGCTTATAGAGGCATTTAAATTTAATGATTTTAATGTCCGGGACAATCACAGGATTTTCTTCCTTTTTTACCTCTTTTCCCTTTTCTGGCCTTTCTGGCTTTCTTTCTTTTCTTTTTTTTGTCCTTCTCCATCCCTATCGGATAAGCTTTTTTGCTGGCATCACCCCAGAATACATCGTCTTTGTTTGCCTTCCTTTTTTTGTTTTGTTTTTCCTTTTCTAACGGCTTACCATAAGAATCGAATCTCTTGCCGGTATAAGCCTCGTCAACTTTATTTCTTCTGGAATCGGCACTTTGTGCATAAGAGGCAAAAGTTAGAAAAAATGAAAAAGATAGAAGAAGCAAAAGATTTTTCATACAACTGTTTTAATGGAAATTTAAAATTAGTCTTTCTGAAGATAAGATTTGAACGAATTACTTTGGAAATATTGCATGGGAAGGAAGGTGTAAAAACCATTAAGGCACTTAGAAACACTTAGTGAAGCCCTGTGCATTTAGTATCTAACTTATCTATTCAAATCATCTTTCTTCTTTACACCCCAGTAAACTACACCTCCTAGCGAACAAACCATTAAAAAGATAGAAGAAATCATTGATACTAAATTCCCAATCGAATAAGACTTTGGCTCAAATTTGAATTCAATCTTATGTTTACCCGCAGGAATTTCTAATGCACGTAAAATATAGTTTACTCTTTTAATGGGAGTTTCTGTTCCGTCTATATAAGCCTTCCAGCCTTTAGGATAATACACTTCGGAAAATACTGCGAATCCTTCATTTGCATTTTCTGATTGATATATTAGGTGATTGGCCTTATAGTTTTTAAGTTGAATGAAAGCCGAATCATTGACAATGAAACTAGTTTTCTTTTGATCAAATTTTGATTCATCCAAAATCGCTGTTGTTCCGGGATCAATTGAATCCAAAGCTTCTATTTCTTCATCAGGAGTATTTACTTTATTAATCTCACTGATAAACCAGGCACTTCCTAATGCCTTATCATTTCTTAGCGCTTCCTGTGCTCCTTCTCCAAGAATAAAATATTTTGTGTTTAGCATATTCAAAGCATTTAAACCTGAAAATTCTATTGAACGATTCTGTAAGTTTTTAATAAACCTGGAGATCTCATCTGAAAGACTGTATTCAATAAGGTCCTGATATCGTTGCATCTTTGCCCCGGAATAACCACCAATAGATTTATGATAATAGGAAGTGCGGGCCTCCTGCCAGGGACTGCCCGTCAGATTTAATACCCGGTAATTTGAAGAGTCTTGCAAAATGGCCTGATCCGCTTGCGTAGGTTGAAAATGTTGTTCCGATACTCTTCTTTCGAAATTATTGTCATTCAAATATCTTTTATCTACCACCCAGTGATCAAACAATATTAAAAATCCAATAATTACTACTGTGGCAGTTTTGGATAACTTTTCTTTCCATGCCGCCCATAGCAACCCTGAAGCAATCAAAATAAGAAAAAATGAACGCCACGCATCGGATTTTAGTAAGGATTCCCTGTCTGCTTTTAAGGCATCCAGCAGCCAGGCAGGCTGTGAGGCGAGTTGTTCATCTACCGCTCCTTTAAAGCTTGCCATTCCTCCAAACAAGCCAAACAATAAACATAATCCTCCCGTTATTCCAGCAGCAATCAAAAGCTTTTTAAACAAGGCTTTGGAATATTTTTCTTCTATTATCTTGTTGAGCGCTAAAATAGCACCGATTGGAACGCAAATTTGAGCGATAGTCAATGTCCAACTAACCGATCTGAACTTATTATACCCCGGTAAAAAGTCAAAAACAAAATAATTTAGTGTTGAAAAATTCTTTCCCCAGGACAAAACAATAGCAATTACTGTCGCGGCAATTAGCCAAATCCTGATTTTATCATCCAGAACCAATAGCCCCAATACAAACAAGAAGCAAATGATCGAGCCAAAATAATTAGGTCCCGCTACTGACTCCTGATCTCCCCAATAGGTTGGTACATTTTGAATATATTCTTCTGCTTGTCCATAGGCAACACCATTTCCAACCAAAGACTTATAATAATGTGACTCTTTATCCAAGGCTTGAATACTTGCTCCTCCCTGTATGTTAGGGATAATAAGACTAAAAGTTTCAAAAATTCCATAACTCCACCGGAAAGCATATTCCTTGTCAAGGCCTCCATTTGAATTGGTTAATGAGGTTTCTTTGGGTGTAAGCTCGGCTCCTCCTCTCATGGTAAATTTTGAGTATTCAAAAGTGGTAAGGAAAGATCCGAAGTTCGCTCCCAAACCAATAATTGCCGCCAAAACCAATACACCCACTTTCTTCAAAAAGGAGGTCTGAGATTTTTCCTTTACCGCATAGATCAATTCCACAATTCCAACCAGAAAAAGGATAAAACATAAATAATAGGTAATTTGATAATGATTAGAGCCAACGTTTAAGGCGACTCCGATTGCAGCAATTATAAAGCCTGTAAATAACCGGTTCCTGAAAACCAGAATTACCCCTGCCAATACCATAGGTGCATATCCCAGAGCCTTAACCCTGTTGTTATGTCCTGCTACTAAACTAACCAGATTGTAGGAAGCAAAGGCAAAGGCAAAAGCGCCGACCGCTGCATAAAGCGGCCTGACTCCAAAAGCAAGCAACAGAATGTAAAAAGAAATCAGGTTAATTAATATGACTCCCGAAGGATGAGGGAAAATCCCAAATATCGTATTGGCCACCTTCTGAATGAGCTCCCCTTTATGTATTGTAGAAATAAGATAAGCAGGCATTCCTCCGAACATTGAGTTTGTCCAGAGCGGTTCTTCGCTATATTTTTCACGGTGTTGAATAATTTCTTCCGCACTTCCCTGATACTCCAGGATGTCATGCTGCTTCATGCCTTTGTGCTCAAAAACAGCCGGCTTAAAATAGATGAAAGTAAGGGTGATAAAAGTGAATACAACGAGAAGATGCGGTAATACATCTTTCTTAAAATCAAAGTACTTCATGAAGATGAAAAAAAATGGATATGTTTAAGTGTCTAATTATAGGAATATTCTTTTGAATCCTGAAATAGTATTGGTAAAACAGATTTGTTGGCTTAAAAAGACACTAATCACACTCAGAAGCACTTAGTGAAATCTTCGTGAACTTAGTGTCTTAGTGGTAAATTCAATATCTCTTAATTTTTCTTAATAATTATCTGCCACCGGAAAGCCCATTTCCAACTAATATTATAATTATCAATTCCTGCTTTTGTTAAAATATCTTTTAACTCTGACAATCTAAAAGCCCTTTTAACCGACAGCCCGGCATCGTTTTTTACCATATAACTTTTTGAAAAAAGGCGGGTCAGAAGGTTTATGGAATGATAGGCCAGAAAATGGCGATGTATGTCGTTGGTTATAATTCCTAAGCTGGATTGCCGGTCGAGTTGTTGGTAAAGCTGAACAAGACTCTGGTCGGTAAAATGATGGGTAAATAAAGTACTGGTTATTATATCGAACTTGAGCTTTTTAAATTCTTCGGAAAAAATATCGAGTGCTAAAAACTCAATTTCTTTAAACGCACTTGCATTTCTTCTGGCATAATTTACAATATAAGGATTTGCATCTATACCAATCAGCCTTACTTTCAGGTTTTTCCTTTTTGCCCATTTTGCCACCTTGATCAGCATATCTCCGCCGCCGCATCCAAGATCAGCAATGGTAATTATCTTGTCTTTAACTTCTTTGCCACCCAGAATTTTTTCTATCCCTTCAATAGTTACATAATCACCGCCAAGCCATTTATTTATGGTTTCTAATTCCCTTAAATTTTGATCTACTTCCTCTCCTTTGCACAGAAGATCATCCAGGAGTTCGGCTTCTTCCGAGCGGGTTTTTAAAGAAGTAAACATCAATTAATTGTTTTTTACCTTTAAAAGCATGGACTCTAAAGTAAGGCCGGGACCAAAAGCAAAACTTAAAATATTTTTCTGATCGTCTTCTCTATTTAGGTTTTCCATGATGGATTGCAGCACAAATAGCACGGTAGCACTTGACATATTCCCATATTTCTTCAGTACTTTATAAGCATGGTGATTCTTTTCTTTCGGCAAGTCCAATTCTTGTTCAATCACCTGGAGAATTCTTTTACCACCCGGATGAATAGCAAAAATATCGATATGGGATAAATTAAGTTTTAAATGCTCCAACAGATTATTGGTCAGCGTTTTTATTCCTCCTCTTATTAATTCAGGCACGTAAGACGACAACCGCATCTGAAAACCATAATCTGAAATGTGCCAGGCCATATCATCTTTCCCCTCTCTTAAAATATCACAATAGAATGATTCCAAACTTAAGGTCTGATCGACCAAAGGACTTCCTGAAATAAGTATTGCCGCCGCACCGTCTCCAAAAAGTGACCCCGACAAAAGGTGATCTTCATCCTTGTTATCCATTAAATGTAATGTGCAAAGCTCCACACAAACAACCAGAACTTTCGCAGATTTATCGGATCTACAAATGGCGTCAGCAACCTTTATCGCGTTAAAAGCGCCATAACATCCCATAAAATTTACGGCTGTCCTTTGGATACTGCTCTTAAACTTTAATTTATCGATTAATTCGATGTCCAGACCTGGCGCATACATTCCTGTGCAGCTTACTGTGATCAAATGCGTAACGGCTGGTGGCGTAAGATCGGAAAATTTACTAAAGCAATCTTCAATGGCCCGTACACAAATTGGTAATGCCTTTTTCTTATACACCTCCATTCTTTCGGAGACGGAGGGAAAACGTTTCGTTTCCTTGCTATCGGAGAAGAAAGATGAATGTCCGGGTTTGTTTTTAAAATCTTCTATTACTGAATATCGGAAGTCAATACCTGTGGCTCTATATAAGATGGCCATTTTATTTTTTTCTTCCTCATTAAGGTTCAAGTACCTGGAAATAAATTCAAAACTTTCTTTTTGTGAAATTTTGAATGACGGATTTGCAGTACCAATTGAATTAATATGGCTTTTCAAGACTAGGTTCCTGTTTTTTTATCTTCTTTGTTTAAACAATTAAAATGTTCCTAATATTAAGGGTAGATGTTCGATTTTCAGAATTTGGATTTGTAAAAGATTCTTGATACAAACAAAATTATGCTTTATCCTCTTCCTGTTTATCTTTAATATCTTTTTAATCTTGTTTAGGACATATATGCTTCAAAAATCTACCCTACTGCATCTTCGTATTCCTTTTTCCTTTTTCCTGCTTCCTGTTTTTGTTTTTGCTCTTAGTCAAGACGAAAATTTCAACTGGATGGATGCTTTGCTGATTTTTATAATTTTGCACTTATTTCTATATCCGGCAAGCAATGGCTACAACAGCTATTTTGATAAAGACGAAGAAAGCATAGGAGGACTTGAAAATCCGCCCCCTGTAAAAAAAGAACTGTATTATACTTCCCTGGTTTTTGATGTAATTGCCTTAGGTCTGGCGCTCTTTCTCAACATTTATTTCACCCTTATGGTTCTTATTTATGGAGCTGTCTCCAAGGCCTATAGCCATCCATCTTTTAGACTAAAAAGATATACTTATATAAGTTGGTTGACCATAGGTGTTTTCCAGGGGTATTTTACTTTTATGATGGTGCAGGTAGGACTTTCTGGCTTGGAGGTATTTGAGGATTTCAGGTTAAATACAGCAGGAATTCTAAGCACTATACTGCTGCTTGGCTCTTACCCCATGACTCAGGTTTATCAACATAAAGAAGATGGTAAAAGGGGTGATATTACTTTAAGCCTCAAACTTGGAATAAAAGGAACGTTTATTTTTACCGCTCTGGTCTTTATGCTTGCTACAAGTCTTTATGTATTATTTTTTAAAGCATTCTATGATTGGAAAATCGCCTTATTCTTTCTGGCGTTTTTAACACCTGTTCTGGTGTATTTTCTTTCCTGGTTTGTCCGGGTATTAAAAAATGAAAAAGAAGCCAACTTCAAATCTACAATGAGACTCAACTTAATCTCTTCACTTTGTCTTAATTTATTCTTCTTGTTCTTAATTTATTATTCACACTTTTAAGTTGGACGTGGGAAGCTGGAAGAATTTTCAACTCCCATCTTCCAACTTCGACCTTCCCGCTTTAATAGCCCATATTTGCATTCCTTATCAAGCAATTTGATTTAAGCTAAATTCACAAAAACTCCTTTTGCTCGGAAAAAATCTTTTATTTTGCCACAAAATATAAAAGCTCATGTTGCAGATTTCCTATATAAAAGAAAATAAAGCCCAGGTTCTCGAAGGATTAAAAAAGAGAAATTTCAAATCAGCGGAAGAACAAATTGAAGCTGTACTTGAATTGGATCAAAAAAGGCGGAAAATACAGACCGAAATGGAGCAATCGCTTTCAGAGGCTAATAATCTGGCTAAATCTATAGGCGCGTTGATGAAAGAAGGCAAAAAAGAGGAAGCTGAGAAACTAAAGCTACAAACGGCAGAACTTAAAGCCAAATCCAAAGAATCCGGCGATTTGCTGAGTCAATATGAAACAGAACTTGAGAATATTCTATTAACCATTCCCAATGTTCCTAATGAAATTGTAAAACCTGGCAAGTCAGCGGAAGACAATGAAGTGATTTTTGAAACCAAAGAACTTCCTGCGTTGGGCCCAAATGCCTTTCCCCACTGGGAGCTGATTAAGAAGTATGATATCATTGATTTTGAATTAGGAACTAAAATTTCTGGGGCAGGCTTTCCTGTTTACAAAGGGAAAGGCGCAAGGCTGCAAAGGGCATTAATTAACTTTTTCCTCGATGAAGCTTTAAAAGCCGGCTATTACGAAATACAGCCGCCGATTGTTGTAAACCAGGCCTCTGGTTTTGGCACAGGACAGTTACCGGACAAGGAAGGACAGATGTATTTTGTGACTGAAGACAATCTCTACCTTATCCCTACGGCAGAAGTTCCGATAACCAATCTTTACAGGGATGTTATTTTAAAAGAAGAAGATCTTCCGGTAAAAAATGTAGGTTATACGCCTTGTTTCAGAAGAGAAGCCGGATCCTGGGGGGCACATGTACGGGGATTAAACAGACTTCACCAATTTGACAAAGTGGAAGTTGTACAAATCAGAAAGCCGGAAGAATCGTATCAAGCGCTGGAAGAAATGGTGAACCATGTGAAAGGACTCCTGGAAAAGCTGGAGCTGCCCTACAGGATTTTAAGATTATGTGGTGGAGATATGGGCTTTACTTCCGCGTTGACTTATGATTTTGAAGTATATTCCGCTGCCCAAAAAATGTGGCTGGAAGTGAGCTCTGTAAGCAACTTTGAAACTTTCCAGGCCAACAGATTAAAACTCAGGTATAAATCCGAAGGAAAAACCACTTTGCTACACACGTTGAATGGCAGCGCTCTTGCTCTTCCAAGAATTATGGCGGCACTCTTAGAAAACAACCAGACCTCTGACGGAATAAATCTTCCAAACGCACTTCGTTCTTATACTGGCTTTGAAAAGATATGAGCTATCCGCTTTTTTAAGGATTATTCTTTATTACTTTATTATTTCAATATCTTGAAGGGCTGAAGCCTTATACTTTTCAGTTTTTATTTTTGCTCCACCCTTAAGGGCGGAGCTATTGAATGTCTAACTATTACATTTATTTAGAATTTAACATTCAACATTTAAATTTAAAATTTTCATGGACCTCATACTTCGTCAAGGCACCCCTCAAGATATTCCTGCAGCGCTCAGATTAATAAAGGAACTTGCCGCATTTGAAAAAGCATCTTCCGAGGTAGAAAACACAGAGGAAAGAATGCTGGAAGAAGGTTTTGGCACAAACCCTGTTTACGGTTTCTACGTGGCAGAAATACGAGGCGAAGTAGCAGGTATTTCTCTTTATTTCTACAGATACTCTACCTGGAAAGGCAAAAGATTATTCCTTGAAGACCTTATTGTAACTGAAAGCCACCGGGGAAAAGGTATTGGAAAAGCGCTGTTTGAAAGAACAATTACTCATGCTTTAGAGACAAACTGCAATGGCATGTCCTGGCAGGTCTTGGATTGGAATACCCCTGCCATCAGATTTTATGAAAAATATCAGGCCAATTTTGATGAAGAATGGATAAATTGTTCATTAAGCCGGGATCAACTTACCAGATCTATATAGATTTAGATTGCCTTTTGAAAAGTATCGAGATCGTTCTTTTAGGTCATTTCTAACCGATTACGAAAAAAGAAAACAGGTTTATTTTCCTTGAAATGAAGTACAGTTTTTACAAAAAATCCAATTTTCTTTGATGATTTCCTTTTTTGGGACTTAATCTTTTATTGAAACAGGAGTTTCAAATAAAAACATTTATTAAAAATGAGGAGGAGTACGTTCAATAAAGCTCTTAGGCAAGCATAAAACTTTAAAATTTAATACACCTCAAATAGTCCCAAAAATGGACGTTTCACTTATCTATCTTTTACCTTTCAAAACATCCCTTCCATTAATTGACACTTATCCGTTGATTTCAAGTGAGTTAATATTTTTAATTTTGGTGATCGTATAATAAAATTTTCAAAATAAAAATTACATTTGAAAGTAATATAATTTTTTAAAGTTTATTTTAAATAAAATAATGCTTCTTTTACGCATTGAATTAAAAGTTGGGCGCTATGAGAAAAGTGATATTTTATACTTTCAGAAAATCAAAAGTGGTATTTTTTTTATTAATGATGATTGGTTTGAATGTTCTGGCAGGAACCGATAATCAAAGTTTGTCCTACAATGCCTCAAGCAAAGAAATTAAAGTTAATCAAATCACTAAGGGGAATTTTTTGGTCGTGGGTAGTTTTTTGTTTTTAAAAAATGCACAGAATTATGAAAGTTATTTGAGAAAGAATTCTTTTGAAGCTACTACAGGATTTTATCCTGGAAATAAGCATTATTATGTTTACTTATCGCAGTCGACAAATCTGGAGGAACTTAGAGGAAAAAGAGACGAAGCAAGAATACTTGAAGAGTTTAAAGATGCCTGGATCCTCATTATAGGGGGCGCACAGGCAAAAGCTATAAAGGGCAATTCAAATGAAGAAGTAGTGATCCAGGAAAGTGCCCCTAAAGTAACTTCCAATCCAAGTCCTGAAAGCAATCCGAGTCCTGCAGTCGAGGAGGTAGCTCCTACTCCTAAACCTGAGAAAGTAGTAAAGCCAGGTTATAAGGACTATTATGTTTACTTAAATGTGGTTTCTGCTACGACCATGAAAGAGGTTCCGGCGAAAATAGAAGTGGTAAACATGGATCAGAATAATTTGGAAGCAGTATTGGAATCTCATAAAACACAATCAGTTGAATTGCCTATTGACGGAAGCCAGGAAGTTCAGCTCATTTGTGAAGTATTCGGTTACAAAAAAATTCAGCAAGGGTTAAATCTGAAAAATCCTATTAATGATCTTTCCAAATCTCATGTTCAATTGGTTGGCGACACTGTTCTCGTAAATTTTGAATTGGTACGATACAAGAAGGGAGAGCTATTTACCATGTTTAATGTTTTCTTTTACAATGATGCAGCAGTTATGCTTCCAAAGTCAACTTATGAATTGAATAGTCTCTTACAGATGGTGAAAGAAAATGAAAACCTTAAAATAAAACTTCACGGACATACCAATGGAAATGACTACGGAAGGATAATAAAACTTGGGCCTGACGAAACCGACTACTTTAATTTGCACCCCTCAAACATGCAAACAAAAGGAAGTGCAAAAGACTTATCTTACGCCAGGGCCGAGGTTATAAGACGATATTTGATGGAACAAGGCGTAGAAGAAGACAGAATAGAAATTAAAGGTTGGGGAGGTTCAAGAACGCTTTATCCGGTAAAAAGCCCTGACGCGATAAAAAATGTCCGGGTAGAAGTAGAGATTCTTAAGGATTAATTACAAAGCTCTGCCAACTAAAGGAAATCTGATTAACCTATTAATCGCTTCCGGCGTCCGTCTTCAAACTTCGAGCTTAATATAGTATTTTTACAACCGCTGTTTCTTATGGTATAAAATAAGGAGCAACGGTTTTTTTTAATGGATAGATTAACACTTTTCGCCGACGTAATTCTTCCTGTTCCTATACCCAAGCTTTTTACCTATAGGGTTGCTTTTGAGATGAACGACCACATAGAAGTGGGCTCAAGGGTAATTGTTCAATTCGGTCAAAAGAAAATCCTTACTGCCATCGTCAGAAATCTTCATGAAACACCGCCGAAAGAATACGAAGCAAAGACCATCCTTGAGCTTTTGGATGATGGTCCTTTGGTGAACGAAATACAACTCCAACATTGGGAATGGGTTGCAAACTATTACATGTGTACAATCGGGGAAGTAATGAATGCAGCACTTCCTGCGGGCTTAAAACTAAACAGCCAGTCTTCCATTCAGCTTAATCCTGATGTAGAAATAAATGAAGCATCACTTTCTGATAAAGAGCTACTTATTATTGAGGAATTAAGAGGCAAACCGGAACTGACTTACGACGAAACGGCTGCAATAGCCGGCGTTAAAAATATTTATAAACACCTGAAATCCCTTCTTGAAAAAAATGCCATCCTGCTATTTGAACAGGTAAAAGAAAAATACAAGCCCAAGATTGTAAAAAAAGTAAGGCTTGGTGAACAATATGCAAATTCTAAAGACACCCTGGAAAGCTTGTTGAATAGCTTGGAAACCAAGCCTAAACATATCGATGTGCTTCTTTATTATTTACGGGAAATACCAGTTTTTAAAAACCCTGACCTTAATCAAAAAGGGTTGGAAAAAAGTCTTTTCAGAAAAGAAGGTGTTTCGGAAAGCGCGCTCAATACCTTAATCAAAAATGGCATTTTCGAGGATTTTGAGATCAATGTTTCCCGCTTTTCCTCGAAAGACCCGGGAACTTTAAAAGAGGTAACGCTTTCAAATAGTCAAAAAGAAGCCAGGGCGGAAATCATTAAACAATTCGAAAATCAGGATGTGGTGCTGCTGCATGGAATAACCGGCAGCGGTAAGACTGAAATTTATACGGAGTTGGTGCAAGCGATTTTGGACCAAGGATATCAGGCGCTTTTTTTACTTCCCGAAATTGCTTTAACCACTCAAATCGTCCAAAGACTTTATCTGACTTTTGGCAATAAGATGGGCGTTTATCATTCAAAATTCTCAGACAATGAAAGGGTCGAAATTTTTAAGAATTTAAGAGAGGGGAAAATAGATTTTGTGGTAGGCGTGAGGTCCGCTTTATTTCTTCCTTTTGCTAATTTGGGGCTGATCATTGTGGATGAAGAGCATGACAGTTCTTTTAAACAATATGACCCTGCACCTAGGTACAATGCCAGGGATGCCTCAATTGTTCTGGCAGGTTTTCATCAGGCAAAAGTTTTATTAGGCTCTGCCACGCCTTCTGTCGAAAGTTATTATCAGGCAAAAGAGGGAAAATTTGGATTGGTTAATCTTTTGGAAAGATTTGGAGAAGCTCAGTTGCCTGAGATGGTTTTGGTTGATACTTCTTATGAACGGAAAACCCATACGCTAAAAAGTGAATTTACTTCTACGCTTTTGGAAGCGTTGGATCGAACCGTAAAAGCCAGGGAACAATCCATCCTTTTTCAAAACAGAAGAGGCTATTCTCCTTATATAAATTGTGAAGATTGTAACTGGATCCCCAAATGTCAGAACTGTGATGTGAGCCTTACTTACCACATGTATAACAATGAACTGCGCTGTCACTATTGTGGATTTAAAACAAGAAATTACACCAGTTGCGCTGCGTGTGGGTCGGTGAAGCTTAAGACGGTGGGTATGGGCACTGAAAAGATCGAAGATGACTTGAAGCTTTACTTACCAGAAGCAAGAATTCAACGCATGGACCTGGACACTACCCGTAAGAAATACAGCTATCAGCAGATCATAAGTGATTTTGAACGTGGGGGAACGGATATTTTGGTGGGCACACAGATGGTGAGCAAAGGACTTGATTTTGATAAAGTAAGCCTGGTAGCCGTTTTCGACGCAGACAGAATGATCCATTTCCCGGATTTCAGGGCCCAGGAAAGAACGTTTCAACTCATAACTCAGGTGAGTGGAAGGGCAGGAAGAAGAGGCAAAAAGGGAAAGGTAGTTATTCAGACTGCCAATGTAAATCAACCAATTTTGAAAAAAATTGCAGCCCATGATTATCAGTCGTTTTTCATTGAGGAAATTTCGGAAAGGGAAAAATTTCTTTACCCTCCTTTTGTAAGGCTTATAAAAATTTCGGTTAAAGCTAATGATAGAGTATTGGGTCAGAAAGCGGCAGAGGTTTTAGCAAAACTTCTGTTGGAAAAATTTGGATCCAAAAGAATATTAGGCCCAGAATCCCCTATTATTGATAAGATCCGTAACCTTTTCTTAAAAGACATTCTAATAAAACTGGAAAGAGGAAAGATCAACCTGACAGAATCAAAGAAACTCATTGCCGAAGCAATAAATAAAGTATCCGTTCAAAAAGAATTTCGAAATATCCACATGACAGTTGACGTTGACCCGGTATAAAGAAATGTTGACTTTTAAATGTTGAATGTTGAATGAATAACAGCCATTTATAATTCAAAATTTAACATTCAACATTTCTATGTTATTTCTATTTTTACACCTTAAATTAATCTAATTTGAAATTCAATTACCTTTTTTATACCCTCATTTTTCTTGCTGCATTGACTGGTTGCACTGAATGTGAAGAATGCAAAGACCTCTATTACGAGCCCGGTTTTAAAGTGACTTTCTATAAAGATTCCACGGATAGAAAGGCTTTAAAATTAAAGGATACTCTGGCTGTCAATATTCTTTCCTTTAACGGGCAAAGTGACATTCCTAAAATTATTAATCTGGGAAAAGCCAATTATGTTTTTCCTATCCCTATGAACAGTCCGGATACTACTACGCTTTATATTATAGAATTCCAAAAGATCGGCAATGACACTATACTAAAGGATTCCTTTTCTCTTAAATATTCTTTGGAGCAATATTTTTATAATGACCGTTTTCTCTTGAGACCTGTTGCTATAGAACTTACGGAAGAGGATATTATTGATGATGTACTCACTTGCGTAAATTGTCAGAACGCTTCAGCCCAAATTACTATTTATGAGTAAATATCTTTTCCTTCTTTTTGGAGTTCTGTTGAGCCTTAAAAATTTTGCTCAAACTGAAGAGTCTGTTGCACC
>Ga0196965_1000402_pt1 | contig 27228 bp, 16 predicted proteins | sample S1_20metaG_FD_148668 | JGI IMG/M metagenome (GOLD analysis project Ga0196965, IMG submission 148668) | Soil microbial communities from Anza Borrego desert, Southern California, United States - S1_20 | ecosystem: Environmental > Terrestrial > Soil > Desert | place: USA: California | collected... | reverse complement strand
TCCTGAACACCAGAAATAAACCGAGCACAATACCAAGCAGTGAATGCACTACTGTCGTGCTATGGAAATCACTGGGTTTCAAATCCATAAAATCAAGGATAACATAACACACCACGGCGGTAAATGCGGCCATAAACCCCAGTGCAGGTAACAAGGTGCGAAGTACCTGTCTACTATAAGAATGAAAAATAAGATTAAACCACGTTTTGGGATTATACTTTATCATGGAATGAGTTTGTGCACGATTAAATAATTCAGGCAAAGATGTACAATATTTTTATTGTGAATAACCATGAACGCTACCGATGCAAAAATAAATATTTCTTCAGGTGAAACTTGTTTGATATGATTTGCGTGTATATATTACATTGATATCATTTTAATATCACCTAAATAAACATTATGGCAACGATAGCACCAAAAGAGCGGACACATGAAAAAGAATTTTCGCCCATTTCAGGATACCTGATGGTCTTTATGATCTTTATCATCCTTGTATTGGGCATTGCAGGTTTAGCAGCGGCCCGACATCCTGTTTTTATTTTACCATTGGGATTAGCCGTGATGCTTATGCCGGGATTCTTCCTTGTAAATCCCAACTCATCTAAAGTGATGGTCTTGTTTGGTGAATATGAAGGAACCGTAAAACGAAATGGTTTCTTCTGGGCGAATCCGCTTTTCAGCAAACAGAATATATCTTTGCGTGCCCGAAACTTCGATAGTGAAAAGATCAAGGTCAACGACAAAGTCGGGAATCCGATACAGATTGGTGTTATCCTGGTGTGGCAGGTACGCGATACATTCAAAGCCGCATTTGAAGTCGATAACTATGAAAATTTTGTTCGTATTCAAAGCGATGCAGCGGTGCGCCGATTAGCCGGGATGTATCCTTATGATAATTTTGACACGGATTCAGAAATCACGTTACGCTCAGGCTACGACGAAGTAAATCACGCACTTGAAGAAAACCTGAAAAACAGGCTTGACATCGCCGGCATCCATGTGATCGAAGCAAGAATTGGATATCTTGCTTACGCACCCGAAATTGCGAGTGCAATGCTGCGAAGACAACAGGCTACAGCCGTAGTGTCGGCACGTTTCAAAATTGTGGAAGGTGCAGTAAGTATGGTACAGATGGCCATCGACAACCTGGCTAAACAACAGATTATTGAGCTCGATGAAGAACGCAAGGCTGCCATGGTGAGCAACCTGATGGTGGTTTTATGCTCAGATAAGGATGTTAGCCCTATCGTTAACGCCGGAACACTGAACCATTAACAATACGCACTTACAATTCATCATGCTTGAGATAAGAGGTCACCACTTTTTTGTAACGTTTAAGCCGTTATTTTTATCTGCAAGCAAAAGTATCGTGCATGTAAAGATGAATCATTGCATACGAATTGAAAGGAAAATATAAATGGCGCAGAAGAAACCTTTCGTATTACGCCTCGACCCTGAAATGCTGAAGGCCCTTGAAAAATGGGGCGCCGATGAATTCCGAAGTACGAATGGACAAATCGAATGGATCCTCAGCAGGGCCTTGAAAGATGCTGGACGGCTAAAAAACAAATCCAAGCCGGATTAAACGTCGGTTTCGTCAAACTTAAAAGTTCTTCCGAATCTTTATAGATTTTATTTTATTCTTAATAAATTAAGAAAATTTTATGAAAAGCTTTACCATCATTCACATCCTGCTTTTCCTGCTGGCCATGCTTGCTTATCAATGTGTTCAGGCCCAGGACTACGCTGTTACAACCAAAGGCGATACCATTCGCGGTGAAATCAAAATTCTTACGCACGGACCTGATAAGAAAATACAGGTAGCTAAGGATAAAAAAAAGACATACATATCACTCTTCGAGCTTAAAAATTTTTCATCAGAAGATGAAACCTATTATCCGGTGAAAGGGCCGAATGGATATACGTTTATGAAACTTCTTCAGCCCGGGTATCTTTCGTTGTATGCTTACCAGTTAGAGAATCAGATGAGTTATGATGGACTTTTCCTTACGAAAAGAGACGGTACAGGAACTGAAGTTCCTAATCTGGGTTTCAAGAAGACCATGAAAAAATTTCTCGACGAATGTGCATTGGTGGTTGAAAAAATCGAGAACAATGAATTGTCTAAACGCGACTTACCTGAAATTATAACGCAATTTAATGCATGCATGGATCGTAAATCCAGTCAGCGACAACCGGTAAAGGTTGAGAAAGAGATTCCGGTAACCCAGGCTGAACCTGAAATAATATCGCTTTGGGATGCATTAGAAAACAATGTAAAAGCCCACGCGGACTTCAGTGATAAAACCGATGCCCTTGAAATGATCAAAGAGATCAAAAACAAGATAAGCCGGGGAGAGAAAGTACCGAACTTCATGATTGAAGGTATTCGCAATTCACTTCGTGAAACAACTCTGAAGAAAGACCTGGAAGAAGTGCTCAGGGAACTTCAATAATTTTTTAAATTATTCGGCGTCGCTATCGTACCATACACCAGCGGGATCATAACGGATAGTACCCTTCTCGACTCGCAATGGAGCGCTCAGGTTGTTCTCATAGATCATGCCTGTACCAAGGCCTTGTGGCAATGTAACCGGGTAATTGGCTGTAAACTGGCAGATTGCATTCAACCCCACATTGGATTCAAGTGCCGAGGTGATCCACCATCCGATCTTAAGATTTTCTGCGATACTTATCCACTCACTACATTCTTTTAAACCACCGTGTAGCGTGGGTTTCAGAATGATGAACTGCGGCTTTAAGGTCGTTAACAAACGTACTTTGTCTTCGTATTTTGTTATACCGATAAGCTCTTCATCAAACGCTAAAGGTATAGGAGATTTACGACACAACTCAGCCGTCTCAAAAAGCCCCGGCTTTAGTGGCTGCTCTATAGAATGTATATTATACTGGGAAAGCTGATTTAATTTGTACAACACATCATCGGTCTTAAAGGCGCCATTGGCATCGAGACGAATCACGATATCTTCGCGAAAATATTTTTGACGGATATAGCGGAGAATATCACATTCGCGATCGAAATCCAATCCGCCCACTTTCAATTTTATACAACGAAAACCCAAGGCCACTTTCTCGTTGATCTGACTCATCATAAAATCGAGATCACCCATCCAGACAAGGCCGTTGATGGGGATGGGTTGTCCTTCCATAAACCCATTGTGGTAGATGCGTTTAACACCGCCGTTCCTAAGATCAAGCCATGCTGTTTCTAGTGCAAATTTTAAGGAAGAAAAATCTCCGGAAAGAACCTCACGAAGAAGAAAATAAAACGCCTCCTCGCCTTCAACGATCCGATCGAAATCATTAATTCTTTTCACTACGTTTTCGATAATGCCTTCAAAATCCGGTCCCGCTTCAGGGCTTAACCCTGGCAGGGGACCGCATTCGCCAATTCCAGCAATTGCTGGATTTTCTTTATCCCACACGCGAATGAACCACGACGTTTTATCACGCATTAGCCCGCGTGAAGTCCGTGCTTTAAAACCAAAAGTGAATGTCTTTTTGAAATACGATGCCTGAAGCTTCATGAAGTGGTAAAAAACAAAAATAAGTTTGTTACGCCAATATGTTTTGCATTTTATTCTCCTTACAAATTTTATTAATCATCCCTTGCAGCCATTACCTTTGCCAGATGGATGAATTCAGCATCTCAGCATATACATATCCGCTGCCCGCAGACCGGATTGCGCGTTATCCATTGCAAGACCGCGATCAATCAAAACTATTGGTTTATAAAAATGGTATCCTTGAGCATGATCGGTTTTTTAATCTTACGACGCATTTGCCGCCCAATAGCTCACTCTATTTTAATAACACCAAAGTTATTCCGGCACGGCTTTACTTTCAAAAAGAAACTGGCGCAGATATTGAAATTTTTCTTCTTCATCCTGTTACACCTTCTACCCTCCTGGTGGAGACCATGAACAGCACCCGTAGCTGTACATGGAGATGCACCATTGGAAATTTAAAGCGATGGAAAGACAATACAACACTGACATACAGATCAAACGACCTGCATCTCCGCGCCACGTTAATCGACCGTGAAACAGGCATGGTCAGCTTTCAATGGGATGATAAGCGCGCTTTCGCTGAAGTGTTAAGTTTTACAGGAGAAACGCCACTCCCACCTTACCTTAAACGAAAGGCTGAAACGTCAGATCGCGAACGCTACCAGACCATTTACTCTAAAAACGATGGGGCTGTGGCAGCACCAACGGCAGGGCTACACTTCACGCCGGAAGTATTTCAATCGCTGAAAGACAGGTCAGTCAGTGTTGACTTCCTAACGCTCCACGTGAGTGCTGGCACTTTTCAACCGATCAAAACAGAAGATGTTTCCCGTCATGTGATGCATCAGGAACAGGTAGTGGTTACTAAATCGAATGTAATGAACCTGCTTCAGCAGGATAAAGTAATCATTCCCGTGGGAACAACTTCCATGCGCACGTTGGAAAGCTTGTATTGGTTTGGCGCAAAACTATTGGAGAATCCTAACGCTGTATTTCAAATATCGCAACGTGATCCCTACACGTCTAAACAAGCCCCCCCGCAGGAAGAAGCGCTCACTGCTATCCTGCATTATATGGAGCAGCATAACCTCGAAACCATTGTAGGGGAAACCGCCATCTATATCATGCCCGGTTATAAATTTCGCATCTGTAAAGGTTTGATCACAAATTTCCATCAACCGGAATCAACGTTAATCGTGTTGGTCGCCGCCTTTATTGGAAAAGGCTGGAAGAGAATTTATAGCGAAGCCCTGGAAAAGGATTATCGGTTTTTAAGCTATGGCGATAGTTCGCTGTTGCTACCTTGACGAGGTACGAGGTTATCATTTGACATTGGATTGAGAAATGTTGGGCTAAAGCCCATATTCTATTTGCATTTGAAATAAAGTGGATGTTAGATTTCGGGCTTTAGCCCATACCTAAAATTTCTAATGGCCGATTGAACGGTGCTCAAAGCATGGAAGAGTTATTGCCATCTCAATTAAAAAAGGCTAAGACATTTCAAATAAGAAAGAAGTCCAAATTAAATACGCTTACACTAATCTCTTGCGTGTTGATTGAGGTCTACTACACGTACTTCTACGCGGCGGCCTTCCTCTTTAGTACTGGCTTCATCCTTTGAAACGCCATACCCTTTCGCAACAATCCTGCGTCGCACAACGCCTTTGTGATTAAAATAATCCAAAACGGCAATGGCGCGCTTGTTCGATATATCACGGTTCATTTCTTCAGAACCTTCAGCAGATGCAAACCCGGAGATTTCAACACCAAGGTCAGGATATTTATTCAGCGCCACCAGTATTTCTTCCAGCTTAGCGTTGTATTGTGATTTCAAATCACTTTTACCGGCATCAAAATATATTTTTGCTGATTTTGCCAGGGCACTTTGATCATAAGATGATTTTTTTGTCGCCTGTTCTTTTTGCTTTTTTACTTCCTCATTCACCATAAATGTAGGCAGCGAAAAAATTACCTTACCATCCACTTTCTTTTGTTCGAATTTACTTTCGTCGCTTTCATCGTAGTAGTAAGTACGTGTGGCTGTTTCAATGTTGGCGTTTTCTTTTTCATTGAAGTTAACTTCTTCAATAGGATCCTTCATTTGAACCAGTTCCACCAGGTAGTTCATCCCCTCCTTGTCCTGTGCAGCCATCAGATCAAGCATCATGTCATAAACATCAACGTTTCCGCTTTGTACAAGATTGGCTTCATGCGTCTTTCTAAGATCAGCTTTCATATCCCCATCGGTATCATAAAATGCATTTTTTACCTGAACCTCCTGACCCACGACCACATCGAATTGTTTAATCGTTTTTAAATTGATTTGCTGATACAATTCATAGAAGTAAGACTGATTCGGGATGTTAATATTCAATGTATACGGTAAAAACCCTTCGGACTCAATCACCATATCGTAGTTTCTTGCCGGAGGCAGTATAACAAGATAGTTTCCGGTAACAGGATCTGGATTGTAAACAAAATCAAGTTTCTTTTGTGTATCGTTATCAATCAAATAAATCTTGGTCGGCATGGGTTTGCCCGTTTCCGCGTTCAGAATTTTTCCTTTGATCATCGTCAGCGGAATATTTGCAGATTCAGCAGGCATGTCGAGATAATAAATATCCTGACCACCATTTCCACCTTTGCGATCGGAAGAAAAATACGCACGGGTACCATCAGCAATGAGTGTGAAATAATTATCATTCGCTGTCGTATTCACAGGGTATCCCATGTTTTCGGGTGAGGTCCATTTTTCACCCACCATTTTTGTCATGAAGATATCGCGACCACCCATGCTGTTATGTCCATCAGAAGTAAAGAACAGCGTCTTCTGATCCGGGTGAATAAACGGTGCATCTTCATTGGCTTTAGTATTTACTTCAGGACCAAGATTAACGGGCTTAGTCCACGTACCATTTTCCTGCAAAATTGTTTTGTAGATATCCAGACCGCCCTGACCACCCATGCGATCCGTGGCGAAATAAATTGTTTTACCATCGGGTGTTATACTCGCGGTAGACTCCAGGTATTTTGGCGTATTAATCGTAGGTGTGAGCAAACCTGGCTTTGACCAGTTTTCTCCTTCCTTGTTGATCTGATACAATCCTCCAGGATCCATGGCACCTCCCATGAAGATTAACATTTTTTGTCCATCAGGAGAAATGCCTGCAGTTCCCACATTGTACTGATGTGCAAGCGGAACAACTTTTGGCTCGGTCCATGAACCTGAATTATTATACGAAATGTATATTTCTTCAATAAACTTATCACCGGTACGTGTTTTTCCTGTATTAGGGCGTAAAGCGGTGTATGCCATTACACTTTCATCGGCCGAAACAACTGGGTTGTATTCCGTATACTTTGTGTTGATTATAGAATTAAAAGGATACACCTTGAAGTTACGCGGCACTGCCATGAGTGCAAGGGCATTACCACAGGTCTGTATGGCCGCATCAGCCTCGGCAATCGCTGTTTTATCAGCTTTTGAAAGCTCTTTATATGTGTTGAAATTTTCCAGTGCTTTTTGAATATTTTCATCCTTCAGGTAAAGATTTCCAAGATCATAGTACACGGAATTTGGAAAACCTTTGCCGTTTTTTAGCGCATATTCAAAATAAGGAATGGCTTTCAGGTGTTCCGTGTTCTCAAAAGAACGGACGTAACACATCGCGGTTTTGTAATGCACCATTGGATCCTTTTCGCCGGCCTCAATGGCTTCCAAAAATTTAGGTAATGCGGATTCATAGGCTCTGATCCCATAAAAACGCTCAGCTTCATTCAATGATTTACCGCCCTGCGCCAGCACCGTATATACATTTACACAAAACAGGATGATGAAAAGATAATTCACCTTGATGGCCATAATAAAAAAATTTGAATTTCAATACTACAAAGATTATAGACCAATAAACGTTTGTTTTTGCCCTTAACCTTACAATCAACACATCGTTATAACATTTTAAGGGCGAAAATGCCCGAAAACCGAACGCGATGAATAAGCGTCATAGGAATAAACGTTAAAATGGCCGAAAACAACACGTTAGATAGGATTTTACTTGGATTATATCGACTTTTATGGTAGCACAGAGAACTCCGATGAAAGAGAAATTCCTAACTTTACTTGCTGCTGATCCGCGTTTACGTGGTCGCGTCGGTCTGTTACTCATCATGAGTTTTTTTATGGGCGTTTTTATTGCGACTATTTCAGTGGCCTCGCAATCTTTGTTCCTGGAACATTTTCAGGATCCCAATGACCTTCCCAAAGCCCTCCTTGTTTCTGGTATCGTCGGCCTGGTGGCAACGCTGATCTATAACTTCTTTCAAAATAGAATTCCGTTTCCGATGTTGGCTGCGATAAGCCTCTCCATCATTACAGGGTTAACAGCATTCATTGAATTTGGTGAAGGTTTATTTGCGGATCCCAAAGACATCTTCTTCATTGGTTTTACCGCTTTCATCCCATTCTCCTTTATCGTTATTCTTATTTTCTGGGGTACTTTCGGACGACTCTTTAATTTAAGGCAGTCGAAAAAACTGGTGGGAACAGTGGATCAGGGTGCAATGATTGCGTCATTCATCGCTTTCTTTCTTATTCCACAGGCGATCACCCTTGGCATGCAAACCGTAACACTATATACGGTAGGCCTGGCAAGCATTTGCATATTCCTTGGTTTATTTATCTATCTCAGTCTTCGTTATTTAAATCGGGCCCGTTCTTTTGCCGAAGAACGCGCTCAATACAAAAAAGTAAATTTCACCAGCTTTTTCAAAAATCAATACCTGCGCTACATGTCATTGTTTGTGGTGGTATCCATCATCGCCATCAACTTCGTTGATTTTACTTTTCTCAAGGTAACTACGCAATACATGGATGAGAAAAGCCTGACTTCTTTCATTGCGTATTTTGAAATGAGTATTGTAATCTTTGCCTTTCTTTTCGATGTACTGGCTGCTGAACGGATTATTAAAGAATACGGCATGCGCGTTTCGCTGCTCATTAACCCTGTTCTTATTGGATTTTTTACACTGTGCGCCTTTATTCTTGGTACCGTATTCGGTCATTCTCCGGCGGATAGTTTTTTCATCGGTTATTTCATCATCATCGCAATAAGCAAACTGTTTATCAAATCCTTCAAAGAAACGATCGATGAAACTGCCTTTAAACTTTATCTCCTTCCCATCGAAAGTAATATCCGAATTGATGTACAAACCAAAATTCAGGGAACAGTAACAGCTTTTGCCAGTCTCATTGCCGGTGCCTTGATTTACCTGATCACAAACACCAGCGCACTTGGGCTAATCTCGATTAGCCTGTTTACACTTCCATTCCTCGCGGCGTGGTACATTGTTACCAATAAAATGCACACCAGCTATCGTAAAACTTTGCATGAATCGCTGGCCCGTGGTAAAGAAAAATTTGACATTAAAAAGCAGAAAGAGTATGCGCTCAGTACACTGCTTGAAAAAGAAGTTAATAGCAACGCAGAAGAAAAAGTGATTTATGGACTTAAGCTGATGGAGAAACTTGAACCGGCACTTTTCGAAAATGCCGTGTTAAGACTGGCAGAGAGTTCGTCACCACAGATCAAGGCTTTTGCAGAAGGAAAAATTAATGGACTTGGCATTCACCCGGATGTTACGAAATCGTCCATCCGTAATCTTGCAGAAACCGCGCTGCACGCCAGTGGCGAAAGTGATTTATTATCGATTAGCCCGGAGAAGCTCATTAAGCTGAGTAAATCCGGCAAACAAAGTGATCGTGTTCTCGCGGCGAAGTTGCTCAGCACAATAAATAGTCCGCGAACGATTTTTATCCTCCTGGAATTGTTACGCGACGTAGACCCGAGAGTTCGTTTTGAAGCATTGTATACAGCGCGTAAAGTTAATCGCCCGGAGACATGGTCTGTATTGATTGAATTGCTATCCTCAGCAACATTTAGTCACCAGGCTGCGGACGCGCTGAAACAGGCCGGTGAGCAGGTACTCCCTACGTTGGAAGCTGCGTTTCATAAGTCCGGACAAAATGATCTTGTGATGTTGCGCATCGTACAGATCATGGGGAAAATCGGAGGTCAGCAAGCCCTGGAACTACTCTGGAAGAAAGCAGATTACCCGGATAAGCGTATCGTGAAACAAATTCTGCATTCTCTTCGGTTTATCAATTACAAAGCACAGGGACGCGAAGTACGTGACGTCAATCACCTGCTTGAAGCCGAAATGAGCAAGACCATTTGGAATCTGGCTGCCATCCACGAACTTCCGGACGACCCACATCTCCTCTTTCTTAAGGAAGCGTTGCAGGAAGAAGTAGCTGATAATTACGACCAGATCATTACCCTGCTCTCCATCTTATATGATCCCGAATCATTACAACTCGTTCGTGAAAATATTGAATCCGGAGATCCGGATAATCTCCAATTCGCCATCGAGCTGTTGGATCTTTTTATTGATCCAGAACTGAAGCCTAAGCTTTTGCCGCTTTTGGATGATACGTCTACACCCGATAAGCTGAAACACCTTCAGGTTTTTTTTCCGCGTGAAAGTTATAATCCGATCCAGGTGATCAATTACATATTGAATCGTGACTACAATTTTAACAACCGCTGGACGAAAGCATGTGCCATTCATGCCGCCGCTTTCATTGATGATTTCAGAATAAGCCGCGGTCTTGTAGCGCACATGTTCAATGCCGATAAACTCTTACAGGAAACTGCGGCGTGGGTCATCTTCAACAAGGATAAAACGCTGTATACAAAAATAGCCGAACGACTTCCGGCCAAGGATAAACGATTCCTCGATGCCTCTATTGAGAATAACAGACTTCTCGACGGACTCAATGACGGATTTTTCCTTTTCATTGAGATGGTGATGTTTATAAAACAATCAGCGACTTTCGTGAATATTCACGGACTCTTACTGAGTGATCTGGCGGATAAGATCACACCGTTGGACCTCAACTTTGGGGAACGTACTAATTTTAAGTCAGACGAATTCAACAAACCGGTATTAATCGTTGCCCATGGTGAAGTAAAGATGTGGCGGGATGATTTACGCTATGAAACCCTGAAACGTGGTGATGTATATGGCGAACTGTTTCAACATGAGATATCGGGAAAAATCACAGCGATAGAGGCTACAGAACGTGCGGTTGTGTTTAAGATAAACCTGGTGGACTTCTATTTCGTATTAGCTAATCATCATGAGCTACTCCAGGGACTGATTAGAAATATAACAGCAGAAAAAATCACAGATAACCATTAAATAATAACTGAAAGGTGTAACCCTTTATCGATGCGTTTTACCTTGCGGCAAATTGAATTGAACAACCTAACCTGATATACATGGTATTTGATATTGATGTCTTGATCGTATTTGCAGATCGTGATAACGAGACAACCGGAAAGAATGAACCTGGCTGGGTTTCGCAGTTTAAGAAGTTCCTGGAACTGATGCTCATCCAGGTATTGGGCAAACAGCCTAATGTCATGTTAAAATCAGAACACGACAACATGACTTCGCCGAAGCTGGATAATGTTGCCGTGCTGCTTACGATCCTGTCTAAAGATTTCATTCAATCCGGAAAATGCCTCGATCATGTTGAATCATTTTACAAACAGGTTGAAAGCCAAAGTATTCCCCGGCTTTTTAAAGTTTTTAAATCGCCCCTAAGTGTATTGGAACAACCTCCGCGGCTACGCGAGCTTCTCGGTTATGAAATGTACCAGATCGATCCCGAATCCGGTGACATGCGGGAATACACAGATTATTTCAGCACCGATGCAGAACGTCAGTACTGGATGAAAATGGTTGACATTACCTACGACATCTACGATGTATTGCTTTCGCTGAAGAATAATACAACGGCAGCACAAACCACGCTGTATAAACGTAAAACAATTTTTCTGGCTGAAACCGGGCATGATCTTTCTGTTCAGCGCAACATCATCAAACGCGAATTACAACGGCATGGCTATAATGTACTGCCTAATCAAACATTACCCGGTACAATGTCGGATCTTGAACGCCTGGTAAACCGCGATCTTGAACAAAGTAATTTATCGATTCACCTCATCGGGAGTGCTTATGGTGAAATTCCTGAGGGCTCAGATAAATCAATCGTCGACATACAAAATAAATTATCGGCCGAAAGAACTGCCCGTGCAAGAACGAACAACCAGGAGTTCTCCAGGCTGATCTGGATCCCCACCAACCTGATCCACGCGAGTGAACGCCAAAAGGCTTTCATCGAAAATATAAAGCGTGATGTTGAAGCACAGGAAGGCGCTGAAATATTACAGACCTCGCTGGAGGATTTCAAGAACATCATGCGGGAAGAACTTGTTGATGCGGTTGAACGCACACCGCTTGTTGATACCGGTGGACGATCCATTTATGTAATGCACGACAGGATTGATCAGCACGATGTAAAACCATTTATTGATCTGATCAAATCGACTGGATTTAATGTATTGATGCCGCAGTTTGAGGGAGACCTCCTGGAACTTCGTCAGAAACACATCGATAACCTGATCAACCTCGATGCTGCTATTATTTATAAAGGGAAAGTCAATGAGCAATGGGTACGCATGAAAGCCCTTGACCTGTTAAAAGCGCCTGGATTTGGTCGTAAGAAACCCATCGTGGCCAAGGCAATTTTTACGACGCCGGGTTCTGGTTTGCAGGTTGAAAATTTCAAAAGTCAGAACCTCCGCGTGATCGAAGGCGATCTGCAACGTTCTCTGGAATCATTAAAAACGTTTTTACAGGAATTTAATACTTAATCATGAGCCAGGCTATTGAAGAAAAGATACTGACTTCCAACCCGTTTCCGGGATTACGGCCATTCAAGATCGACGAAAGTCATTTGTTCTTCGGACGTGAAGGGCAGAGTGATGAAGTCCTGCTAAAACTTTCGAAAAATCGCTTTGTTGGTATCATCGGTCCAAGTGGAAGTGGTAAGTCTTCTTTCATTTATTGTGGTGTGATGCCGATCTTGTATGGCGGTTTCCTCACTGATGCAAGCCCCAACTGGGAAGTTGTTGTTACACGTCCCGGAGCCGGTCCGATCGATAACCTTGCTGAAGCTTTATTAAAAAACAATCCGGAGTTCACATCAGCCGATGCGGAAGAAAAAAAGATCAAGCGTACCATATTTTCTACGTTACTCCGAAGCAGTTCTCTCGGCTTGGTTGAGGCCATCGAACAAACGCGTAAGAAAGCCGATGTCAATTACCTCATCCTTGTCGATCAGTTTGAAGAACTTTTTCGTTTTAAGGATAGTCACGATGCGAATTCCATAAATGAAACACTTGCATTCATCAACCTGTTGATGGAAGCTACAAACTATCCCGATGCACCGATCTATGTCGCGATTACGATGCGTTCGGATTTTATTGGTGACTGTGCACAATTCCCGGAGTTAACCCGTAAGATCAATGACAGTCATTATCTTATACCACAACTTACGCGTGACCAGAAACGCAAAGCAATAGAAGGTCCTACAGCGGTAGGTGGTGCTAAAATTGCCCCGCGATTGGTTCAGCAGCTTTTAAATGACCTCGGTGATAATCCGGATCAGCTACCAATCCTTCAGCATGCGCTGATGCGTACATGGAGTTATTGGTCGATGTATCGCGACTACGAAGATGAGCCGGTAGACCTGAAACATTACGAGGCCATTGGTACCATGTCGGAAGCACTGTCGCAACATGCGAACGAAGCATATGATGAGCTTACCGAAGAACAAAAACATATTTGCGAGATTCTCTTCAAAGCGATTACCGAAAAACGTGGTGAAAACTTTGGAATACGCAGACCAACACGCCTGAATGAAATTGCTGCCATTGCCGATGTACCTGAACCGGAAGTTATCGCCGTGATCGAAAAATTCCGTGAGCCGGGAAGATCTTTATTAACGCCTGCGTATGGTGCCGTAATCGATGGCAAGTCAATGGTCGACATCTCGCACGAAAGCCTGATGCGTATATGGGTACGGTTGAAAAACTGGGTCGATGATGAAGCTGAAGCGGTACAGATGTATACGCGTTTAGCAGAAGCGGCATCTATGTACCAGGTAGGCAAGGCGGGCTTATGGCGACCACCGGATCTGCAACTTGCGCTCAACTGGCAAGCCAAGCACAAACCGACTCTGGTATGGGGCCAGCGATACAACCCTGCTTTTGAGCGCACACTCATCTTCCTGGAATATTCAAAAAAGGAATGGGAGACAGAACAACGCATTAAAGAAATTGAGCAGAAGCGCAAGCTGCAACGTGCCCGGGCATTCGCATTGATCCTCGGAACGTTTACCGTTATCGCCATTGTGTTTCTTGTATTTGCCTTGTATCAGAAATCAGAAGCAGAAAAACAACGTTTATTGGCTAAAACAAATGAACAGGATGCAATCCTGGCAAAAGATGCTGCTGAAGATGCCAAAGAAGCTGCCGTAGAAGCAAAAGAAATTGCTGAAAGCGCAAAAGAAGCTGCACTTGCCGCGAAGGAGCTGGAAGAAGTGGCCAAACAGGAAGCGATAAAAAACCTGGCACTGGCAATCGAAAACGAAAAGCGCGCCAAAGAGAATTTTGAGATTGCGAACCTTGAAAGAATTCGTGCCGAACAAAACGAGGCCATTGCCAATTCGGAGAAAGACCGCGCGAACACCAATGCTGCTGAAGCATTGCGTCGCCGTTACATCGCCATTGCAAAAGCGATGGCCATCAAATCCCGTGCGCTCAATCATGATCCGGAACAACAATCGCTTATCGCACAGCAAGCGTATAATTTTAATTCAAAACATGATGGCTACGTTTATGACGATGATATCTATAACGGATTGTACTTCGCATTAAAATCCCAAAATCATGATCTGACGAAAAGTTTATTGGCACACGACAACGGATCGGCCAGGGCGTTGGTGACTCACCCTTCGGCGAATCACATCTATTCTTCTGGTACTGATGGAAAGATCATTCGCTGGAACAGATCTGGAAAAACATGGACATCAGAAATTCTGATTGACAATCGTGGCAAGTATCAATACTACAGTCTGGCCATTAGTCCGGATGGAAAGTGGTTGGCTGCAGCCGGGATGAATGCAATCAGTCAAACCAACAACTTTGTTGAACTCTATGATCTTGCAAACATAAAAGAAGCACCACGAAAAATAACAGGTTACGTTTACGGCATTGAAAACCTTGTGTTCACCCCTCGTAGTGATGGATTCTATTCACGTGATAATTCAGGAAGAAGTATCAAGTTCTGTGATTTGAAAACCAGCCGCGAAGTTATTCAGTCTGCCGTCAAAATAAACGCTATTGCCTTAAGCCCCGACGGAAAAACACTGGCCGGCGCTGCCGAAATCACAGACCGAAATGGCAGTTTATTACTTTGGGATACAGAACAAAATTATGCAGTGCGCGAAATCAAAAATATTTCAAGTGCATTAACCGCAGTGGATTTTGGTCCGGAAGGAAGAAGAATCGTGCTGGGCGACAACCAGGGTATCGTTAAAATATATGACAACGCTGCGGGTATGGTGGTTCGGGTTTTATCCGGACATAAATCGGTGATAGAACAGATCAGGTTTAATCATGCCGGCACATTCATGGCCACAGCCAGTAAAGACAGAACGGTTCGCTTGTGGAACATGAGACAGCTGAAAGAACAACCTATTGTGCTGAACGATCACAGTGACTGGGTATGGAGTGTTAGTTTTAGCCCGGATGATGAGCAGCTTCTGGCCAGTATTCACAGTGCTACGGAAACTGTTTCAGGAACTGAACACACGATCCGTGCATGGCCGACAAAAATCCCAACCATGTCAGATATTTTATGCGGCTATGTAAAACGTAACATGAACGACGACGAATGGGACACATTTGTTGCTGAAGACCTTACGCCCGAAATAACATGTGCCGGGTTACCGTCGAACTATAAAAACGAGTGATGAAATTTTAAGCGTTTACCTTACGCCAGCGAAACGTATTGTAAAGAACGTTTTTAGGCGCAATAAACATTGTGTACGCTAACCTAATTTTTAATTATGAAAAGACTTCTACCCGCTTTTCTGTTTGTTTTATGTAGTGGGTTTTATGCCGCTGCACAAGATCAGCCCAACACTTCCTGCGCCCAGAGTTTAAGACTGGCCCAGGCAACCTATGAAAGCGGAAGATTGCATGATGTTCCGAATTACCTCAGCAATTGTACCAATAGCAGTGTGACACAAGAAAGAGTTACCGCCTATAAACTTTTGTGTCTTACTTACATCTACCTGGAAGAACCAGCCAAGGCGGATGAAGCGATGTTAAAAATTTTACAAACGTTCCATGAGTTTAAACCAAGTAATGCTGACCCTGCCGAGTTTGTAGCGTTGTGGAAAACATTCCGAAGAGATCCGATCTACCGGTTTGGAGGAAAGCTTGGCGCAAACGCAAGCCAGCCGAATGTAAAAGAATCTGTGGAAGCAAATCAGGGCAAAAGTAAATACGCTTATAAGATCGGAATTCAAGTTTATGCTACTGCTGAAATCCCGTTAACCGAAAAACTCACTTTTAATCCTTCACTCGGATTCATTCAACGCAGCTTTGAATTCAGCAACACTTACACCGATGGAGACACCACGTTCCTCACCGTAGTAAAGGAAACACAACAATGGTTATCGTTGCCACTGGTTGTTCAATATAAGGTTACCAGACTTAAATTTGAACCTTACGTTTCCCTCGGTATTCAAACCGATTATCTGTTGGGAACCAATTCGCTGGGGTCGCGTGATCGTACAGGGTATCAATTTATCCAGGAAGAAAAGTTCGACTTCAAATCATTGCGCAACAAATTAAACCTATCTGTGATCGCAGGCGTGGGTGGCCGGGTTAAGCTTGGCGGTGGATACATTGTAGGTGAAGCAACTTTCGCTTATGGTTTAAGTCCGCTCAGTTCAAAAGCATCTGCTTATAAAAATACAGAAGTCGCATTCAAGTATGGTTATGCCGATAACCTGTTTAGTTTGAATGGTCTGAACCTTTCCGTTGGCTATGTGTATAATATCTACAATCCAAAAAAAATCCGTAAGTAAATGATCAAGCTTTCTATTGCCATCTTTTTTTGCGTTGTGTGCTGGGGTTGTACCAACATTGAGGATGCTACACCGTCAAAACGAAAAACATTTATCCGGTTTTACGAATCCGCCATTAGCGAATTCGGTGTATCAGCAGAGGCTCACAATAACGGTTTTGTTCTCGTGAGTTATGAGATCAAAAATCAAATCCACAATACCATCATTCGCAGAACCGATGCATCGGGGAATGAACTCACCAGTGAGCGCATCGTGATCCCGCACTTCAAAGCCAATGCATTAAAAATTGGCAACGACGCTTACTATCTCGCAGGCGATCAGATTGAACTAAACCCTTCATCCGAGAACTTGTTCGACCTGCGTGTTACTTCCGCTGTCTTAAAAAAAGCAAGGTTCGATGGTAGTGTCTCTTCGTATATCGCGCGTGACCCTGGTTTATCCAACCTGACTGATTTGCAAGGCAGTGCGGTTACCATTGACCCTTCCGGTAACATCGTACTCGTTGGTAGCTTCCAACATGCCACGGCGCAAGCACAGATCAAACCTTTTGTTACTGTTCTGGATCCGCTTTCACTCGATACCGTGTGGACGAAACCTTATGAATCTATGACGCGCGATTTTATCAACGGCAAGTCGGCCCACATTGCAAAGAACGGGAACATCATTTGGGTAAGTTCATTGTTAAAAGAAGCAGGAGATCTTTCAAATACAATACTTTCGATTGCTAATGTATCCCCTGGATCTTCGTTTACCAACAACGATCGGTTTGGCGAATCGTCAGATCAACAACTCTCTGCAAACGACATACAACCGGCTCCCATGGGTTATGGTGTTATTGGAACACATGCACGCACAACCGGAAGATTTTCAAATATGTTTTTCCTTCGTGTAGACCATAACGGAAATATTATACAGGGCAGCGAAAGATACTTTGACGGAGAAACGCTCCACTCAAACAGCGATGTCACAGCAGATGTTTCACTCAGCGAAGATACCGGCGATGCACTTACTTATACGCAGGATGGCGGATATATACTCGCCGGATCAATGCTTACAACCGTAAACCGCGGAAGCGGTGGTCTTGACATTTTACTGGTTAAAGTCGATGCATTCGGGAACCTGGTTTGGAACAAAATATTGGGAAGCGAAGGCGATGAAACCATTAACAGCGTTCGTGAAACCGCAGATGGGCACCTTGTGCTTTGTGGATCCAACAATCTCGCCGGGCATTCTTCGGCGTTCATGATAAAGACAGATAAAAACGGAGAACTAAAGAATTAATATGCATTTTATATTCCGACCAATACAAACAAAGGGATTGCTATTGCTCCTGTTCCTCATGGCAGCATCAACGATTCTTTCTTTAGCGCAGCCCGTTATTACGTTTACGCCTTCCAACGCAACGACAGACGTTAACGAGAATACCACGATCACCGTCGGATCCAATGTGGCAATCCGCAGAACGTCTGATGATGCAAACCTGGATAACACCAACGTCAATTCTGTTCTGAGATTAAAATTAAATAATGCCGGAGGCCCTAATGTGGCTTTCACAGCCACGATTAACGCGGCAGACACTGAGATTATTATTACGCCGGACATTACACTTCCATCGGGTACAACGATCTATGCAGCGATCCATAACGTCGAAACGCATCCGGCAGGTGATGATCTCAATCCGGATCCTACTGCTATTACGTTTACCGTACGTGATTACATTGCTCCGGATATAACATTTTCTCCGGCATCAGGTGCAACAAACCTTTCCATCAATACCAATATTCAGATTTCATTTGATGAAGCGATACGAAATTCGGATGACAGCGAGATCACCAATGCAAATGTAGCGTCTTTACTAACCTTTAAATTAACCGATGCTACTGGTGCTGATGTTGCTTTTACGGCTACTATAAATCCGGGAAAAGATGAAATCACTGTTGTTCCGGATGCCCCTTTAACGAATAACCAGATTTATTACGTAAGTCTTGATCCTGTTGAAGATGATGAAGACAACGCTACGGCTACTGAAAACATTACGTTTACCACAACCAACGATACGCAGCCTCCTGTTCCTACTTTTAACCCCGCCGACGCAAGCATCGACTTTAACAATACCGCGGACATTATCATTACGTTCGACGAACCCATCCGAAACCTGGACAACAGCGTACTCGGAAATACTTCCATCGACGATAAGGTGATACTTAAACTCACCGATGCCGCTGGTGCCGACATTTCATTTAATGCTTCCATTGACGGAACAAAAACCATTGTAACCATCAATCCTACTGGCACCTTACCGGATTTTGCTACCATCTATGTCGCCATTCATGATGTTGAAGATGTGTTTGATCACGCCCTTGCATCGGAAAGCATAACATTTACAACAGGTGATGGAACTCCTCCTGTAATTACTTTTAACCCCTTAGATGATGCGTTAAACATTCCGGTAATATCGAATATTGTAATCTCCTTTGATGAGGCGATCAGAAACGTCAACGACAGCGAAATTACTGATGCAAATGTCGCCGCATTGATCGATCTCAAACTTACCAACGCCGGAGGCGCAGACGTTCCATTCACCGCAACCATTAACGCAGGAAAAACAGCAATAACAATTGACCCCACCACTGACTTGAATCCAGATCAGGTTTATTACGTGCGAATTGATCCGGTAGAGAATACATACAACCGCGCCAGCATCTCTCATAACATTAATTTCACAACAACGGATACTCAACCACCGTCCACCACTTTCAGTCCGGCCAACGGCGCCACGTTAGTGAATAACAATACCAATATCACAATTACATTTAGCGAAGCCATTCGCGACCTTACGGATGCGGTACTGGATGACAATACTGTTGATGGTAAGGTTGTTTTAAAACTCACCGACGCCACCGGAGCCAACATACCATTTGATGCGACGATTAATGTTGCAAAAACAGTCATTACGATTAACCCCACAGGAGCTTTACCAGATCTTACAACAATATATGTGGCAGTGAGTGGCGTTGAGGATGGGTATAACAACCCAATCACAACGCAAAGCATAACCTTTGGTACTACCGATGGCACGCCACCCGTTGCAACGTTTGATCCTGCAAATGGCTCTTCCACGATGACTATTTCCGGCAACATCACCATTACATTTAATGAGCCGATCCGATTAACAAATAACGCAGACATTACGGATGCTAACGTTGATGCGCTGATCACTTTTAAAAGGGATAATGCAGGAGGATCAAATGTTGGATTCAATGCTACGATCGATGCGTCCAACACGGTGATCACAATTAATCCGGATAATAATCTGACTGCAGACCAAACGTATTATGTGGCCTTCGCAACCATTGAAGATCAATACAACAATTCAACATCTGGAAATATAACTTTTACAACCCAGGAACTGACTGTTGTTGCGAACGCGTCAAGTGCTGCAATTTGTACAGGCGACGACGTTACCCTAAGTGCTGTGATTAGCGGAGGTAACGGATTTTATAATATTTCATGGACCTCCACGCCTGCTGGTTTTACAAGTTCTGATCAGATAGTTACTGTATCACCTTCTGTTTCTACTACTTATACTTGTGTTGTTACCGACTCAGATGGAAACACTAACAGCGCAACGCCTGCTAACATCGAAATAACTGTTAACGTCTCTCAAGATCCAGACGACCTGGAAATCAAATTATCACCGCCCCGCCCAGGTAATACCTATCAGGCTACAGATTCTAAGGTTACTTTATCATTCGATCTCATGGGGTCCCCGGGAAGCCCCATAGGCAGTACACATTTCGAAGGCACGGGTGTTAACAGCGCTACTTCCTCGTTTTTTCCCAATGCAGCTAATATTGGACCCAATGATGTTACATTGTTTTATGAAAATGCGGAGGGCTGTATCACTACTATATCTGAAGTTGTTACGGTTAGTGACAATAGCACTTATTTTATAGGACTAAACGATAGATATTGTGGTGAGGAAGATGAACTGGTAACAATAAATTCACCAATTGTTTATCCTCCGATTTACATTTGGGGTTTAACGATTGAGACGGTCTACACTTTCCAGGACCAGGTAGTACTTCGCGATATTGGTACCGGTACCGTACTAAATGACTACACCTTTAATTCAACAAATAACACAATCGGATTCAATACACTTAACCTTGGCCCAGGTACCAAACAATTTGAATTATACTATCAAATTCAGACAACTGTAACAGATGCACTTGGAGCGGAAACAGTCACGATGTCAAACGCATGGCTTAATACGGCGTTCTCTATTATCCCTAAGCAGGAATTTCTTTCGGGTATTCCTTCAGAAGTATGCAAAAACGATCCAGCATTTCCGCTTTTGGTGAAGCCAGCCGGAGGAACTTTCGAGTTAAATGGTGACCCGACACCCACCCTTGATCCTTCAACGGCATTGTCCACAAACACTGTTACTTACTCTTACACTGACGAAAATTCTTGCGTCACGGAAGAAGACTTTACAGTCATCGTAAACGCAATACCCTCGTTTAATTTCTCGGTCAACAATGGTTGTGTTGACCAGGTTATTAATTTCACATCGACAATAAACAATCCCTCGGCCGTAGACTTTACTTATGCCTTTGATTATGATGGTAACGATGACCCGGATACAACGCCTCTGCTTCAGGGCGATCCTTCGTTAACCACCTGGACCTACGAACTACCCGCCGTTTATCAAGCAAAGATGTCGGTTCGTACCAGTGATGGATGTGTCGAATCCAGATCTAAGCCGGTCACCATTGGAGAAGTTCCTGATGTAAAATTAAGTTGGGCAAATGTGTGTGACGGAGATGCTACGCAATTCAGAATCGAATCTGATTTTGTTGACGATAAACCAGGCCAGGTTGATGAAATAACCTGGGTTGCCGGTGAGGGATACACACCTGAAATCGACAATGACAAACAACATTCTGTGATGTATGCCACCACGGGTTATTTCAAGGCATACACCACCGTCTCCACCGTTTTGAATTGTTCTAAAGCAGATACTGTTCTGGTGTACAAAGTCAACAAAATCGGACCCCTCGGTGGCGGGACGGAGTATTTTGAAGATTTTAACGTCGCAAACGTGGAACTTCAAGCTTGGAAATCAGGTGGAACAAACTCATCATGGGAATGGGGCGAGTTAGAAAAAGTTGCTTTCGATCGGGATAGCCCAAGTCCCAACGATCCGAGTGAAGGAAAAGCATGGGTTACTAATCGGTCGTCGTCGGTTAATGAAGGACTTCCCAACTGGAACGAAGACTCATGGGTTCACAGCGGATGTATTGATTTGACTGCGATTCAACGTCCTATCCTATCCTTTGATTTCAGATCTCTTATGAAAGATGGTCGCGATGGTGTTGTACTCCAATACAATACAAAAAACACAACTGATAGAGAATCAGACTGGATAACAATAGGGAATATAAACTCAGGACGAAACTGGTATGACAAAATCGGTATTGATGCCAATCCGGGCAATCAGGCGTTGTTACAGACCGGATGGACAGGCATGCTGGATTTGGATGACTGGAGAACAGCAGTGATATCACTTGACCAAATGATCAATGATATTCTTCCGGCAGAACGAGACAAGGTCAGATTTAGGTTTGCTTTTGGTAGCGCGGATTTTAAACCGGAAGGTGAAGGATTTACTTTTGATAATTTTAAGATCACCCAGCGCGATCGCGTGGTACTGTTAGAACAATTCACGAACAATGGCGGTGTTAATGCAGCGAACGATCCTAACCGGGTTTCCAATAATGCAATTAATAATTTCCTTAATACATCCCTCGGTGAGGCTGTAAAGATTGAATACCATTTGGGTATAAGCGGACCGAACGAAGACCCCATCTACGAGAGCAATCGCACAGACGCCAACGCACGCTCTGCATTCTATGGTATCTCATCGACACCCACTACAATGGTTGATGCGAGAACCGGCGCACTTGCTTCAATTTTTACGGAACAAACCCTCAAAGATTCTGAAGTAACCATCGACTATATTCAGACACCCAATTTGCCTGCAGAAACTTTTAATGTTGATGTTAAGTTTACGGCGAAACAAAACCTTCCACCAAACACAGTATTACACATTGCTGTGATTGAAAAATTAATAGATAACAACCCGGACGCCATTGGAACAAACGGAGAAACCTCATTTACTTACGTGATGCGGAAACTTTTACCAGACGCAACGGGTACGAAATTCTCTGAATCGATTCTTGAAAACGAAGAACGCACAGTAAGTTACTCCTGGAGTCCGCGCGCTTTTGATTTCGATCAATTAGCGGTGGTAGCCTTTGTTCAAAATGAAGACACCAAAGAAATTTATCAGGCGCGCATCATGACCAATCCAACGTACATTCCTGATCCCGCAATTATTACGGATCGTGAGCCTTCGCTGATATCGCAGATCAGGGTTTACCCAAACCCGGCAGACAAAGCATTGCATTTAGAATTGCCCGTCAAAACGCGTAAGGTAGTTAACATTACACTTCTTGATTCCTATGGGCGTAATGTGCACCAATCTCGATTTGATCGTGGTGAACAATCAAAAACGATTGATACCAAAGAACTCTCCGGAGGTCTGTACGTTCTGCAATTAGAAACACCGAATGGAATTGAACGTAAGAAGATTGTTGTGGTGCATGAGTAGGGACATTCCAAATCCCACCCCTTTGCAGTCTCCAATACTTCCCTTATTTTTAGGCCCAACAACCCCTTAACACGTTTAAATGGAAATTTTCCTCCAGGCGGAAACATGGCTTGCCCTGCTCACGCTTACCTTTTTTGAAGTTGTGCTCGGCATCGATAACATCATCTTCATCTCCATTGTCTCAAACCGGCTACCCGTAGAAATGCGGGCAAAAACACGCAACATGGGCCTTTTACTTGCCATGGGGGTAAGGATATTGCTTCTACTAATGATTACTTGGGTAATGAAATTTCAGGACCCCCTGTTTTCTGTTCCCGGTTTTATCAGTGAAGATGGTTCTATAAGCGGCCGTGATATCATCCTGATCTTCGGCGGACTATTTCTCATTGCAAAAAGTACACGCGAAATTAATCACCAAACCGAAGGCGCAGATGACGAGGAAGAGGTATTGACAAAAAAAACCGTAAACGTTACTGGTATTATCGTCCAGATCATCCTCCTCGATATTATTTTTTCGTTCGACTCCATTCTCACAGCAGTTGGACTCACCGATCAAATTATCATTATGGTAATTGCAGTGGTGCTCTCTATTGGTATTATGATCGCCTTCTCTGGCCGGATTAGTAGCTTTATCAATAAACATCCATCGATGGAGGTGCTTGCACTCGGCTTCCTGATTTTAATTGGCTTTATGATCTTCTTGGAAGGCCTCGATAAAGACATTCCAAAAGGATACATCTATTTCGCTGTTGTCTTTTCGATGGGCATTGAAATGATCAACATCCGCGTGCGGTCACGTCGCAAAAAAGCTAAAGAAGAGTTTCATGAGTAACGAAGATCAACTCCGGTATCCAATCGGAAAATTTAATCCGCAGGAAAGTTATTCACCTGCTGAAATCGAATCATTTATCAGTCGTATTGAATCATTTCCTTCACGATTAGATCATGTTGTAAACACTTTATCCAATGCGTTGCTTGACAAAACTTACCGTGAAGGCGGTTGGACTGCAAGACAGGTACTTCACCACCTTGCAGACAGTCATATGAACGCTTACATTCGTTTTAAGTGGACACTCACTGAAGAGTCGCCGCTCATTAAAGCATACGATGAAGCCGCCTGGGCAGAAACCGCAGAAACATCCGCCGATCCTGTTTTATCGATTCAACTTATCAAATCGCTGCATCCAAAATGGGTAGCGCTGTTAAAACGAATTACACCAGAGCAACACAAGCGAACTTTTATTCATCCCGAAACTAAAAAGCATGTTTCGCTGGAACGTATGATGGCGACTTATGCCTGGCATGGAGACCATCACCTGGCGCATCTCAATATCATTGCGGGTAAGAAGTAAATCTTTTTCGCGACTTTTGGGTTTAACTGGTTGTGATGTATACAGCACCCGCATTTTTATTTAATGCCCACCTGGAAACGATTTACCCGTCGCTGCTTCGCCGTGTCGGAATGAAGCCGTATACACGCGAACGAATTTGTACGCCGGATGATGACTTCCTTGATCTCGATTGGCTTACGCAAGGCGCTTCAAAACTTATCATTATTTCTCACGGCTTAGAAGGCAGTTCGCAACGGCCGTATGTAAAGGGTCTTGCCAAAGCCGGTTTCAATCAAGGTTGCGATATACTGGCTTGGAATTTTCGGGGATGTAGTGGAGAGATAAACAAGCAACTGCGCTTTTATCACAGCGGTGCAACAGAAGATTTGCACACAGTGCTTGAACATGTGAAAAATAAAAATCAATATACCGAAATCTTTCTCATGGGTTTCAGCCTCGGTGGTAACTTAACACTGAAGTATCTTGGTGAGCGACAGTTGTTTCCTGAAATCAAAAAATCGGTTGTCTTTTCTGTACCACTTAATCTCCAAACAAGCTGTGCCAGAATTTCTGAACCCTCGAACTGGATTTACGCCCGACGGTTTTTAAAAAGCCTTAAGCAGAAAATTTTACGCAAACACATTGCTTACCCCGAACTAAACACCAGCTGGCTGCCACAAATAAAGACGATCCAGACCTTTGATGACCGCTACACCGCACCGCTCCACGGATATAATAATGCCGCTGAATACTATGACCGTTGCAGTTCAATTCATTTTATTCATGCTATTCCCATCCCTACACTCATCATCAATGCTCGAAACGATCCGTTTTTGAGTAACGATTGCTATCCTACTGAAATGTTAAAGCATCATGCAAATGTGAAGCTTGAAACTCCGGATCGCGGTGGCCATGTTGGCTTTGCTCAATTTCATAAGTCGGGACTTTATTGGAGTGAAGAAAAAGCACTGCAGTTCATCAAATAGTTAAGCGGATCCATATTCAGTTGGAATACAATCATTCTCATTCGGATAAAGTGTAGCATGAAAAGCATAAATGACTAATTTTGCTAACTTTCCCTCCCATTTAACAGCGACCAGTATGATTGATCGGTACAGCATCACAGCTTCGGCGGAGAAAATCAGCGAGCGATTCGCGGTTGATGTTCCGGATTTTTTTCAACCCAAATACAATGCAGCACCAACGCAATTGCTTCCACTGATTACGAGTGTTTCACCGGAAGGTATATCTACATTCTATTGGGGCACTTCTCCTGAGTGGTCGAAGAATAAAACGTTGAGTGAAAAGATCATCAACGTACGGGCTGAATTGATCCAGGAAAAAGTGTCGCTAAGAAAATCACTCATGAAAGGAAGATGCATTATTCCTGCCGATGGTTTTTATGCCTGGAAACAAGCCGGAAAAAAAACGCATATCCCCTATCGCTTTGTAACTAAAAACCAGGATATATTTTCTATCGCCGGACTTTGGGAAGAATATGAAGATACCGAGGGTAATGAAATGCATACCTTTACCATCATCACAACACCAGCAAATGAACTCGTCTCCTCCATCTGCGAACGAATGCCGGTGATCCTGACAAAAGAGACTGAAAAAATCTGGTTGAATCAATCATCGAAAGAAGATGACCTGATGAACGTACTGCAAAGTTATCCGTCCACAGAAATCAATCTCTATTCTGTATCACCACGCATTAGCGATAGCACAGCCGATGTCCCTTCCCTCATTATTCCCTCCCCACCCGCAGATCAACACGGCAACCTTACACTCTTTGATTAGAGGTTCAAGGTTCAAAGTTCAAAGTTCAAAGTTTGAGATTGTTTCATGTTGACGAGATCCGAAATTGTTTGAGGTCTGAGGTTTGAGGTTGGTGTTCGATAACTGATGAAGTTACAAACTCCCCGCCTTGAATAAGGAGGGGATGTTCAGCGGATAGCTGAACGGGGGTGGTTAAAAATCTCTTGTAAATCGTAAAACACTTAAGTGACCACCAACAAACTCGAAGCTCGTTTCCAACCTGATCCACTGACTTCGTTGCGATCGTCCCTCCTGCATCATTGGCTATCGAGAACAACTTGATACTTATTAGTATCTAAAAACACATTCGTTGCGATCAAACAAACTCACAGCTCGTAACTCGAAGCTATTTTGAGACCAACTTGCAGCTTGTAGCCTGCAGCTTGAAGCTTATCGTAAATCGCGAACATCAGCAGCATCACTAAAAACTCTCAATTTCTTCATCATCCTCCAGGGGTGGCGTTGTATCATCGACAGGTGGCGGCTCTGATTGCTCTTCTTCTTCGGGTTCCGGTTGCTGCTTTTCCTTCTTTGGCTTTTTATCCTTCTTCTTGCGGGAGAATAATCCGCGCTTTTCTTTCACATCTTCCAGTGCGGGACCAGCTTGTGGTTGCACTTGTTCATCTTCATCGATATAATCGAAATCTTCATTTTCATTGATTGGCTTAGGTGCCTCTTCAACAGGTGCTTCCTCTTCTTTCTTTTTCTTTCCGAAAAGATTTTTAAAGAATCCCTTGATTCCCTTCTTGGATTTTTTCGCTTCAGAATCTCTATTGGCCTGTTGATTACCTGCGACGCGGA
>Ga0196965_1000401_pt1 | contig 27240 bp, 30 predicted proteins | sample S1_20metaG_FD_148668 | JGI IMG/M metagenome (GOLD analysis project Ga0196965, IMG submission 148668) | Soil microbial communities from Anza Borrego desert, Southern California, United States - S1_20 | ecosystem: Environmental > Terrestrial > Soil > Desert | place: USA: California | collected... | reverse complement strand
GCCTGCGCCGCGGCGAGGCGGGCGATCGGGACGCGGTAGGGGGAGGCGGAGACGTAATCGAGGCCGGTCGAATGGCAAAAGGTGATCGAGGCGGGATCGCCGCCATGCTCGCCGCAAATGCCGAGCTTGAGGCCCGGTTTGGCGCCCCTGCCCCGGTCCACGGCGAGCGACACAAGCTCGCCGACGCCCTCGATGTCCAGGCTGACGAACGGATCGCGGGCGTAGATGCCCTGCTCGACATAGGCGCTGAGGAAGCGGGCGGCGTCGTCGCGGCTGACGCCGAGGGTCGTCTGGGTGAGGTCGTTGGTGCCGAAGCTGAAGAACTCGGCTTCTTCCGCGATCTCGGCGGCGCGGAGCGCGGCGCGGGGCAGCTCGATCATCGTCCCGACGAGATAATCGACGCTGCGGCCCCGCTCGGCGAAGACGGCGGAGGCGGTCCGGTCGACCAGGGCGCGGATGATGCGCAGCTCGGCGCGGGTCGCGACCAGGGGCACCATCACTTCGGGAACCGGCGCTTCCCCGGTCTCCTCCGCCACCGCCACCGCGGCCTCGAAGATGGCGCGCGCCTGCATCTCGTAGATTTCCGGGAAGGTGATGCCGAGCCGGCAGCCGCGGTGGCCGAGCATCGGGTTGAACTCATGGAGGTCGTCCGCGCGCCGCCGCAGGACGTCGACGCTGGTCCCCGCAATGTCGGCCACCGTCGCGAATTCGGCTTCGCTCTGCGGCATGAATTCGTGCAGCGGCGGATCGAGCAGGCGGATCGTCACCGGCAGCGGCGCCATGATCCGGAAGATCTCCTCGAAGTCGCTGCGCTGCTCGGGGAGCAGGCGCGCGAGGGCCGCGCGGCGGCCTTTCTCGTCCTGCGCGAGGATCATCTGGCGCACCGCGGTGATCCGAGCTGCATCGAAGAACATATGCTCGGTGCGGCAGAGACCGATGCCTTCGGCGCCGAACTCGCGCGCGGTACGGCAGTCGTTGGGAGTCTCGGCATTGGTGCGGACCCTGAGGCGGCGGGCGCGGTCGGCCCAGACCATGAGCGTGCCGAAGTCGCCGACGAGCTCGGGCTGCACCGTCGCCACGGCACCGAGCATCACCTCGCCGGTCGAGCCGTCGATGGTGATCGTGTCGCCCTCGGCGACCGCGACCTCGCCGATCCGCATCCGCTTCGCGGCATAGTCGATCTGGAGAGCGCCGGCCCCCGAGACGCAGGGCCTGCCCATGCCGCGGGCGACGACGGCGGCGTGGCTGGTCATGCCGCCGCGCGCGGTGAGGATGCCCCTCGCCGCGTGCATGCCGTGAATGTCCTCGGGGCTGGTCTCGATCCGCACCAGGATGACCTTCTCGCCCAAGGCGGCGAAGCGCTCGGCGGTGTCCGCGTCGAACACCGCCTGGCCGCAGGCAGCGCCGGGCGAGGCGGGCAGGCCCTTGGCGACGATGTTGCGCGGCGCGTCCGGGTCGAGGGTCGGATGGAGCAATTGGTCGAGCGCGGAAGGATCGATGCGCAGCACCGCCTCGTCCTCGGTGATCAGCCCCTCCGCCGCCATCTCGACCGCGATCCGGAGCGCCGCCTTGGCGGTGCGCTTGCCCGAGCGGGTCTGGAGCATGAAGAGCTTGCCGCGCTCGACGGTGAACTCGATGTCCTGCATGTCGCGATAGTGGCGCTCGAGCAGGTCGAAGACCCGCGCCAGCTCGGCGAAGGCCTCGGGCATCGATTCTTCCATCGAGGGCGCCTTCGCGCCGGCGATCTCCCGGGCGCGCCGGGTGAGATATTGGGGGGTGCGGATGCCGGCGACGACGTCCTCGCCCTGGGCGTTGACCAGATATTCGCCGTAATGGCAGCGCTCGCCGGTCGACGGATTGCGGGTGAAGGCGACGCCGGTCGCGCTGGTCTCACCCATGTTGCCGAACACCATCGCCTGGACGTTGACCGCGGTCCCCCAGTCGCCGGGAATGTCGTTCAGCCGGCGGTAGACCTTGGCGCGCTCGGACTGCCAGGATCCGAACACGGCCCCGATCGCGCCCCAGAGCTGCTCGTGCACGTCCTGCGGGAAGGGGCGGCCCCAAAGCTCGTCGACCAGCGCCTTGTAGGCGCCGACCAGCCGCCGCCAGTCCGCGGCCTCGAGTTCGGTGTCGAGGTGGACGCCTCTGTCCTCCTTGGCGATCTCCAGCGCTTCCTCGAAGCGGCCGTGATCGAGGCCGAGGACGACGTCGGCGTACATCTGGATGAAGCGGCGGTAGCTGTCCCAGGCGAAGCGCGCGTCGCCCGAGACCGCGGCGAGGCCCTCGACCGTCTCGTCGTTCAGCCCGAGGTTGAGGACGGTGTCCATCATCCCCGGCATCGACACCCGCGCGCCCGAGCGGACCGATACCAGGAGAGGGTCGGCGGCGTCGCCGAAGGTCTTGCCGGTGATCCCCTCAATATGCGCGAGCCCGTCGGCGACTTCGGCGCGGAGGCTGTCGGGGAAGCTCTCCCCGTGCGCGTAATAGAGGGCACACATCTCGGTGGAGATGGTGAAGCCCGGCGGCACCGGCAGGCCGATCGAGGCCATCTCGGCGAGGTTGGCGCCCTTGCCGCCGAGCAAGGCCTTGTTGCCGGCCTCGCCGTCGGTGACGCCGCCTCCGAAGCGATAGACATACTGGCTCATGCGGCCCCCGCTTGCGCCGGAAGGTTCGAAAGGTTCGAAAGGTTCGGGTCCCTATAAGCGAAGAAAATCCTGAACCTTTCAGCCCTCGATCCGAGAAAAATCGGCGACCTGGTGAACGGCGTCGCGCATCCGGGCGAGGAGATCGAGCCGTGCGGCGCGCTTGGCGGGATCGGGATCATTGACGGTCACCTTGTCGAAGAAAGCATCCACCGAAGGGCGCAGCGTGGCGAGCGCGGCCATCGCCCCTTCAAAATCCTCCGCCTCGACGGCGGCGCGCGCTCGCGGCTCTGCCGAATCGAGCGCGGAGATCAAGGCATTCTCCTCAGCGGATATATCATTGGCAAGGGATGCGTTCCCGCCCTGTTCACCTTGCCACTGCTCCTTCCTGAGGATGTTCGCCGCGCGCTTGTAGCCCGCGAGGAGGTCGGCGCCTTCGGGCGTCTCGACGAAGGACTGGAGCGCGCGGACGCGGGCGAGCAGGCGGACGAGGTCGTCCTCGCCGCCGAGGGCGAACACGGCGTCGATGAGGTCGTGGCGGACCCCCGCCTCGCGCTGCTGGACCTTGAGACGGTCGGCGAAGAAATCGAGGATCTCCGTGGCGTTGCGGTCCAGCCGGTGCACGCCGCCGTCCTCCTTTCCGCCGCCCACGACATTGGCAAGGCCGCCGCGCACCGCGCGCGTCAGCGGCAGCCTGAGCCCGTTTCGGACGATCAGCTCGATCGAAGAAATCGCGGCGCGCCGCAGGGCGAAGGGATCCTTCGACCCCGTCGGCCTGAGGTCCACACTGAAGAAGGCGCAGATCGTGTCCAGCTTGTCGGCGAGGCTGACGGCGACGGTCAGCGGGCCGGTCGGCGTTTCCTCGCCCTGCCCCACCGGCTTGTAATGGTCGCGGACGGCGTCGGCGACGTCGTCCGGCTGCCCCTGCGCCCGGGCGAGGTGGCCGCCGATGATGCCTTGCAGCTCGGGGAACTCGCCGACCATTTGGGTGACGAGGTCCGCCTTGCAGAGGCGGGCGGCGCGTTCGGCGAGGTGGGCCAACTCCTCCCCGGCACGGGGAGGGGGACCAGCCGCAGGCTGGTGGAGGGGGCCCGACTCCGAAGCGGCGGAGAGGTGGGCCCCCTCCACCGGCTTCGCCGGTCCCCCTCCCCGTTCCGGGGAGGAGCTTGTTACGATCCCCTCCTCGATCAGCCATCTCGCCAGCTTCGCGACCCGTTCCACCCTGTCGGCGACGGTGCCAAGCTTTTCGTGGAAGACGATCTGGGAGAGCTTCTCCGCCTGCTCCTCGAGCGGGACCTTGAGGTCCTGCTCCCAGAAGAAGCGGGCGTCGGAGAGGCGCGCGGAGAGGACGCGCTCGTTGCCGGCGACGATCGCGGCGCCGCCGTCGGAGGCTTCGATATTGGCGACGCAGACGAAGTTCGGAGCGAGCTTCTCCTCCCCGTCCACACAGGCGAAATATTTCTGGTTGGTGCGCATGGTGAGCTGGATCACCTCGCGCGGGACGTCGAGGAAGGCCGGGTCGAAGCAGCCGAGCAAAGGTACCGGCCATTCGGCGAGGCCGGCATTCTCGGCGAGCAGGCCCTCGTCCTCGACCAAGGTGAGGCCGGCCTCGTGCGCCGCGGCCGCCGCCCCTTCGGCGACGATGCGGCGTCGCTCGGCCGGATCGAGGACGACGTGGCAGGCGCGCAGCTTCTCGACATAATCGGCGGCGCTGCCGATCGTGATCACGCCCGGATGATGGAAGCGGTGCCCCAAGGTGGCGGCGCCCGAGCGCAGGCCGGCGATCTCGAATTCCACGATCTCCTCGCCGAGCAGGGCGACGATGCCCTGGAGCGGACGGACCCAGCGCAGGCTTTCGGTCGAGGCCGAAGCTTCGCCCCAACGCATCGACTTGGGCCAGGGGAAAGCGCGGACGATGGCGGGGATCGCCTCGGCGAGGACGGCGGCGGTGGCGCGGCCGGGCCTGTCGACGACCGCGAACCAGATTCCGTCGCGTTCCTCGAGCTGGTCGCGGGCGAGGCCGGTCTTGCGAAGGAAGCCCTCCAGCGCCTGCGGCGGCGCCGACGTCCGCGGCCCCTTGGTCTCCTCGCGGACCGGCGCGGTCTCGGCCGGGAGGCCGCGAGCGATCAGCGCGAGGCGGCGCGGCGTGGCGTAGGTCTCGACCGCCTCGGCGGCGAGGCCGGCTTTTTGAAGCTCGGCCTCGAAGAGGACCTGCAAGTCCCTGGAAGCGTTGGCTTGCATGCGCGCAGGGATTTCTTCCGAAAGCAGCTCGAGCAGGAAATCAGGCATTTAGTTCCTCCCCGGAACGGGGAGGGGGACCGGCCGGCGCAGCCGGACGGTGGAGGGGCCCCAGCGCATGAGCGGTGGAGAGGCGGGCCCCCTCCACCATGCTTCGCATGGTCCCCCTCCCCGTTCCGGGGAGGAGCTTTCTGCGCCGCCCCTCACGCCGCCCATCCGTTCTTTTCCATCCAGGTTCGGCAGGCGCCTTTGGCGAGGTCGCGGACGCGGCCGATATAGGCCTGGCGCTCGGCGACCGAGATGACGCCGCGGGCCTGGAGGGTGTTGAAGATGTGGCTGGCCTTGATCGCCTGGTCGTAGGCGGGGAGCGGCAGGTTCGCCTCGATGCAGCGTGCGCTCTCCTCGGCCGCGTCCCTGAACCAGCGGAACAGGGTCTCGGTGTTGGCGACCTCGAAATTGTAGGCGCTGAACTGGCGCTCGTTCTCGAGGAAGACGTCGCCGTAGCTCACCCCCGCATCGTTGAAGGCGAGGTCGTAGACGCTGTCGACGCTCTGGATGTACATTGCGAGCCGCTCGAGGCCGTAGGTGAGCTCGCCCGAGACGGGCTTGCAGTCATAGCCGCCGACCTGCTGGAAATAGGTGAACTGGGTGACCTCCATGCCGTCGCACCAGACCTCCCAGCCGAGGCCCCAGGCGCCGAGCGTCGGGCTTTCCCAATCGTCCTCGACGAAGCGGATGTCGTGGCGGGCGAAGTCGATGCCGATGGCGGCGAGGCTGCCCAGATAGAGCGCCTGGAGGTCCGGCGGGCTGGGCTTCAGGATCACCTGATACTGGTAGTAATGCTGCAGCCGGTTCGGATTCTCCCCGTAGCGCCCGTCGGTCGGGCGGCGGCAGGGCTGGACGTAGGCGGCCTTCCAGGGGTCCGGCCCGAGCGATCGCAAGGCGGTCGCGGGGTGGAAGGTGCCGGCGCCCATCTCCACATCGTAGGGCTGGAGGATCAGGCAGCCCTGGCGGCTCCAATAATCGTGGAGGGTCAGGATGAGTTTCTGGAAGCTCGGCGGCTGGTCGGCCAAGGAAAAGCTCTCGTGAGGGGACGACAAAAGGCCGTTCGCTTTGGCCGATGGCTGGGTTAGGGTCAAGGAAGTGGAGGAGCCTGAGATGCGCCCGATCGCGACTGCGGGGAAGATGTGGAGGGCGCTGGCCGGCGCGCTGGCCGCGGCCTTGCTCCTCGTCCAGGCGCCGGTCCGGGCCGAGGCGCCCGCGCCGCAGACGGCGGCCGCCTCCGCGCCGCGGCCGGCGATCTGGCTGCTCGAGGATGCCGACACCCGCATCTATCTGTTCGGCACCACCCACATCTTCGAGCGCGGCCTCAACTGGCGTTCGCCCCGGCTCGAGGCCGTCATCCGCGAGGCGGACGAGCTGGTGATGGAGACGGCCGACGAAGAGGAGCTCGACGACGACCTCTTTTCCGAGTGGCTGTTCATGCCCAAATCGGTGCCGATCCTGTCGCGCGTCTCCGCGGACCGGCGCGAGCCGCTCGCCCGGCTGATCGCGGCGAGCGGGGTTCCGGTGGAGGCGTGGGACATGATGCACAGCTGGGCGGCGGGAATGCTGCTGATGGGCCTCCAGATGGGCGGCGGCGAGGATCCGCTGGAGCTGAGCGGCGCCGAGATCGAGCTCACCGCCGCGTTCCGCGCCGCCGGCAAGCCGATCTCCGCGGTCGAGACGACCGAGCAGCAGATCGGCTTCTTCCGCAGCCTGTCGCGGCCGGCGCAGCGGGCCTTCCTCGATTCGATCGTCGACGCCGCCGCCGCGCAGGTCGACGCCGCGGCGGCCGACGCCGCGGCGGGGACCCGGCCGGCCGGCGACGAGGACTGGCTGCGCGGCAACGTCGAGGGGCTGGCGCGCGAGACCGAGGCCTTCCCGCCCGAGCTTTACGAGGTGCTGCTGAGCCGCCGTAACCGCGCCTGGACGGACTGGCTGGCGCAGCGCCTCGAGCGGCCGGGGACGGTGCTGTTCGCGGTCGGCGCCGCCCATCTGGCGGGCCGGGATTCGGTCCAGACCCTGCTCGCCGCGCGCGGCCTCAATGCGCGGCGGATCGATTGACGCACATATTCAAGATGAAGGACTGACATGCTGAAAAGTTTCGGGAAAGGCTTTGCGCGGGTTACCGCGCTGCTCGCCGGCTTCGCGCTCGCCGCCTGCGCCATCCAGACGGCGCGGGCGCCGGCGGCCGGCGAGGCGCGGCCGGCGCTCTGGACCCTGTCCGACGCCGACACCACCATCTACCTGTTCGGGACCATCCACGCTCTCCCGGAAGGGACGGAATGGCGCACGCCGGCGCTCGACCGGGCGCTCGCGGCCTCGGAGGAGCTTGTCACCGAGATCCGGCTCGCGGACGAGATGGCGGCGGCCGGCGCCTTCGCGCGGCTCGGCCTGACGAGCGGCCTGCCGCCGGCGCTGGAGCGGGTCCCCGAGGGCAAGCGCGCGCTGATGCGCGAGGCGCTGGCCGGGATCGGCCTGCCCCTGGCGGCGGCGGACAGGATGAAGAGCTGGGCGCTGGCGGTGACGCTCGCCCAGGTGCTGTTCCAGCGGGCGGGGATCGACCCCCAGCTCGGCGTCGAACGCCGGCTGACGGCGGACTTCACGGCGCGCGGGCGGACGATGTCGGGGCTGGAGACGATCGAGGCGCAGCTCGGCTTCCTCGACAGCCTCCCGGAAGCGGACCAGCGCGTCTTCCTCGAAGGCGTGCTGGAGAGTCCCGAGGAAGTCCGCCGCCAGTTCGACGCGATGGTCGCCGCCTGGCGGGCCGGCGACACGCGGGCGATCGCCCGCACCTTCAACGACGAGGAGACGCTGACGCCGGCCCTGCGGGAGATCCTGCTCGTCCGCCGCAACGCGCGCTGGGCGGAGTGGCTGCAGGAGCGGCTTGCGCGGCCGGGCACGATCTTCGTCGCGGTCGGCGCCGGCCATCTGGCGGGGGACGATTCGGTCCAGAACATGCTGCGCCGACGCGGCCTCGCGACCCGGCGGGTCCAGTAAGGGATATCAGAGCCAGGAGCGGAGCAGCTCGCGGGTCCTTCGCACCGCCTCTCCGGAGAGGTAGAGATGGGCGCGCGCGTCGTCGGCGGCGTCGCCGATCCGCACCAGCAGGCCCTGCTTCTCCAGCGCCTTGACCCAGCGCCGCGCCGCGGCGGGCGGAACCGCGGCCGCCGCATACAGGGAAGCGGGGGAAAGGTGTCGGCCCTCCTCCTGGCCCGCGAACAGGGTGAGCAGGATCTCCCACGCGACGTCCCGGAAGAGATCGGCCCCGAGAGCGGCGTCGCGCGCCCGCTGGGCGGCAAGGAGCCGGCGGGCGAGAGCGGCTTCGGGGGAGCCCCCGCGGGCGCGTTCCGCCTCGCCGGCCGGAAGCGGAATGAGATCGCCGCCCATCAGACGATCCTCGGCTTGCGGTGCCGGAAATAGTAATCGATCGCCTCGACCTGATCGGGGCGGAAATTGTCGACTGCGCCGAAATGCTCGGGAATCTCGTCCCCCAGCAGCACGGTCGGCGACTGGCCCTCGAAATTGTTGAGGTTGGGCGGGACCTGGCGGTAGCCGACCAGGTCGGCCAGCGCCGGCGGAAAGCGCCGGGCGACGTGCGGGGGATAGGACAGCATCTGGTTCTCGTAGGAGCGCAGCCAGCTGAGGCTGTAGCCGACGACCAGGGCCCGGCGGATCTCGTCGCTCTCGTTCGCCCCCTGGCCGTGGAGGGTCGAGCCGAGGAAGACCAGGCAGGAGCCCGGCTCCATCTCCGCGGCGATCGTGTCGACGTCCGCGATATATTTGTCCTTCTCCTCCTTGTGGCTATAGCCCCAGACCATGGTCGCGCCGTTGCCGCGGGTGAAGCGGGTCAGCGGCCAGATCACGTTGACCATATATTCCATCTCGCCCTTGGGCCCCGGCCACATGTCCTGGTCGCGGTGGGGGAGCTGCTGCGGCGCGCCCGGATGGACGGCGATCGCCTGGGTGAGATTGAGCTGGATGCTCTCGCACCACGGCGCCAGCGCCCGCTCGGCGATGCCGAGCACGAGCGGGTCCTGGACCAGGGTGGCGGAATGGCGCGAGCGGATCAGCGCGCGGCCGAAGCGAACCGTCTTCTCCCCGAAGAAATTGCCGCGGCTCGGCGGCGTGTTCGCGAACGGCTCGTGGAAATCCTGGTCGAGCGCGGCGACGATGCGCGGATCGACCACGTCGCGCAGGATCACGTAGCCTTTCTCGAACAAAGCCGCGGTCTCCCGCGCGATCGCCTCCTCCAGCGGGTCGCGATGCTTCAGCTGCGTAGCCATATTCTGTCTCCCCGCGCCGCTCAGGCGGCGACGCTGTGCTCGATCTCTTCGATGTGAAGGACGTTCGAATTGTATTTGCCCGACACCTGCAGGCGGCGGATGGTGTCCGGCTCGATGTGGATCATCATCGCGCCGATCATCGCGCCGCCGACCCTGCGCGGCATGCCGAGCGGCTCGCAGCGCCAGCCCGCCGACAGCACCCGGCTGAGCCAGCCCATGTCGGCGACGCCGGTGTAGGCGCGGATGCCGGTCAGCAGCGCATATTCGGTCATCGCGCTGGCCAGCAGGTTGCGATACTGGAGCCGGTCCGGTCCGCGGTGCCGCGGCGACAGGCACATGCGCGAGATCTCGCGGATGTCCGGGCCCGAGGGCACCGCGCCGTCGCACAGGCTGGCGAACAAGGAGCCCAGGATGTGGGGCCGGTCGGTCCGGAGCATCCTCAGCGAGGCGAGATGGTCGAGGCGGGCGGGATCGGTGACGATCAGATATTCCGCCCAGCTGTCGTCGAACTGGTCGCGCTCCTGCCCGTCCTCCTGGCGGAGATCCCATTTCAGGAGATCGACGAAGATCGCCTTGCGGTCCTCGAACATCCGCCTGAGCAGGCGGCCGTGCAGCAGCTTGTTCTCTGCGGTGACGAGCTCGACCACGACCTTTTTCTCCTCTGACGTCCCGGTTCCGGGTGTCGCGTCAGAGGGCCGCGCGCGGTACCCTCCTTTGGGAGGGGGGTCGGAGGATCAGAGGCCCCCGGGGGGCCCGCCGATCAGTTGAAGATGTCCTTGAACGTCACGTCGCCCTGGTACAGGGCCGCGACGACCAGCTCGGTGCGGCGGCTGACCCGGCAACGCCGGCGCGCCTCGTTGAGATGCTCGGTGACGGTCTGCTCCTGGATGCCGAGGATGCGGGCGATCTCCCAATCGGTCTTGCCGCGCGCGATCAGGACGATGCATTCGAGCTGCCGCGGCGTCATCGGCTCGCGGGCCCACCCGCGCACGACGTCCTCGCCGGCGAGCTGGATGCGCCGCGCCGCCTCATAGGCGAAGGCGCCGATCAGCTGCGCCATCGGCAGGTTCGCCTCGGGCAGCGCGATCCCGTTATGGACGACGAAGGTGCAGGTGCCGTTGGTCTCGCCGGGGATGTGCGAGGGCACGCAGAAGCCGTCGGTGATCCCTTCGCGGCGTCCGGCGTCGAGCACCCGGCGGCGACGCTCGGTGATCTCGATCAGGCGGGGAATCTCGTCGAAGCGGAAGCCGATCGAGGTGCGGTAGCTGGCGAGATGGACCGGATCGTCCGAGCTCATCTTCTTTTCGAAGAACTCGTCGATCCAGTTGCGGGAGAAGTTGGAGATGGCCAGCAGGTTCTTCTTCTTCCAGTTGAACTGCTTGACGTGCTGGAAGAGGGCGTAGGCGCTGAACCCCATGTCGCGGGTGATCGGCTCCATGACGCCGCGCAGGTCGTCGGCCGCGCGGCAGGTGCGCGACTGCCGGATGAACTCGTTGACGTCGTTGAGGCGCGACACTCGCTCTTCCCTCGGTAGAAGGCCGCCCATGGTCAGCGTCACCCCGGCGCCGCGATCGGACGCCCCCGGACACGGCCGGAGGAGAATCAGACCAAGGGGGGAGCGAAGTCAAGCGAGCCGTCCCGATTCCGTCCAACGCGCCCGCAACCTTGCCTTCGCCACGGCCCTCGGCTAAGGGCGCCGCTTCCCCGCTCATGGTCATCCCTGGAGGCGCGAGCGCGGGCGTTTCGATAATCCAGTTTTGAAAGGCATGACATGAGCGAACAGCTTACGCTGTCGGCCGAGACGCGCGAGCGGGCGGGCAAGGGAGCCTCCCGCGCAATGCGTCGCGAAGGCCGCGTCCCCGCCGTCGTCTACGGCAACAAGGAAGAGCCCCTCGCCATCCATCTCGAGGAGAAGGCGCTGATCAAGGCGATGTCCGGCGGCCACTTCATGAATTCGGTGGTGATGATCGACCATCCCGGCGGGCAGGCCCGCACCCTTCCCAAGGACGTCCAGTTCCACCCGGTCACCGACCGGCCGCTGCATGTCGATTTCCTGCGCATCTCCGAGCATTCGAAGGTGACGGTGCACGTCCCGATCCGGTTCACCGGCGAGGACCAGTCGCGCGGCATCAAGCGCGGCGGCGTGCTGAACGCGGTGCGCCACGAGCTCGAGCTGGTCTGCGACGCCGCCGAGATCCCGGACGATATCGAGATCAGCCTCGCGGGCATGGACATCGGCGATTCGCTGCACATCTCCGCCGTCACCCTGCCCGAAGGGGTCCAGCCGTCGATCACCGACCGCGACTTCACCATCGCGACCATCGTCCCGTCGTCCGGCGCGGTGATGGAAGCGCAGGACGCCGCGGCCGAGGCCGAGGGCGAGGTCGCCGCCGACGAGGTGCCCGCGACCGACGCCACGCCCGGCGACGAAGCCGAGGACAGCCCCGGCCAGTCCGGCGACTGATGACGTTCCGGCGGTGGCTCGGCAGCTTCTTCGGCGCGCGCGCCGTGGAGGTGCCGGGCCAGCCGCTGGAGGCTCCGGCCGAAGACAGCTGGGAGGGTTTCGAGCCCGTGCAGATCTGGGTCGGCCTCGGCAATCCCGGCGCGCAATATGCGATGCACCGGCACAATGTCGGCTTCATGGCGGTGGACGCGATCGCCGAGGTGCACCGCTTCGAGCCGGCGAAGAAGGCGTTCCACGGTTGGGCCCAGCAGGGCCGCATCGGCGGGGAGCGAGTCCTGCTGCTCAAGCCAGCGACCTTCATGAACGACAGCGGCCGCGCGGCGCGGGCGGCGATGGACTTCTTCAAGCTGGAGCCGGGGGACGTCACCGCCTTCCACGACGAGCTCGACCTCGCCCCGTTCAAGGTCAAGGTGAAGGTCGGCGGCGGCACCGCCGGGCATAACGGCCTGCGCTCGACCGAAGCCCATATCGGCAACGCCTTCCGCCGCGTCCGGATCGGCATCGGCCATCCCGGCCACAAGGACAAAGTGACTCCGCACGTCCTCGGCAATTACGCCAAGGCCGAGCAGGACCGGCTCGCCGACACGCTCGGCGCGATCGCCGCCGAGGCGGACTGGCTCGCCCAGGGCGACGACGCCCGCTTCATGAACGAGGTCGCGCTTCGGCTGCAGGACTGAAGTTCCTCCCCGTCGTCAGATCGGGAGGGGGACCATGCGGAGCATGGTGGAGGGGCAAATGGCGCAGGCTTCCGCCGTCTCGCGCGCCAACCTCGGGGCGCGGAGCCTGTTACCCCCTCCACCGGGTTTCACCTAGCCCCCCTCCCCATGGTGCGCACGGGGAGGAACGGAGCTTTCAACCCGCCCGCTGCGCGAGGTCCGCGAGGCGGAGTTCGAGCCGCTTCACCTCGCGGATGACGCGATCGGCATGGACCGCGGGCCACATCATCGTCTTGAGCAACGCCGACATCAGCAGCAGGGTCGCCGCGGGGAAGCCCCAGCGCAGCTGCGCGTACACAACGTCCGCCTGGAAGAACCGCCACGCCGCCCAGGCGCCGGCGACGAAGGCAACCCCCTGGACGATCATCAGCACCACGTTCACCCAGCCGAGCCGGCCGCCGAACAGCCCGAGCGCGGCCCCGAACAGACCGGGCTCCGGCAGCCGCGCGAGCAGGTCGCGCTCCTCTTCGCGCATTGCGCCCGCAAGAATGTCGTCGATGTTTCTCATGATTCACCTCCCATGATCGCTTCCCGAAGCTTGGCCCGTGCGTGCATCAGCCGGGTCTTGATGGTTCCCATCGGCGCATCGAGCGCCGCGGCGACCTCGCCCACGCTCATCTCCTCCAGATAGAAGAGCGCGACGGCAGCCTGCTGCTGCGGCGGCAGCCGCCTCAGCGCCCGTCGCACCAGATCGACGTCGATGCCCGTCGACGGGCCAAAATCGTCGGCTTCGGCTCCGGTCCGAGCCGCGAGGGCCGCGTCGAGCCGCCGCCCGCGCTGCACGCGGCCGATCATGCGCGCGCAGCGACGGGTCACGATCCGATAGGCCCATGCCGGGAAGGCACGGCTGTCCTGAAGTCGGCCGATGCCGCGCACGATCTCGACCCACCCTTCCTGCACCGCGTCCTGCGCCATCTGATCGTCCCTGGTCAGGCGCCAGGCATGGACCAGCAGCTTTTTCTGCCAGCGCGCCGCGAGGTGGCCGAAGGCGTCACGGTCGCCGAGACGCGCCGAAACGACGAGATATTCATCGATGCTCCGTTCCACCCCGTCGACCATCACCGACCCCCCGTTCTGCACATAGGTGCATTTCACGAGGTCGCCGGTTCAATCGCGCCTGCGAGATCGCAAATTGTTCGACCGGGCCGCTATCCGATCGGGCGACGCGCCCGTGCCAGCATCGCGTCGAGCTCGGCGCGGTCGAGCAGGCGCCCGCGGACGATCACGGCATGGATTCGGCGGGTGTTGGCGATCGCCGTCAGCGGATTCGCGTCGAGCAGGACGATGTTCGCCAACCTGCCCGGAGCGATCGTGCCGTCGGTCGCTTCGCGGCCGAGGAAGCGCGCGGGATTGATCGTCGCGGTCTGCAACGCCTCGAGTGGCGAAAAGCCGGCGCGGGTCAGCCATTCCAGCTCGTCGTGGAGACAGAAGCCCGGCACCATCGCGTCGCAGCCGGCGAGGAACGGCGCGCCTGCCGCCTTCATGTCGCGAACCGCGACAAGGGCTGCCTCGCCCTGGACGCGGAACCAGGCGACCGCCTCGGGCGGCACCCGCGAAGCTTCCTGGTTGGCGCGGCCGAAGCGCTCGAGCTCGGCGCTCGCATATTCGGAATGGGGAATGGCCTCGCCTTCGAAGATGCCTGGAAGCGAGCGCATGAAGACGAGGGTCGGCGTCTGCCATATGCGCCCAGCCGCCAGCCGGCGGAAAAAGGGCATGCAGCGTTCGCGATCATAGGCCTCGCCGCCGGAGCATTGCAGGAAGAGCTGGAAATTCGAGAGATGTTCGATGCTCGCCTGGCCGGAGGAGACGGCTTCTTCGGCGGTGACGGTGGCGGGCACATGGCCGGCGAACGGGATGCCGAGCCGCCGAGTCTCCTCCGCGATCGCGAAATAGGCCTCGCGCGGAGTCTGGTCGTGGACCTTGATGAAGTCGGCGCCCGCGGCGGCGAGATCGCGCACCGCCGCGCGCGCCTGCGCGGCGTCGGCGACGCGCCGGCGCAGCGGCCATTCGGCCGGCGCGGCATCCAGGATCGGACCGGCCGCGACGATCTCGGGCCCCGCCAGCGCGCCGGAGCGTATCCGCTCGCGCAGCGGGAAGATGAAGGCTGCATCGCCGCCCATGTCGCGCGTGCCGGTGACGCCGTGGGCGAGGAAGAGCGGCAGCGAGCTCTCGCCGGCGACCTGGTGATGGGCGTGCATGTCCCACAGGCCGGGGATCGCGTAGCGGCCGCGCCCGTCGATGCGCCGAGCGCCGCGCGGGAGCCGGATGCGCGGCGCCACCTCGGCGATGCGTCCGTCGAGCACCAGGATCGACAGGCCTGGCCGGCTGCCGCCCGCGGCGACGTCGACCACGGTCACGTTCTCGATGAGCAGGCCGCCCTCGGGCACGGCCGTAACTCGGTGAGTCGCGCAGGCCCCGAGGGCACCGAGCAGCGCGACCAGGAGGAGCCTCAGCATCGGTCCCCCATACTCGCTCCGGCCGAAAAGATCGTCCGGCGAATGCGCGCGCCCGTCCGCTTCTCTTCGCGACCCGACCCGTACGAGGCGTGTCGGCAGCAACGCGCAGCGCATGGAGAGGTACTCTCGCGCCGGTGGGGCGGGCCTGCTAACGTCGCTCGGATGACAGCACTCCTCTTCCTTGCCGCCGCCGCGCTCGCCGCGGCACCTCAGTCCCCGACCCAGCGGCGCTGCGGCTGGCTCGACAATCCGACGCCGGCGAACTGGTGGCTCACCGACCGCGACGGCGAGTGGCTGATCGGGGCGCAGGGCGGCTATCAGGCGCCCGGCATGGACGACATGCCCGACATGACGACGCGCGGCTGGGTCGAGACGAACGGCCATTACGGCTACGGCTGCGCCTGCATGGACGTCGCCGTCGACCGCCGCGCGCGGCGGATCACGCGGATCGCCCGGGCGATGCCGCTGCCGCTCCGCCAGTGCCGCGCGGACCGCCGCCTGCCGCGGCGCTGACGGACGGTCTCGACGACGATGCGCCGTACCGCGACGATCCTGTTGCTGGGCGCCCTCTCGCTGGGTGGATGCTCGGCAGACATGTTCGGGAGGAGACCGCCGGCTGCCAGCGACGGCCTTGCTCATGCGCCGCGAGTCTCAATCGAGGATCTGAAGTTCCTGATCGGGGCGTGGGAAGGCGAGCGCGCAGAAGGTGGGAGGCTCTACGTGGAGTTCGGGCAGCCGCAGCCGGGGACCGTCCTGGTCAGCTACGGCTCGGGGCCCGGGGCCGTGGTCCCGATCTTCCGCATCGAAGAGCGGGACGGCAGGATCATCGCCACCGACGCCTTTCCGCCAGCCGCCTCCTCGAATCTGCGGCTGACCTGGACAGTCCGGCGCTCCGCACCGAATCTGGTGGTCTTCAGCGGCGCCAGCCGGATCGGGTGGCACAGGAGGGATGCCGACACGCTGGTGCAGATCGACCGCCGATCCGACGGCCGCCGGTTTCGCCGCGAGGAGACCGTCCTGACGCGCTTCGAGGGACGGCGCCGATCGCCCCCTTCCGCGGCACCGACCCGCGGCCGCCGGTGACCAGCCGCAGCCTCTTCGCGACGCGCTTCTACGAAGGCGATCTCGACGATCCCTTGCTGGTCACGGAGCTGGAGGACGCCTGCCGCGCCCTCGCCCGAGACGATGAGGCGGGGCGGCGCTGGTCGCGGACGCACTCCTATCGCGGCTACACTTCCTACGCGTCGCTGGACGACCTGCCGCGGCGTGACCCGCGCTTCGGCGAGCTGGTGCGCCTCCTCGACCGCCACGTCGCCGCCTTCGCGGCGGACTGCGCGATGGATCTCGGACGGCGGCGGCTGAAGCTCGACAGCCTCTGGGTCAACGTCCTCAAGGCAAGCGGGGCGCATTCGGGGCATATCCACCCGCACAGCGTCGTTTCCGGCACCCTCTATGTCGCGGTACCTCCGGGATCGGGGCCGCTGAAGCTGGAGGATCCGCGCCTGCCGATGTTGATGGCGGCGCCGCAGCGGCGCGAGGATGCGCCGGAGGAGCTCAGGACCTTCGTCTACGCCGCGCCCGGCCCCGGCCGCGTCTTCCTCTGGGAGAGCTGGCTGCGGCACGAGGTGGTACCGGGCACCGGGAAGGGCGATCGGATCAGCATCAGCTTCAACTATCGCTAGGAATGCCGGAATGAGGCTGAACCAGGTCACGGTCGGGACCACCGATTTCCAGGCGTCCCTCGACTTCTATCTCAAGCTCGGCCTGACCCTCATCGTCCATTCGCCGCCGCGCTACGCCCGCTTCGAGACGCCGACGGGCGAGACCTTCTCGATCGAGCAGGCCGCGGAAGTCTCCGGAGTCACCACGGTCTATTTCGAGGTGGACGACGTGGACGCCGCGGTCGCGAGGCTAGACCTGCCCCTGCTCGAAGCGCCCGTCGACCGGCGGTGGCGGTGGCGCGAGGCGGTGCTGCTCGATCCCGCCGGCAACCGGATCTGCCTCTACCATGCGGGCGAGAACCGACGCTTCCCGCCTTGGCGGGTCGGGGGCGGCGCGGGGTAGCGGGTCGGGCGATCGCCCTCTAAGGCCCGCCCGAACATCTTTTCGGAGCTTGGAATGGGTTTTCGTTGCGGGATCGTGGGGCTGCCGAACGTCGGCAAGTCGACCTTGTTCAACGCGCTGACCGAGACGGCGGCGGCGCAGGCGGCCAATTATCCCTTCTGCACGATCGAGCCCAATGTCGGGCGGGTCGCGGTGCCGGACCGGCGGCTCGACGAGATCGCGCGGATCGCCAAGTCGGCGCAGGAGATCGAGACCCAGCTCGAGTTCGTCGACATTGCCGGGCTGGTGCGGGGCGCGTCCAAGGGCGAAGGGCTCGGCAACCAGTTTCTCGGCAACATCCGCGAGGTCGACGCGATCGTCCACGTGCTGAGATGCTTCGAGGGCGGCGACGTCACCCATGTCGAGGGCCGGGTCGATCCGATCGCCGATGCCGAGACGGTCGAGACCGAATTGATGCTCGCCGACCTCGACGGGCTCGAGAAGCGCGTGCCGAACCTGGTCAAGAAGGCGCAGCAGGGCGACAAGGAGGCGAAGGTGCAGGCGAGCGTGCTCGGCCAGGCGTTGGAGCTGCTCCGCGACTCGAAGCCGGCGCGGCTCGCCGAGCCGAAGGACGCGGAGGAGAAGATCGCGCTCGAGCGCGCGCAATTGCTCACCGCCAAGCCGGTCCTCTACGTCTGCAACGTCGACGAGGCCGACGCCGCCTCAGGCAACGCGCACAGCGCGCGGGTGTTCGCGAAGGCCGCCGCGGAAGGCGCGGGCGCGGTGATCGTCTCGGCGGCGATCGAGGCCGAGATCGTCACCATGGCGCCCGAGGATCGGGGCGAGTTCCTCCACGATCTCGGCCTGGAGGAAGCGGGCCTCAGCCGCGTCATCCGCGCCGGCTATGACCTGCTCCACCTCATCACCTTCTTCACCGCCGGGCCCAAGGAGGCGCGCGCCTGGACGGTCGAGAAAGGCGCCAGGGCGCCGCAGGCCGCGGGGGTGATCCACAGCGATTTCGAGCGCGGTTTCATCCGCGCCGAGACCATCGCTTATGAGGATTTCGTCCGCTGCGGCGGCGAGGCGGGCGCGAAGGAGGCGGGCAGGATGCGCTCGGAAGGCAAGGACTACGAGGTCCAGGACGGCGACGTGATGCTCTTCCGCTTCAACGTGTGACCGCCGCCGGCACGGCGGGACGATCGAGCAAAGCGAGCACGCGGCTCCAGCCGTACCTGCGGGCGATTTCGGGCAGGGTGCGGCCCTCCATGTCGCGGAGCGTGCGGTCGGCGCCGGCATCGAGCGCGATCAGCGCCACCTCCTCGTCGCGGGTCAGGTAGAGGATAGGGTGGCCGCCGACGGCGCCGGCATTCACGTCGGCGCCGGCCGCGAGCAGCAGGCGGACGACCTCGGCGCCGTCGTCATAGGCCTGCTGGAGCGCCGTCCAGCCGATGCCGTCGCGGGCGTTGACGTCGACGCCGCGGGCGAGCAGCAGGCGGACCAGCGCCGGCTCGTCGGCGTCCGGCGCCAGCTCCCAAGGCTCGTCGAGCGCGCGGTGAAGGACGGTGTCCGCTCCGAAACGCGTGGCGCCGATCCGGGAGCCGCCTGCGAGCAGCCGCTCGACGATGTGCCCGCTATGGACATAGGCGGCGGCGAGCAGGTGCTCGTCGCGCTCCTGGTCTGCCATCGCCCGGATCGCGGAGTCGCTGGCGAGGCGGTCGAAGACCGCCGGGCGGCCGTGGAGGATGGCCGCGGCCAGAGCCGACTCGCGCACCGAGGATTCCCAGCAACCGTGGCAGGCGGGCGGAGCCGCGTCGAGCGGCGCGCCGCGATCGATCAGGCCTAGCGCGACCGAATCCGGCGCAACGCCGATCGACTCGATCAGAAGATGCCCCGCCGCTTCCGAGCGGAAATCGAAGCCCGAAGCGGCGAGCGCGTCCAAGGTCGATTCGTTGCCGTGGATCCAGCGCGACGTGTCGGCCGCCTCGTCGACCGCGTCCTCGAGCACCCGCACCGCATCCGGCATCGCGACCAGGTGTCCGACATAATCGGTGACCGTCTTCGACCGCCGGCCGACTGCGAAGGTCAGCTCGTAGGTCGGGCTGTCGGTCACCGTCGCCTGATAGTGCGGGTCGAGCGACCAGAAATCGGCGGCGCGGAACCGGGCGATCAGGCGCTCCACGCGCTCGACCGGAATCGAATATTCGCGGACGCCGTGAAGCAGGACGTTGCCGATGCCGTTGAACCTGACGCGCCCGTCGGCGCGGATCGTCACGTCATAGGTAGCGCAGACGCCGAAGCAGCCGTGACGACGGAGCGTGATCGTCGTTTCCTCGCTGCCGAGCTCCGGGAAATCGACGCGGCGCGCCGGCGGACGCTCGGGCGGCAGGACGCGCAGGTGGACGTAGCCGCGGACGGGCACGGCGCGGCCGTCGCGGACGAACGGCCTGAAGCGCCATGAGCGGACCTGCGCCACCGCCTCGGCCTGCCACGGCCGCGGCGGCGGTCCCGGATAGAGCGCGTAGGATTGCGGCACCGGACCGGCGGCGGCGACCCGCCCGGCCTCGTCGACAAGGACTTCGAGCGGAACTTCCGCCGGTTCCTCGCCCGGCGCCGCGACGCGAACGTGCGTGAGCCCGGCGATCCGATGCTGCATGAGCTGGTGGCCGGTGACCCGCATCGGCGGCTCCTGCGCGCCGGCCTGCCCCGCGCCGAGAAAAGCCGCGAGCAGCGCGAGCAATGCGAGTACCGCCTTCATCGTCGCTCTCCCCTCCCCGTCTTCCTGCCGGGATGCCGGCCGTGTCAACCCGACCTCATTGCGCCGCAGGAGCCGGCAGTTCAGCATCGGCGGCGATGACGCCGCTCTGGACCTGCCCCGCCTGCAAACGCGGCTTTGCGAACCGGAATCAGAGCCACGCTTGTGGGCGGCATAGGCTCGAGCGGCACTTCGAGGGAAAGCCGCCCGAAATCCGTGCGCTGTTCGACGCCTTCGTCGCCCGCCTGGAGCAGATCGGCCCGTTCGAGACGCTGCCGCAGAAGACACGGATCGCCTTTCACGTGCGGATGAGCTTCGCCCAACTGACGCCGAAACGGCGCTGGATCGACGGCCATTTCGTGCTCGCCGCGCCGACGCCGCGGCCTTTCGTGCGGAAGATCGAAGCGATCTCGCCGCGCAACCACGTCCATCATTTCCGTCTGGAGCAGGAAGCGGATCTCGACCAGGATTTCGTCGCGCTGCTGCGCGCGGCCTATCGGGTGGGCGAGCAGAAGCATCTGGCGTCATTCCGGACTTGATCCGGAATCCACGAACACCGACAGAAGCCGTGGTCATGGATGCCGGATCGAGTCCGGCATGACGGTATGCGGGGAAAATGCGGTGCAGTATTTCGAGGATCTGGTCGTCGGCGAGGAGAGCTATTTCGGCGCCTACGAGGTCACGCGCGAGGAGGTGATCGAGTTCGCCCGCAAATACGACCCGCAGCCCTTCCACCTCTCGGACGAGGAAGCGGCCAAGACCCATTTCGGGCGGCTCGCCGCGAGCGGCTGGCACACCACGGCCATGACCATGGCGGTGATCGCCCGGCGGGTCGTCGAGGTCGAGCAGGCCGGCCTCGGCTCGCCGGGCGTGGACGAGCTCAGGTGGCTGAAGCCCGTCTATCCGGGTGACACCCTCCACGTACATTCGAAGCTCGTCGACAAGACGCCGTCGCGGTCCAAGCCCGAGATCGGCTCGTTCCGCTCGGAATGCACGGTGAGGAACCAGCATGACGAGCCGGTGCTGCGCTTCACCTCGATCGTGCTGATCCGGCGGCGGCCGGGCTGACCAATTCCTCCCCATGCGCAGCATGGGGAGGAGGACCGCACGAAATGCGGTGGAGGGGCCGAGCTCGAGGGGCGAGGTCTGACCCTCGGCTGCGCTCCGGGCCCCTCCACCATGCTTCGCATGGTCCCCCTCCCCGTGCCGGGGAGGAGCCTCACGTCAATTGATGCTGATCACTCCGTCGACGGCGCGCCATTCGGCGGGGCGGATCAGGTGCGCGTGGGCGATCCGGATCGAATGCAGCGTCGCCTCGATCTCGCGGCGCCAATGGTCGAGGAAGCGGTGCAGCATGGGGAATTGCGGCGCGACGTCATATTCCTGCCAGACGAACTGCTGCAGAAGGACGGGATGGTCCGGCATGTAATAGCTGACCTCCGCCGTCATGAGGCCGTAGCCCTGCAGCTGGACGAGGAAATCGCGGTCGCTCATGCCATACGCCTCCTACTGCGCTGTTCCCGCTCCTAAAAATCCCGGAATCCGAATCTCGTTCCGGGAAAGTATCTAAACATGCTTATGGTTACCGTCAGTTTAACGAAGCTGAAAGACGGCACGCGCGGCCTCGACCTCGCCGCGGATGAAGCGCAGCACCGCCTTGATCCGGGCGAGCTCGGCGAGATCCTGGTGGACGATCAGCCACAGCGAGCGGGTCAGCCGTACCTCCTCCGGAAGGACCCGGACCAGGCCCGGCTCCTCGCCGGCGAGGAAGGCGGGAAGGACGCAGAGGCCGGCGCCGGCGAGGGTGGCGCGGAGCTGCGCGACGAGGTTCGAGCTTTCCAGCGAGGTCGAGCCCCCGGGCGCCACGTGCTGGAGGAAATCGAGCTCGGGGAAGTGAAGCAGATCGCCGATATAGCTGACGAAGCGATGCCGCTCGAGATCGTCCGCCGAGCGGATCGGCGGGTGCGCGGCGAGATAGGCCGGCGACGCGTAGAGGGCGAGGTCGTAGTCGATCAGCTTCGAGGCGGTGAGGCGGCCGGCGGGCGGGCGGCTGACCGCGACGACGATGTCGGCGTCGCGCCGGGAGAGGCTGAACACCGCGGAGGCGGCGACCAGCTGGACGTTGAGATCGGCATACCGCGCCTTGAGGCCGGCGATGCGCGGGGCGAGGAAATAGGAGCCGAAGCCTTCGGGCGACCCGATTCGCACGACCCCCGCGACCGAGGCCGCGGTTCCGCCGACCGCGTCGCCGGCACCGATCGACAGCCGCTCCATCTCTTCCGCGATCGGCAGCAGGCGGCGCCCTTGCTCGGTGAGCCGGTAGCCCGACGGGCTGCGGTCGAAGAGCTTCGCCTTCAGGGCGTGCTCGAGCGCCCCCAGCCGACGGGAGAGTGTGCTGTGATCGAGGCCGAGACGCGCCGCCGCTGCGGTGAGCCGGCCGCTGCGCGAGACGGCGAGGAAGGCCTTGAGGTCGTTCCAATCGAACTCGGCCATGGCTCAGCCTCCCGTATGTGAATTTCCGCACAGCCGTCTGGGCAACATGCCGATGGATTTCTCCGACCCCTTATGAGAGAGAAGCGCATCCCGTTCAATCGAAAGAGCCCGCGATGTTCGACTCCCGCACGAGCGCGACCGAAATGCTGATCGACGGCGCTGCTGCGCTGCCGCATGCGAATTTCCGCACGCCTGCTGATCCCGAGGCCGGCTGGGCGGCGCGGAACCCCGACCGGGCCATGGTCTTTCTGTTCGTCAGCCCCCGCGACTGCGGCGCCCTCGACGAGCTGATGGCGCTCTGATAGCCGCCGGGCTCCACCCGGAGCCATCATGACCGACAGCCGCGTCTTCAAGCTTCCCGACAATCTGCCCTCCCCCGCCGACCTCGCCGAAGCCTGGTCGAAGGTGATCGCCGGCGCGCTCAACCTCGCCGCCAGCTCGGCGCAGCGCGCGGCCGATCCCCAAATCCCCCACGCCTACGATCCGGCGGCCTCCGCCCAGGCGTTCGGCGCGTTCGCGGCGCATCTCTGGTCGAACCCGGCCGAGCTCTACCGGGCGCAGCAGAAGGCGGCGGCGGACTGGATGCGCCTCTGGGGCCATGCCGGAGCGCGCGCCGCCGGCGCCGAGCCCGAACCCCTCGCCGCGCCCGCGCGCGGCGACCGCCGCTTCAGCGACCCCGCCTGGAACGAGCAGCCGGTCTTCGACTATCTGAAGCAGGCCTATTTGCTCACCGCCGAGCGCGCGCTCGAGATGGTCGACAAGGCCGAAGGGCTCGATGAAGCGACGCGGACCAGGCTCGGCTTCTTCACCCGCCAATATCTCGACGCGATCTCGCCGGCCAATTTCGCCTTCACCAACCCGGAAGCGATCCGCCGGGCGATCGACACCGGCTCGATCAGCCTACTGTCCGGCCTCGCCAACCTGCTCGCCGACGCCGCCGAGACGCCCGGGATTGTGCGCCGCCGCACGGCCGACGATTTCGAGCTGGGCGTCAACATCGCCGCGACGCCCGGCGCGGTCGTCCATCAGAACGCGCTGATGCAGCTCATCCAATACGCGCCGACGACCGACGAGGTGTGGAAGAAGCCCGTTTTGTACGTGCCGCCGCTGGTGAACAAATATTATCTCCTCGACCTGCAGCCCAAATCGAGCCTGATCCGCTGGCTGGTGGAGCAGGGGCACACGGTCTTCGTCATCTCCTGGGTCAATCCGGGGCCGGAGCTCGCCGACATGGACATGGCGGATTATGTCCGGCTCGGCCCCGTCGCCGCGCTCGACGCCATCGAACAGGCGACCGGCGAGCGCGCCGTCGACATGTTCGGCTTCTGCATGGGCGGGACGCTGGTCGGGATGACCCTCGCTTATCTCGCCGGCAACGGGGAAGGCGAACGCGTCGCCTCGGCCACGACGATCGGGTCCCTGTTCGACTTCCGCAACCTCGGCCAATGGTCGACCTTCACCGGGCCCGAGCAGTTGCGCGCGATGGAGCGGCACCTGCTCCACAAGGGGTTCATGGCCGCGCAGGACCTCCAGGCTTTGTTCTCGGCGGTGCGGGCCAACGACCTCATCTGGTCCTCGGTCGTGAACCACTATCTGATGGACAAGGAGGCGCCGCCTTCCGACATCCTCTACTGGTTCGCCGACGGCGCCCATATCCCGCGCGCGTTCCTGATGCGCTACGCCCAGCAGATCCTGCGCGACAACAAGCTGAAGGAGCCGGGCGGGATCAGCCTGGACGGCGTGAAGCTCGATCTCGGCGCGGTGAAGACGCCCTTGCTCGCGATCAGCCTGAAGGACGACCATGTCTCTGCGTGGCAGGCCACCTATGACGGGGCGCGGCTGTTCGGCGGCGACGTGAAGTTCCTCCTCGGCGGCAGCGGCCACAATGCCGGCGTGATCAACCCGCCCTCCGCGAACAAGCACGGCTACTGGACCAGCGAAGCCTTGCCCGAGACGGCGGAAGCCTGGCTCGAGGGCGCGACGCGGAGCGAAGGCAGCTGGTGGCCGCACTGGCAAAGCTGGCTCAGCGAGGGCGGCGAAGCGCAGAAAGTGAAGCCGCGAGTCCCGGGCGACGGCGCGCTCGAGGTGATCGAGCCCGCGCCCGGCAGCTACGTGCGCAATCGCGGTTAGCCAAGCCGCCGGGCTCGGTCTAAGAGGCGGTATGAACAAGTCCGCGACCGAGGTGATGCAGGAGATCCTGTTCGCCGCCACGATCGACGCGATCATGGCGCTGAAGGCGGCCTCGAAGGGGCTGCCCAACACTTTGCTGCGCGACCTCAACGCGATCCACGCCAACACCACCCATGCCGACCTCCCGCCCGAGCTGCAGGCGGCCATAGCGGCCAGCGTCCGGAGCGCCTTCGCCCGGCTGCTCAAGGAAGGCTATTCGGTCGCCCCCGCCGGCGCGCAGGCGCCGCGTGCGCCGCGCCCTCAGGGCGAGCTGGTCCGGCGCGGCGGCAACCGTCCCGAACGCCCCGGCGGCCCGCCGCGCGGCCCGCGCGGACCGCGCCGGGAGGGTGATGGCCCGCGCGGCCCTCGTCCGCCAGGGCGCGGGGACCGCCCGCGTGGGCCCAAGGGGCCGCGCTGAGTTGGGGACTTCGGGGGGGGTCTCGATCATGATCAGAATAATATTCGCAGCGGCCGCGCTGCTCGCGACCACACGGGCGCCCGCGCAGCCGGTGCCGGTCGAATATCCGATCGCCTGGCCGCAGCCCGGCGACCGCGGGCGACCGCGGCCGTGCGGACATCATGGCGACGGCTGCCTCGATCCTGCGGCGCAATCTGGCTCGACGCACGAAATCGCCTACGATGCGCGCCGCCGCGACTTCTGGATCAGCGGGCAGACCTGGGATTCGCTGGTCCGCGTCGAGCCCGGCGGGGCGATGCACTTCCTGGTCATGCCCGCCGGCAGCGGCCCGCACGGCCTCGACTTCGACCGCGCCGGGCGTCTCTGGGTGACGCTCGAATTCCTGGGACGCGTGCGGATGCTCGATCCGGCGACGGGTCGCACCATCGCCGAGCACGACGTGCGGCTCGACTGCCGCGGCTGCGCCGGGCGGATCAACACCCACCCGCACGGCCTCGCCGTCGGCCCCGACGGGCGCACGATCTGGTTCACGGGCAAGGCGACCGGCACGATCGGGCGGATCCTGCCGGACGGCGGCGTCGTCCATTACCAGCTTCCGACCGTCGGCAGCGTGCCGATCTACATCCGCGCCGGACCGGACGGGAGCATGTGGGTGACCGAGCTGCTCGGCAACGTGATCGCGCGGGTGACGGACGCGGGAATGGTGACGGAATACCGCATCCCGACTCCGAACAGCCGGCCGATCGCGATCGTTCCGGGCCCGGACGGCGCGATGTGGTTCAGCGAGGAAGCGGGCGGCAAGATCGGGCGGATCGACCGCGAGGGGCGGATCACCGAGTTCCCCGTGCCCCGGCCCCAGCCCAACGCGATCCTCGCCGGGCTGGCGTTCGACGGCGAGGGCAATCTGTGGGTGCAGCAATATGCCGACCTCAACAATCCGCAGCCCGGTCCGCCGCCGCGCGACCATCTGATCCGGATCGACGCCGCCGCGCTCGCTGCCGGGCCGGACGCGCTGACGCCGTCGAGCTTCGCTTTCCATCCGGTGCCGACGCGGCAGACGGTGATGCACCGGATCATCTTCGCCGCCGGCGCGATGTGGTTCACGGAAATGCACGCCGACCGCGTCGGCTTGCTGCGCCTGCGCCGCTGACCTCGCCGCTCAGGCGCCGCAGCGCCAGCTGCCTTCGACCCGAAGGACGTTGTTCTGCTCGGCGCCGCGGTCGGTGAGGACCAGGCGGGCGGGCCATGTCGTGGTCCCGTCGACCGTGACGCCCCTATCGGTGAGGCGGCCGATGCTGATCGAGAAGCGCTCGGCGAGGAAGTAGCCGCCTGTCGGCCCCATCGGCCCCCTCGCCGCGAGGTGGACCGGGACGCCGTTCACCTTGGCGAAGGAGTCGCCCGCAACGGCGACGAACAACAGCCTTCCGCCCTCCGAGAAGTCGCAGCCGGCTCCGCGCCGCAGCTCGCGCTCGACGTCGTCGCGGCGGATCTCGATCAGCGCCGGCGGCGGCGGGCCCGTGTCCGGCGTCGGGGTCTCTTCGGCGATATTCTCGATCGCCTCCGCCAGTTGCTGGTTGTTGAGCTGCGGCTCATCCGGGCCGCAGCCGGCGAGGGCGAGCGCGAGGACGACCGCGGCGAATGCAGGCGGTCGCATCAATAGCCCATCAAAGCGAGCACTTCGCGGCGGCTGCGCTCGTCGCTGCGGAACACGCCCATCATCCGGCTGGTGGTCATCATCACGCCGGGCGTGCCGACCCCGCGCGCGGTCATGCAGGCGTGGCTCGCCTCGATCACCACCGCGACGCCGAGCGGCTGGAGGTGCTCGCAGATGCAGTCGGCGACCTGGGCGGTGAGCCGCTCCTGGACCTGCAGGCGGCGGGCGAAGCCGTGGAGGACGCGGGCGAGCTTGGAGATGCCGACGACTCGGTCGGCGGGAAGATAGGCGATCGAGGCCTTGCCGATGATCGGCGCGAGATGGTGCTCGCAATGCGACTGGAAGGGTATGTCCTTGAGCAGCACGATCTCGTCATAGCCGCCGACCTCGTCGAAGGTCCGGCTGAGATGGTAGGCCGGATCCTCCTCGTAACCGCTTGCATATTCCCGCCAGGCGCGCGCGACCCTCTTGGGGGTGTCGAGCAGGCCCTCGCGATCCGGGTCGTCGCCGGCCCAGCGGATCAGCGTGCGGACGGCCTCCTGCACCTCCGCGGGCACCACGACCCTCGGCGCGGGGCGCACGAGGTCGCCGTCCTCGGGATCGAAACGCTTGCTGGTCATGGGTTGCCGCGTGACACCCCCGCGGGAATTTTGCAATCCGGCGGACGATGGCGAGGCAGAGGAGACGCAGGCGAATCATCGCGCTCGGCGCGGCGGCCGCCCTGCTGGCGGCGGCCTTTGCGGCGCTGATCGCGGTGCGCGCACGCGACGATGCCAGCTGCCGGACGCTTGCCGGCACCCGAACCGAGGTGTGGCTGGTGCTCGGCCAGTCGAACGCCGCCAACCATGCGGAGGAGCGGACGCAGGC
>Ga0196965_1000400_pt1 | contig 27333 bp, 25 predicted proteins | sample S1_20metaG_FD_148668 | JGI IMG/M metagenome (GOLD analysis project Ga0196965, IMG submission 148668) | Soil microbial communities from Anza Borrego desert, Southern California, United States - S1_20 | ecosystem: Environmental > Terrestrial > Soil > Desert | place: USA: California | collected... | reverse complement strand
CTGATTGATTCATTGTGGTTCATGAATACCGTGACCGAATATTTATCAGGAAGGATATTCTCTTGAAACTTTGTGAATATGGCAAAATCAATCAAAGTAAACTCATGAGCTATTGTGGATTGAATAATGTTAAACATAAAGAGATTTTGGATGACATGGTTAAGAAAGGATTGATTGACAGGATGGAAGAAAACTGGGGTAGTAAAATCATAATCAACTACAAAATATCAGAAAAAGGAAGATTGATTTTAGATGAAATTCTCGCTCCATATGAGGAGTTATTTCCAAGAAATGAAAAGGAGACAATAAACTAATGAGCAAACCAAACAACAGCGATGATGATAATAATGATGATGATAAAAGATCAGAATCTAGTAGTATTTTCTTTATAATGGATGGAATAATTGATCAACTAAACAAAACAAAAAAGCTATTTATCATCATGTTACTTACTATCATGATTATTCCTCCAATAGCATTTATGCTATCCTTTATGCTATTTGGTTTTCCTTTTCATGATGACAGCCAATATGGTGGCAATAATTGGTGGGATAGTAGTAGTATTAGAAACGACAGCATTAAAGAAAGTAAAGGAGAAATTTCTAATACAGGACCATGGGGAGGTCACAACTCTAATTCTTCATTTAGATATTTACCACTCATCCCTATAATAGTGGTTCTGATATGGCTAGGAATAGGAATCAGACAATGGTTTGTTCTTTCAAAATGGGATAAGAAATATAAAAAATACAAAGAGATGCAGAAAAGAATCGATGAAAAACTAGAAAAGGATGAGAATAAAGATCGAACTTAATATTTCGATTCTGTCTCTGTATTATACCAACAAAGATTAGTTTCAAATCAGTTGAATAATTGAAAATAAGAGTATCCATTTACATCATACGACAAATTTGGATGCTAGGTTATGTTATAAGTATACAATAATAATTATTTCAATGCTAGCCGTATAGCAACATTCTAGAATTATCAATAAAGATAAAATATAACAGTAAAAATAACCTGTTTATTTTGACCTTACGGTTTGTTAGATTATCTTTTATTATAACATTCCCTATAATTCCCCCTTCTTTATGAAATAATGTGCAAGTTATAGTTTGATCATCTCTTACTGTGTATCTTTATTCGCTTTCTAATGTCTTTCAGGTAAGGCGAACGACTAATGATTTTTAATTTTATCATTTGGTTTTTCTTATTCACTAATATAATTTATGTACTGTACTTATATGTATTACACAGCGTAAGTGTATACAATATGGTCAATTATAATTAATGTCTGTGTACATATTCAAATATAAAGAAAGAAGTCAGACCCTTCATATTCTAATAAACGCGTTAAATGGAAATTACAGGGAGATATTAACTAATAATGAGTTTATTCTTAAATAGATATAGCATACATATACCTTAAACACCCAATTCCATCTGATTGATGTGATGTGAATCTGAATTTATAAATTTACCAAATTCTCCAAATTGGCTTTAATTTTCTTTAATGTTCGAAATATCTGTTTGCTGTCGTCATATTCAGTTACAATCTTTTCGTATGATAATTTTAGATCATTGTGTATTTTTCGATTAATAGAAATTTCATCATCATTACGCTCCAAATAAATTTCCAATCCCAAATCCTTATTAACTAATTTTATACAATCTTGATGAGAAACATTATCGGAGACATAAGGTTCGAAATATAAATTGAATGGCTTAAATTTGTTATCATCAGAAGTATATAATAGAGTTAATCCCATTTTAATTCTCTAATTGCTTATAAAAACTACTTAAATATTAAATATTATCACAAGTATCGCTAATTTCTATAACATTATCAATATAAGTTGTGGTTAGAGTGTCCAATTTAATGGAATTAGTTAACAGAATAATGAACGGAAATGTACATTCACTAATCATTGATCTTTTAGAATAATTCCTTCGCTTTAGGGACTAACCTATTGCAGAATTATATAAGGTACCAAATTTTGATTGTGTAAAAAAGTAAATAACAATAGAAATTGAGTTGACTCTTAATATTTCATGCCACCATAACAATATACATTAGGCTTGTATATTCATAAGATAATGGTTAAAGTGGATGTTTATCTACTTCTAACTCTCAAATTTTTAAAAAGATCGTAATTATGTTGATCATTCGTTGTTATTTGTTCCACCCTTCAATGTGTTTACTCAGAAAGTATCAAATTAAACGAGCATTCTGAGTTATATCAATTCAATTTTGATCTACTGGAGTATAAGGAAAATTCAATAACAAATAAAAATTATAGTATAGAGAATTATTTCTTAAATAGCTTTTTCCTTACGTGTAGACGATTTTGATTTGGTCTTTGCGACTGTTTTTTTTGTCACAGGTTCGTTAGTGCTGGTTCCAATTTTTTCAGATGTTGCTTTTGTTGTACTTTTTTTAGGTGTTGCTTTTGTTGCTTTTGTTGTACTTTTTTTAGGTGTTGCTTTTGTTGCTTTTGTTGTACTTTTTTTAGGTGTTGCTTTTGTTGCTTTTTGTTTTTTATCCAATAAACAATCTATTATAGGGTATTAAATAAATTTATTGGCTCTTATTTGAATTCAAATTCAATTGAAATGTAGTAACGATTCGAAAGAGTACCAAAAGAGGTATTTAACGAAAAAATATATACAAAAAACAAAATTATTCTTTTAAATCATATTGAAAATGCCTATATAGCGTTTAGTTACTAATAAATTATGATACGATATAAGTTCTTAGTTATAGTAGTATATGCATGAATTATTAAAAGAACTAAAAATTTCAAGAAATTTAAAAGGATAAAGTACAATATTTATTTCTCTTAAAATTATATACATATGAAATCATAACAAAAGTTACAATATAATTTTGTAGTTTAATCGAATAGATTAATAGTAATGAAAGTAATTGAATCTGTTGCACTAAAGTCATTAAATGATTTTATAAACTGTCCTAAACTAAAATCGGAGATTTTATAGCTAGTGTAAAGAATCATTGTCGAAAATGAGGTGATAACTGCTTTACTTAAAAAAGAAGCAGTACTGAAGATATGTGGATTTGATTTATGCAATGGAACAAGTTTACATGATATATTGAAACGATCATATTATTCAATAAACTGTACGGAAACAACATGATTCTTAAGAATTTATCTATCATAATGTTTACGTCATATATAGCACTATTTTTCCAACTATAAAAGAACAGTAATTAATCAAATAAAAGTTAAGATATCTACTAGCATGCAAGTCTTTGATCTCATACAATTAATTCAGGGATTAGATTATTCTGCAATATTTCTGCTAACCTTTGTATCCGCAATATTAATTGTTGTTCCAATTCCCTATTTTCCCGTTCTCATGACTGCTGTCTTGGTCACAGATTTGAATCCAAATTTAATAATCTTGTATGGAGCATTGGGTGCCGTAACTGCGAAATCAATAGTGTATATGATAAGTTATTATGGGACAAATATTGGTAACTTGAAGAGAAACTTTAATACAAAGGATTATCCGGAGACTTTTAGAATTCTGAAAAAGTATGGAGGTTTAGCGATATTTTTGGCAGGCATTACGCCCATCCCAGATAACATAATCTTTATTCCATTTGGAATGTACAAATATAATCCCATAAAGTTTATGCTTATAACATTTTTCTCAAAATTACTTTTAAACGTAATAGTTGTATGGGGGACACTAATAATTGGTAAACCAATAATAGGCAATTTCGCAGAAATGTCATTGGATATGAATACACTAGTTGTTACAATCATAATTTCAGTATTTGTATTTAGTATTCTATTCGTTTTCTTCTTAAAAATTAGATGGGCCGTTTTTTTAGAGAGATTTTTTATGAGAATAAAAACACTGCGTAAAAATAAACCGTGAGTTGATTGATCAAATATTGTTCAAGATATTATTAAAATGAAGATAGGAATCAAAATATGAAAATTCATTAAGTAAGATTATTATGAAAATCTGCAAGATTACCATATATGGTTGTCTTTACGTACTCTAATGTGAATGAGGCTTCCAAAGCAGAAATAGTAATTATAGGAGTGCCGGATGAAAAAAAATCTCATTCGAAAAGAAAAGGCACAAGCAAAGGTCCAGATGTTCTCCGAATGGTAAATAATGAATCAAATTTTTTTGAAAGAGGAGGGAGCGTTATCCCTATTTGTCCAATGCGTGGCAATATAGTTGAAAAATATATTTTTGATTATGGCAATGTTAAAAAGGAGGAGTTGTACAGAATCGTATTTCAGTTGGTATCAAATAAAAAAGTTCCAATAGTTATAGGAGGGGACCATTCAATTACATCAATCATATTAAAAGCAATCGGCGATTCAATCGGAAAAGTGGGACTGTTATATTTTGATGCACATCCAGATTTTGTTTCCTCTACAACTGATTATTATGGTTCTGTATTGACTGATTCATCAAAGTGGATAGATTTTAATGAAAGTTTGTTAATAGGAACCAGATCTGCTGAATTAGAGGAACTAGAAAATGCACAGAATTCTGGTATAGAAATTATAACACCTCTAGACATCAATGAGAAAGGAATCGGTAAAATCATGGATAAAGTAAGGGCCAAGTACCATAGAAGTAAGAAGTACATTTCAATTGATCTTGATTGTTTGGATCCAGCCTATGCTCCAGGAGTCTCTGTTCCTTCAGCAGGAGGTTTGTCTAGCATTGATTTAATATCTCTAGTTAAATTAGCCGCTAGTTTAGGCATAATTGGGCTGGACATTGTAGAACTCTCTCCAGATTTTGATGTCAACAATACAACTGCCATCTTAACATCTAGGATTTTACTTGAATCTATTGCGTCTATCGATGTTAACCGATACTAATTTACGTATAACAAACACTAGTAACGACTAGAGTATACAGTCTCTCATATTCATGGTATTCAATATTAAATTCAAATTGGATATAGCATTCTCTATAGAGTCTTTGAATATAGATAGAAACGATCAGAGTATTCGATATATTGGATATTGAATATTTTTTCTAATTCAGGAAAAACAGGGAAAAGAAACTGGGCATTGTTGAATAAAGCATCATCGCAATATTTTTTCAAAAGTAGATGAATAACTCTTGGAAATATTGATATATCTATACAATTCAGGTAACTGATTTGTATTATAGGTAAATCAAAAAAACTAATTTTTTTTGATGGCTTTACTATCACAATTCCTACTATTTCTTTATTTCTATCTACAATCATTAGTAATTCATTATTTCGGATAAATGAAAATAAGTTTGAAAAACTGATATTCAAATTATACAACCTCCATGAATCAAAATATTTGTTAAGGCAAAATTTTGGCAGGTCAGATTTTGATAGATACGCTTGTATAAAAAATATATCTCTAAAGTGAGGCACTTGAATGTCAAGTTTCATTGAAAATTCGGGCTCAGATTCAAAAGATCGGTCACAAGTATTTCTGTATTTTTTTAAGTTAATATTATAGTAACTATATTCAAAAAATCTAGAGAATCCTAATTTTTCCATCATGTTCTGAGAAGCAAAATTATTCTCAGAGACTAGAGCACTAAATTCCCCGATGCCATTCTTGCTTCCATAATGGAGGCTATATTTTAAGAGGGCTGTGGCAATGCCTTTATTTCTATATATCTTATTCACTCTTAATCCTTCAAGCCATAAGATATTACCTAAACATTTTATGATATGGATTATCCCTAAAGGATATAATTTTGAAGTGGAAGATGATATCGTAGATTCATAGACAAGCAATAAACCCGAAGGATCACTGATCCAATTATCCCAAACCCTATCAACATAATCTCCCCAATCAAATGTATTCATACAAAAATCTAATACCATATTCTTATCAGAAGGTCTAGCCCTACGAATATTCATTATAGATTTACTAATGGTTATGTATGATCTTAATAATTAAGGGTCATTAAATATAATTAGGTTTATTTAAAGAGGTGAACAACATATCAAAAAACGAAGCTATGAAAAGTTTTCATCGGAATTGATTCTTTAAAAGATGAAAATGAGGAAATTGAGATTAATCTATTATAATCAGCATTTTATTATGAGTACTTTTAGTTTATTATTAAGTAAAAGTATCCAAATCATATGTTAAAGAGCACCTATGACTATATCATAACAATTTGCTATGTTTGGTTAATTATTATTGGTTTCTTTATAGCTATTACATTTGAGATCATGATATTAATAGGATTGATATTTCCTATCCTTATTATAATTATACTAAATAGAGAGAGAAGAATCGATCTTAATAAAAGTAGTCAAAATATAAGCAAAGGATAAGATTATAATGAAACTAATAGAAATTAACTTTTCCTAACGTTTTAATATTGTTTAAAATAATTTGCCTTATTAACAAGATCAAAATATGAATTTTACAAGGATAAATCTATTTTGTCAGAAGATATATAATAATCGATCGTATGAAATGATATAATAAAAAAAATATTGCTAAAACGAAATTAATTAATGGTATAAATTTTTGTCATGGAACTTGCTTGAGCGATTGAAAAGCTTTTAATTAATTATATTATAATTACTGCATGAAGCTAGATGGAAAAGTAACTATAATTACAGGCGCATCTGGAGGTATTGGAAAATCGGCAGCAAAGATGATTTTAGAGCAAGGCAGCAAAGTAATGTTAGTTTCTAGGGATAGAAATAAATTAAGAAGAACTGCTGAAGAGATAGGCAAAAATGATAATCTGATATATGCTGCAGCAGATGTTTCTCACGAATCTGAAGTATTAAGTATTATTGAACAAACCTTAACTGCATTTGATAAGATTGATATTCTTATAAACTGTGCAGCAATAATTAACGATCCTACACCATTTCATTCAATGACAGAGGATCAATGGACTAATTTGATCAATGTCAATCTAAAAGGTACATTTCAACCCATAAAAGCAGTAGTTCCTATTATGATGGAACAAAAATCAGGCAATATAATAAATATATCATCATTGCTGGGAATACGGGCAATACCTAAAGTCCCATTTTCAGTATATGGAGTTACGAAAGCAGGCATCATAATGCTGACAAAAAGCATTGCAGTAGAATATGGACAATATAATATTAGATGTAATTGTATTGCGCCTTCAACTATCCGTAGCCCAATAATGGAACCATATTTACAAGACGAAAATGCTAAAAGGATGTTAGAAGGGTCATTTCCTTTGAAAAGAATTGGCGAACCTGAAGATGTTTCTAATGCTATTTTGTTTTTAGCTTCTGAAGATTCGAAATGGATAACTGGATCCGTAATGGCTGTAGATGGAGGAATATCTGCGAAATTATAATAATTGATTAGTAATTATTTTTTGTTAAGAATTGATAACAAACGAAATTAATAGAAGGAAGATAAGAATCTACTATTTTTTGATATAATATTCATTCACGAGAAAACAAATTTCATATTACAAGTTGAGTATTATCTGATTGGCTAAATCATCAAAAATTTAAAAATCATTTATGATACAATCTGTTAATGGGTTTAAATTTGAAACCATTAGTTACATCTAATCCTATTAAAATTTCACAGTTAGATGGAAAAGTAGTCGCTGTAGATGCCTTTAATATAATTTATCAATTTTTGGCAACAATCAGGGGTCCTACAGGAGAATTACTTGCAAACAGTCTAGGAGAACCTACAAGTCATCTTAGTGGGCTTTTTTATAGGAACATAAGTTTGCTTTGTGATGGGGTTAGGCTAGTATATATTTTCGATGGGATACCACATAAATTAAAAACTAAAGAAATAGAGAGAAGGAAGAGAGTCAAGGAAGAAGCTTATGAAAAATATAATCTAGCCTTGGAAGAAGGAAGAATAGATGATGCAAAAAAATTTAGCCAAGGGACTTCAGTTTTAACTTCTAAAATGATTGAAGAATCAAAGTACTTGTTACATTTAATGGGAATCCCCTATGTTGATGCAATATCAGAAGGAGAAGCAACGGCTGCATCACTGTCTAAGAAGGAGATAGTTTATTCTAGTGTAAGTCAAGATTACGATTCTATATTATTTGGTGCAAAAAGGCTTATAAGAAATTTGACTGTTAGTGGAAAACGAAAGATCCCAAATAGAAATGTATATGTTGATATTGTGCCAGAAATGATAGAATATGCTCAGGTATTAAAAATCAATAATATAACTCATGAACAGCTTGTAGATATAGGAATACTTATTGGTACTGATTTTAATCCACATGGATTCAGCGGCATTGGTCCTAAAAATGCTCTAAAACTTATTCAAAAGTATAAGAAACTAGAGGAAATAGAAAAAATTAAAGAAGAATTATCAATGACCCCTTATAATGAAATTAGAGAAATTTTTCTGAATCCTAAGGTTACTGATGTTGACGATCTAAGGATTGATTTCAGGGAGGTAGAGAAAGAAAAAATTATAAAATATCTTTGCGATGAGAAAAGTTTTTCAATTGAAAGAGTTTCAAATAATATAGAAAGGCTAGAAAAAAATATTATAAAAAAAAGTGAATCTCTTGACAAATGGTTTGGATGAATTGGCCTTTAAACAATTTCTATTATATACATTAGATTTCTTGCATAATTAGAAGAAAATAATCCCCCTGCCTCTACTCACAGTAGTCTATTTCCATAACTAATAGACGTTCTTTATCCGGTAGTTTACCAGTGCTGTCCTATTGTTACCATGTATGTATATCTTACCATGATCTCTTAGCCTGTTTCTAAATACAATGTCCATTATCTTATGCTTGTACTTTTTTATCCTGCGGCAGATATGGCATGTATGTTCTATTACTATTATCCTTTTTGCAGAATAATGATTTGTATTATAATCTTTTTGTACTTCGGTTAACTCATGATCTTTTTCCTTTTTGATGGGATGGATGTGACAGGTATTCGGTAAAGTCTTTTTCTACTCTTCTTCCGAAAAAGCCAAGATCATATACATATACTCATTTTATGTCCTTTTTTAACTTGATTCTATTTCTATAAAAAATATTATCAGACGGTGGATAAATGAATCTGTAAATGGTTGAACAAAAGTGCTGTTTTTCTAGATATTTTTTGCAGGATAAAAGAGCATAAAAAGAAGAAAGGATATCCTTGTGTGCGATCAAAGAAAGCAAAGATGTTTTGGTAGTTTGGTGGTTAAGCAATAGAGTAGTAGCCTCTTCTTTATTCTAACTATACTAAAATTAAAAGATACTGGAATCAGACGTTAAATCCACTGTTACAGCACACTGTGAAATATTTGCTATTTATGCAGGGTCAAAACTTGTGTCCTGCGGGTCGTTTTATGCTACGTAATCTCATCATGTTATGAGAAACAGGGTTTATAGGGCATCTGTATAATACGTACTAGTGTTATTTTAAAGAGCACTATGGAAGTTGAAAGATGCAAATGTCAAGTTTTATTTCTTTTCTAATTAGTGTCCACCTAGAAGTATTCATTGAGACTAATCAAGCAAGAGATCTATTATAGAATACATATTTTAGTGTGGTTTGAATGTAATGGCTCTTCATAATTATTTATTGGTTGTTTCATCCAGTTTGGATTTTTTTAATGCGGTATTTTTTTCTGACTGGAATCTTTCTAGATCATAGATATTCATATCCACAAATTTGATACCTTCTGATATCACAGGATGAACCTGTTTTATCAACGAGTATATTTGTTGGCATGCATTTCTATAATCAGGATGACCCTGTGGAGTTGTACGTAGCTCAATCATATGGCATGCTTCACGAAGATTCATTTTTATAAAGTAAGGATATCTATAACCAAAATTAACAACATATTGTGCTTCGACGGGCATTGTAGTAACTATTGAGCTGTAAGTATTGTTACTATTATACATACAGTCTAAATAGTCCTTTTCTATTCCTAATTCGATTATTTCTTTTGGAACATCAAAACCGTATTTCGTTGATAATAACTGTCTGCTCATAGTCAAAAGCCTATGTCTATGAAGGTCACGAAATATCCCATAGTTAGTTATTAATTCAAATGAGTAATCGATTACCTCAAATGCTCTTCCGGGTCTGTGACGTCTATTTTCTCTAAAATCAAAATATGCACGAATAATCTCGTGACGTTTTTCTAATTGGAATTTAGCAACATATTCTAATAACTCTGACATAGAAAGGTTCATACCATATTCGTGTAGTATATATGAAGCCAATTGGACTTCTGCTTCAATATTAGGTAAATAATGTAGCAATTTAACATCTATTACCGTACCTTTGTTCTCACATAATTTATCGCTTAAAGTATCTGTTTTAGTAACGTTATAATACTTTTGATAAAAATTCTTGTCTAAAATTTTCAAAACTGATTCTTTAGTTTTACTCAGATAATTGGAATTTAATGTACTGTGTATATCCCTCGATCGTCTGACGAAAGGTTCTATATATTTTTTCATTTCATTATATAATTGATTACCTAGTTCCTTCATTTCATCCAATTCAGATAGATTCATTGTGAACAAAAGATATTCGAATGCTCTTCCATTTCCTGAAATTGCAAGATTGGTAAGTGTCGAAGATGGAAGGAGATTTCTTAGTATATCTAATGCTTTAGCTTTAATGGATAAATTATATATTTTGTTTGCAACATCTATGTCTGTTGAATTCTGTAGACTACAATAAGGACTATCAGCATTTGTTTTAGAATTACGAAATGACAAGTTATCGATTGGAATTTTTTCTTTAAGATATTGCTGCATAGGTAATATATTTTTGGCATAGATATCAAATGCCAGATCACAAGATTTTACATAACTATCAGCGAAATTGGATGACATAATTCGCTTATCCCTAAAATATTTGTATAATCCATTAATTTTTTTATCAAAAGCTACATAACGAGATGATTTCTCTAAAAAAGATAAACCGATTCTGTGATCTTCTATTTTTTGTGCGGATATATTTGAAATCCATTCTAAGGCGCATTGGGCATTACCAAGCTCAGCTACAGAATCATCTCCATATTCTAAAAGAACTCTATTATAAAATTCTAGGCCTCTGTCAGGATTAGATAGAAATTCGTCAATATAGATTCTTCTCATAGTTTTATCAGTTCTAGAATATCGAGACATCAAAGCACCACGATCAACCTGACGAGGAGTGATTATTGCAAACACATTACCTTCAGAATTAGAAAAATGTGATTCAAGTTCTTTTTTTTCATGGTCGTTAAAACTTTCGTAATTCATCTTCTCTCTACTAACATAATCGTTTCGAAACGTGTTGAAATATTAATGTTGATTAATTCTTACAATATTATAAAATTTTTTTCACACAGTGAGCATTATACTACTCTAATAATTAAATACATGAGCGAATTAAAGCTCGAATTTGTCAGTAAAAAAGTTAAAGACATGTATGGGACGTTCATTGGAAAGGTCGTAGGAATAATCACTGATATAGAGGGATCTATTGAATCGGTAAGCGTAGATTGCGGATCTAGTGGGGTAAAAAATTTACCATATGAACAACTATTGGTTCAAGGAGATTATGTTATTTTCATACCCCGATGGAGATTGGATGCACAAAAACTGTTGAGAGAGAAATCATTAACATTGAAAAGGATCAAAGCATTACAGGAAATCGTAGCTGATAACGACAGTATGAAGGATGATGCAGAATTGATTTACTTAAAGTATGAAAAAAGGTTGGATGATTTGGGCGAAAGTACAAAAGAAATCGTAGAGAGATTGCATCAGAGAATATCAGAAATTGATATGGAATCTAAGAGAATAAAGTCTGTTCTGTTTGATGCTAAGTTACAATATAAGAGTAACGAAATAACTGACGATATTTATCAGCAAATAACTATGCATACAAATGAATTAATAGAACACGTCAATTTAGAAAAAACGGAAATTAATAATATCATTAATAAGCTGACTCAGCAAACAATAGACAACACAGCTACTGCTAATAATAATGATCAATTGACTGTTCAGAATGAGGATAAAGAAGAAGTAATTGAACAGCAAATGCAAAAGACGACTCAAGAATCTGAACAAATTATGAACTATAATGACAATCTACAACAAGACCAACAAACGGAAATAGAAGTAGAAATGGAGGGAACAAGCGAATCCAATAACGAGGTTACTAACTATGTTGAGGCTCCAATAGAAAATACAGTAGTAAACAAAGAATCGACACATATAATGGCCGCAAATAACTAGTAATTATATTGGTGAATAAGAGAGTAATAACATAGTATTCCCTTGTCCAGTTTAGTTAGCTTAATTGAACTTAATTTTAGAATTTGGGAACTTAATGTTCATCCGTTTTATTTATTTAAAATTACAGTTATAACTAGATACATAGGAACAACCAGATAGATAAAATAAAGAGAAGATTAATTTATTTTTGAGTTGTTGAACTTAACAGTTCGCCAATCTCATTATGCATCTTAAGAAAGTTCAAGCCTTTTTCTGTTGTTTTATAAGTTTGAGAGCCTTCAACATATTCAATTAAATTATTCTCAATTAACACCGATAAATATTCACGTAATTGTGCATAGCTCAAAAATGCTTTATACATTATTTTTGTTTTGGTAGCACCGCCATTGGCTGCGTCAAGGATCATGGCCACTATTTCAGTTCTACTTCTATATTTCACACCTTATTTTCATTCTTGCTATTTATTTTAATTTATTGCAACAATCACATATAACAATCACATGTAAGTTTATTTCTGGAACAGAACATAGAATTATCTAAATGAATAATTTAGTAATATTGATGTTAGTATTATATAAATTATCTTTCCTATATTTAATTGGTTTATGATATAGATTACTAAAAAAAGAATTTATGTTATGAAAATTAATCCATTTCTTATGAATGATCCTCAGCTTGGCAAGGACGAACATCAAGAAATTATTTCCCTTGAAGGAAGTAGGATAAAAAAACTAAAGGATGAAGCTCAACAAAATCCGAATCAGTTCTGGTCAGAGTGTGCAAAAAACTTGGTATGGTTTAAAGAGTGGGAGCAAGTATTAGATTGGAAGTATCCCCATGCTAAATGGTTTTGCGGAGGAAAATTAAATGCTGCTTATAACTGTCTAGACAAGCATTTGATTACCGATAAGAAAAACCAAGCAGCTATTATTTGGGAAGGCGAAGATGGAAAATCAGTTACTATTACATATAACCAATTGTTTCGCAAAGTAAATCAATTAGCCAATGCATTCAAAAAGATGGGGATTGAAAAAGGAGATAGAATTACAATATATCTTCCAATGATACCCGAATTGCCAATATCTATGCTTGCCTGTGCAAGAATCGGAGCCATTCATTCGGTCATTTTTTCTGGATTTAGTTCTCAATCAATTATAGACAGAATAAATGACGCAAAGTCTAGAATAATAGTTACAGCAGATGGTGGATATAGAAGAGGAAAAATAATACCATTGAAAAGAATAGTTGATGAGGCAGTTAAGCATACTCCTTCAATCGAGAAGGTGATTGTAGTTAAAAGAACTCATGAGGATATAACTATAGGAGAAAATGATGTTTGGTATGAAAATATAGTAAACAAGGAATCAAGTTTTTGCTCATCAGAATGGATGGAAAGCAATGATCCATTATTCATTTTATATACCTCAGGAACAACTGGTAAACCTAAAGGTGTTGTACATGGAAATGGTGGATATTTAACTCATTTATATAATTCTGCAAAATGGGTATTTAATTTTGAGCCAACCGACATTTTCTTTTGCACAGCAGATATAGGTTGGGTAACCGGACACAGTTACGTTGTATATGCCCCGTTGATGCACGGAGTTACACAAGTTATTTATGAGGGCGCACCGGATTTCCCTAAACCTGATCAATATTGGAAAATAGTTGAAAAACATGGTGTAACCATATTATATACTACTCCAACAGCACTGAGATCCTATATGAGATATGGAAATGAAATACCCAATTCCTATGATTTATCTAGTCTACGACTATTGGGCACGGTAGGAGAGCCAATAAATCCTGAAGTTTGGAAATGGTATTTCAATGTAATTGGAAAAAATAACTGTCCAATAATAGATACATGGTGGCAGACTGAAACAGGCGGAATCATGATAAGTATGTGTCCAGGAATCGAAAATATAAAAATGAAACCTGGTTCAGGATCATTCTCATTACCAGGAATTGAAGTAGAAATAGTCGATGAAAAGGGCATCGCAATAAAGGATGATAAAAAAGGATTTCTAACAATCAAGAAACCTTGGCCCGGAATGCTACTTTCATTATGGAACAACAATGAAAGATATCAAAAAACATATTGGGAAAAGGTAGACAATAGTTTCTTTGCAGGCGATTTTGCATATATAGATAAAGACAAATATATATGGATATTAGGAAGAGCTGATGATGTTTTAAAGATCTCTGGTCATAGATTAGGAACTATAGAGTTAGAGAGTGCATTTGTATCTCATCCATCAATTGCTGAAGCTGCAGTTACAAGTAGAAGTGACGAAATCAAGGGCGAAGCTATCATAGCTTTCTTGGTATTAAAAAAAGGAATTGAATCATCCCAAGACCTAAACATAGAAGTAAATGAACATATCAAGCATACCATCGGACCGATTGCATCTACTGAAAAGATATATTTCGTAAACAAATTACCAAAAACTCGAAGTGGTAAAATAATGAGGAGGCTATTAAAATCGATTGTGAATAACGAAACTATTGGCGATATTTCGACACTTGAGGATGAAGCATCGATTGAAGAGATAACTCATGAGTTGGATGTAATTAATAAACAACTACAAAAAGGTTATTTATGACAGAATGAACAAAATAAAGAAACTATCTTGGTATACCTACTGTAATAATCCATCTAATTAAGCCATTCATACATCCAGACTTCTTAAGGGAATCAGAGAATGTATTGAAAAAGACTATCCTCATAACAAAATACCATTAATAGAATACCTGAATGATTAATATTGACTAAAATTATACCTTTTTGGTTGGCGACTGATTAGATAATCCCTTCATTCAAAAACAAATAACTTGAATAAGGAGTTAAACGGAAATTATTTCCAACTTTGAATATCCCGATATATTGTTATACTGAATAAATCCAGACGTACTAGCTAATACAAATTTGGCAGGTTTAGTATTTTTAAATGTACATTGTGAGGAATCAAGAATAGTAGCACAGGGTTGGGCATTTTTTTTAACATACACGACATTGCCCTCTTGATCAAACCATACCAAATCTAGAGGATATTTAATATTTAATAGCCACATAGAATATAAATCAGGTTTATCATAAATCATTAATAATCCAGTATTAAGACTCAACTTTTCGTCTCTAAATGTTAGCCACCTCTGTCGATCAAAATCTGTATCGGCAATTTCAACTGTCAAGAATCTTTCATCAATTTTTATTGTTCCTTTCGAAAAATCAATATCCTTATTTTTGATATCTGATGGAATAAATACAATTCCTAAAATTCCTATTATAAACGCTGAAATAATTACTGGAATGAGGAGAGTTATTTTTTTTACCATCTTTTAAATATTAAAAAATAGAGATATTTTAAGAATAACTATTGATTTAAAGAATATTTTGCAAGAGATGCAAGTAAAAATTAAAAGGGTCGAGTACGGTTATGCCTGTGATTCTCCACAAGATGGACATAATTTGATACTTTTAGACATTTTTGAACCACATTCAATACAATATCTAAATTCGTTCTTGCTCATTTGATAATGTATAGAATTAATTGTAATATATTTTATTTACGTTAGAAGATAAAAGACGATATAAAATGAAGTTAGAATTCTAAGTAAGTTTGTCTTTTATTCTGATCTATAACCATTACTGATAGGTCGCTAAAGTTCTTATTTGTTAATGAATCTAATTTTCCCTTGTACACAGTTTCTTTTTCATTATTTGTTAAATTTTCAAATACCCATACATCTATTTTTGAAGTATCTATTCCTTTTTCTTTGATAAAAGACGAAATTTCTGAGGGCATAAAGTTTTTTGATCGATCAGATGGCCATGGTCTTGGTACTAATATTACACTTCTTTTATCAATAATTGATTTTACTAAATCTATTTTTTTCTCTTCGATGTCGCCTGTTACATGAAAAGTAATGATATTGGCTTTGTCTAATGGAACTCTAGATTTTGCAGAAGCTATTTGTATTGAACTAATGCCCGGTATTATTTCGACATTTTCATCACCAAATAAGTTTAAAAGTCTATCAACAACTTCTGATTCAGAGAAATTTACGTCTCCCGTAAATGGAACAGTGCAGATATCATTTTCATTCATCAGGTTATTGTAGACATTTAAATAAACATCGTCTTGACTCTTCATAGTAATCTCAAAGATTTGATGGCAAGATCCGTCTATAAGATGTTTTATGGTATTCAGCGTGTATTTATATCCTATAATGAAATGAGATTTTTTGATTATATCAATGGAATAATTGGTGAGATATTCTTTTGATCCTGGGCCCACGCCTACAACATATAATTTTTTTGTCAAGTAAAACTATTAGTAATAATATTACATATTTAAGTGATAAATTAAAGTACTTTATTAATAATATAAAATGACAATTACTGAGAATAGTAAAAAAAATAAAAATAGTAGGGTTTAGCCCTCTTCCCAGCCCTTCATAAATATGGCGTTTTTCTTTAATGGGATTGGTTGCCCTGGCGTATATTCCATTGGTCTCATCCAAAAAATTGCTTTTGTTGGACAAACACCAATACAAGCACCATCAGAAATACATCTCTCTGGATAAAAGACAAATGCTTTACCTCTTTTCCAACCTTCTACAGGTTTTACTCTTAATACATCTGGACCAAGAGCTGTACAAATTTCTACACATAAAGCACATCCAATACAATGCTGTTCACTAACATCTGGAAGTATTGCTACTGGCATCTAATAATTCACTGAAGGTAAATCTTCATCAAAACTATTTAAACACTATGGCGTTTTATAACGATGATATAAAATATTCTAACTTTATCCAAGTACAATATAATATAATTATAGATTTCTTTGAATACTCTCGATCATCATCCATTCTATAATTGCACCTGTAAAAAGCATCATACCAACCAATGCAACTTCAACTAATAGATATAACAAAGATTTTTTTGTAAATTTCTTCTTTATTAGTTCGAAGAATAAAATACCGCCCCTAGATATTGCTAACCCATAGGATATAAGTTCTAAAATTCCAAATGGTGTCAAAAAAATTATCAGAGGATTTGAATAGGAAGCAGTACCAGATATATTCATTATTGAATTAAATACCAAACCAGTTGAAAAACCAGATATAGTTCCCATTATAATACCGACCACAGGAATAAACATTACTAGTGCTATTTTTAGATTGTTAAAGAAAATACCAAATTCATCTATATCCCTGATTTGATTCATAAAATTTTTTGACAACTCATTGGAAAATGATTCGTCCATTTTAATGGAATAACCAACATAGAAAATACCTAAAAAGAAGAGCATGGCAATAAAGAAAAGCAAAAGTCTCTTTTTAACTGAGATCAACATAACTAGATTATCTTATTTTTTAACGGTATAAAAAGACTTAAAAAATATCTTAGACTAGTTAACTTGACTATTGACTGTTAATCTCAATCTCTCAAAAATAATTTCATTTATAACTAGCAGAGGATTTCAGATACATCCCGATGCACTGCTATTAATTGAAAATATACGAGGTGAAATATTTCAAATAGTCGAAGAGATACTCATAGGAAAAAGAGACAGAAATGAGCCTAAGATTATTTCATCCGAAGATATCAGAAACGCTTTGAATCTTTCAAAACAGTCTACTTGTACAAAAAATGACAATATAAATAATGATACCATTAGCCCTGACAATTTTGATTACGATAATCGTGCCAATATTGAGAGGGTAAGTGAAAAGACGGCAGTCGAGCTTATTACCAATAATACCACAGGTTTGGAGATAAACCGTTATAGTAACAATGTAATTTATGATTCTAATGACAGTATCAACAGCGGTGAAGGAGTAGAGGGATATGTATCTTTGTTTAGGAGCAGATTTGACAAGTCTTTGAGAATTTTGTCCAATAGACCAGATGGTAAAAGAATAAAAAAAATAGGCAACATAAAGCAATTATTTAGTCAATCCCGGAATAATTCAGCCTCAAATGTACACTCTAAAGAGAGGAATGATGAATTGTTATTTGTTGCTGGGTTAGTTATGGAAAAGAAGCTAAAAAAAAATAGTTATAATATCACTATCGATGATCAAACAGGGTTACTAGAGGTATCAGCATATAATGATGACTTAAAGAAGCAAATCTCCTTACTGGCTTTAGATCAAATGATCATGGTTGAACTTGAGAACAATGCGAAAAGAAAGAACTATGTGATGAAAAATTTATATTCGTTAGATATCCCAGACAGGATTTCAAATAGAGCTCATTCTGAGGTATATGCTGTATTGATATCTGACTTACACATAGGTAGCAAATTTTTTATGGAAAGTGAATTTCAAATGTTTTTGGACTGGCTAAATTCTTCAGGAGAGCATAAGGATATTGTTTCAAAAATAAAGTATATTTGTATATGTGGAGATTTGATAGATGGTATAGGTATTTTTCCACATCAGGATAAAGAATTACTTGAAAAGGATTCTTATTCGCAAATGGAACATGCCACAAAACTATTATCAAGAATACCGAAACATATGAAGGTATTCTTGATTCCAGGAAATCATGATCTGGGTCGGCGTGCATTACCTCAACCAGCAATTCCTAAGAAGTATGCAGACAGGATTTATTCTTTAAGCAATATTACGATGTTGGGGAATCCATGTATGATAAATATGGATGGAGTCAAGACATTGATGTTCCATGGTCAAAGTTTGGACGACACGATTGCTACTATACCTGGACTAAGCTATTCCAAACCTGCAGAAGCAATGAAGATTTTACTAAAATCTAGGCATCTTTCACCCATTTATGGTCAAAGAACACCTATAGCCCCAGAAGTAGAAGACATGATGGTTATTGAAGAAATCCCCGATATTTTCCATTCTGGCCATGTTCATGTAATTGATGTCGATAGTTACAAAGGCACATTAGTAGTGAATTCTGGAGCTTGGCAAACACAAACACCATTTCAACGTGCTATGGGAATTACTCCTACTCCTGGAATAGCAATCGTAATTAATTTATCTACTTTAAAACCTTATCAAATAAATTTTACAAATTTCTGAATCAAATTTGTGCAAAATGCTAATAGTAAATACAAAAGTTACAAGTAATCTAATAATGTAGGTTGTTCTTCTTTTAATTGAAATATGAAATTTAATTCAACTATCAATGATTCTACTCTACTTCTCAAATAATTAGTTACCTTAAAATTATTACACATATTCTCTGCTAACATAACATATTTTTCAACCGAACCACGAGTAACTGTTTGTAATAGTGTATGATTACAATTTAAACATTTACCATATAGAGGGATTCTTCTATATTTTTCACCACATTTATTACATCTGAATGATTGTGATGAGTAAGATCGCATATTACCCATGATATCAGGAATAATATGAGTCGTTAGAACCATTGAGATTACTTCGTTCGTATCTACCGAATTAATAAGATTTGCAGTCGCTATTTGCATTTCTAATTTTTCATTCATTGTATTTAGAGTAGAATATGCACTTCGATTTACATCAGATATTAATGCATAAGTAGAGTGAGTAAAACGATAATCATAGAATTGTTTATTTGTTCCGATCCTATTTTTTAGTATTTCAATTGACTCTGAAACGTCAGCAGCTTTTATTCCTAGCCAAGTTTTTTCATAAAAGCTAAGAGGATACTTTTCTACAATATCAACATTATGAGCTTGTCGCTGAACCTCGTGTGGCAACACGATTGGCTGTATAAGTAAAGGAGCATCCATCAAACCACCTATTTTGTCCGGCAAAAAAGAATACGAAAAGTTTAAGAAAGCATCAAATAATAAAATAATCGAATCAGCGTCACCATCACAATCTCTCCTTTTAGCTGAGTGCCAAACAGGTGAACCTAAGCAAACTTGTGATTCCGTGAAACCAATTATACGTCCGATAATACCAACAGAAGTATGAGGAGCTAATCCAACAATTAAATGTCCAATCAAATCATTTTCAGTATAAGCATTGTAAATAGGTGGTAAATTATACAGACTCACCATTTCCTCATCTATAAATTTAGCAGTCTTTAAAAGATATTTTGCGGAATCCAAGGGAATTATTACATCTTGGATAAACAATTCTATGATTTGTTTATCTGAATTAATTTCCATATTATGATAATCGACTGTATAACCCAATTCTCTTAATTTTGGAATAGACGTATTAATGAAAAACGGCATAAAATGAGTAAGCGGTTCATTGGTTGCATCAAATCTTATTGTACCATCCTTAAACACCGATAGACCACACTTTTGTCTAAGTATGCCTTTCTCAATTTGTTCTGCTTCTTTATCTTTCCCCATTAGTGATTTTACACCTTTTAGTGGAGGACTTGTCCTTATACTCAAGCGTGTTTCTGCTTTTTCAATTAATGTCTTTAAAGGAAATTTTATTGGAGAGAACGTCTTATACTCGTTACCACACTTTAAACATTTGTTATTTTTTTTCAATTTATCCAATGGATCCAAAGGCAAATCAAGAGATTCAATTTTACAGACATTGCAAATAAATTTAATAGGCGTAGGCTGATTGCATTGATTACAATTAGTACCTAATGAGGGAATATTACAATTGTAGCAGAACCTATTAGATTTTTCGGAATAAAAGGAATCAGTATTTGATGCTTTTATAAGATCTCTCATGGGCCCACCTTTGTTCCCTACTGGAAATAATACATGAATAGGAGGTTTCATTTTTCGTTGTGCAGCTTTTTCTGGTCTACCGACTCTTACAGATATGGAAGAAGAAAATTTTGAGCGAATTTTTATAAGCGATATCGAATTTATCAGGTTAATAACATTTACTTTACCTTCACTAGTATCGTCTGCCAATCTTTCTATCGCATCCTCTACATTTAATGTGATATTATCATTCAACAAATAATTTGATAATATTGAAAAAGGAATTCCATTGTTAGTATCATACGATGATGACAGCATATTTTGAAACTCAGGTATAAATAAACACACTAATGCTATAATTTGAGATTCGTCTCCCAACATAATAGTATTACTGGATCCATTTAATTGATGAAATACTCCGAGTTTTTCAAAAATGTTCTTTAGCTTATTATCATAATGAAGTTCAATTTGTCTATTGCTTAATCTGCTATTTGTATCGGTGTTAAAAGTAGAAATATAGGATAACAATATTTTTCTTACAAATAAGAAATCTTTAATTGATATAGCTTCCCAATAAAAAGAGTATTTAGGATGTAAAGCGATATCAAGTTCTATAGATATTCTTAGTGCTTCTACAATCGAAGGGACCAAGGAGGGATTAGAACTCAAGTCAGCTAATCTTTTATATTCTACAGTTCTGTTCTTATCTAATTTATTGGGGTGACTTAATTTTTCAAATAATTCTTGTGACCATATTTCTTCAACGTAACTTGCGGGTAACAGCTGCGCATTATTTTCAAGGAAGTCTCCATAACTGATGAGAATATCTCCCAAATATAGAATTTTGACAACTCGTGTTCTTAATTTTAAGGCTTGTTCTATAGTACTGATTTGTAAAACAGTTCCATCATCTAACTTTACTATTGGTGGTTCAATTGTATCCACAAGTGCTATAGTAGATGCTTTGCCGGGCACATCCATTTTTATTTGTGTTCCAACTACTATCGCTGAATTTAATAATATGGGAATAGTATTATGAATGCCTATTGTTGCAAATCCCGTATTAAAACATCTTCCATATCTTAGCCTAAACCCACCAATTTTCTTATTCATTGATAAGACTGGTCTTCCTGTAATTACTTCAGACATTCTGTGACTCACTGTATCATCATCACCAGTTTGAATTGCACCATTTAGATTTGCTAGCCAGTCCCAACCTTCTAGATCAAGAGTTTCTACTAATTTCATCAATTTTCTACATCTACCTATTAATCCGTCATTCATCACTCTGAGTGCCCCACCTCGAACTCGATCTGTTGTTATTCTCTTCATTTCTCTATGAATTACTAATTCGACCGGATCTGTGTCAACTCCATCAATCTCTACAGGTAAATTAGAGATGCAAAAATCAACGTCTCCATCTAGAACTTTAAATTGAAAATTACCGACTTCCCTCTCGTACAGTCTTAATTCTTCAATGAATCTGCCAGTTTCATCATCAAACGAGTTAGTTTGATACTTTCCAAGCCCTGAAACTCGTCTAACATGGTCGGCAATAAGCATTGTAAGAGCCGCCTCAGTTCCTCCAGCAGACCTAATAGGACCAGCAAACGAGATGGATAGGTATTCAGATCCGTCCTTATTCTTTTTTAACTGTACACCAGATATCCCTTGTAAGGGTGCAACCGTAACACCTTCAGTTACGACAGCTAGACTGACTCTGACCGCATTTTCTAATCTCGTCCTAAGATCTCCAGTTCCATATTCACCATTTGCAATTTCCTCGGCTATTTTTAGAGCTGCCTTCTCTTTTGATGTATGATTTAATAAAGCCCTTAACCTATCTGCAATATCAATGTCATGCATTTTAGCAACTCTATCGGCTAAATCATAGGCTATTTTTGGCTCCACGTAATTAGTAACATCTAACCCCTTGTCTCTTGCCTTCTGAGCCATAGTATGAAGCCTCTGAACTTGCTCAAGTAAACCAAGCTGATATTTTACATAGTAGCTTGGCATTGAAATATTATCTAATCTTATTTTGGCTTCGTCTACTAAGTTCATGATTAATCAGTAGAATTAATTATGAACGGATAGAGGATATGATGTCAACAAATTTCCTCTCCCAGTCTGGATCTCGTTCCAAAAGCGTGCCTATAACTAAGATGTCTGCACCTGCATCTACTAATTCCTTAGCAATTGTTGAATTTCTTATACCCCCTCCAACAATTAGAAGTCCATCAAAATACTTTCGAACATTCGATATCATTTCTGCCGACACGTTTTTCTCGGCTCCAGATCCGGCTTCTAAATAAACAAATCTCATGCCTAAATATTGTGCTGCTAAAGAATACATAACTGCAATATTTGATTTTTCAAATGGTATTCCCTTGGCTCTACCAATAAACCAAGCGGTAGTATTTTCACCAATTATTATATAGCCTGTAGGCAAAGGTTCGATCTTGTACTTTTTTACTAATAATGCTCCCAGAGCCTGTGCTCCTGAAATAAAGTATGGATCTTCGGAATTTAGTAAGGATGTAAATAATATTGCATCAGCATTTGGGGATACTCCTGTTACATTACCAGGAAACAATATGACAGGAATGGATACTGTAGATTTGATTGATAAGACTAATCTATCAAGGTCCAGTTGATCTATCGCAGAAGAGCCACCTACTAGAACTGCCGATGCACCAAGCATCTCTACTTTTTTTGCAACCCTACCAATATCATCAATATTTTCTGAATCTAATAAAGCAAAACATAATTTTCTATGCTTTTTCAATTCATCATTAATATACTTCTCTACCCGACTCAATATTATACTATCGCTATATAAATGAAATTAAATTTAATGATTGCGACTACTTTTAAAAGATTAAATTAGCTATACAGAAATGTATAGCTAATGGAAAATACTAATGTGATAAATAATACACTTTTTGTTAAATTAATTGAAAATTCTATATTCACTAATAGACAAATGCAAATAATTCTTAATATTCGAAATAATGAGAAAAGGATAAGTGATATTAGTTCTGGTGCTTATTATAGAGAAAGTAAACAATCAAAAACGAAGTTAAAAAAGTTATACTATTCTGTTATGTTATTATATCTTCTTGAAATTATAGATGACAATAAATTAACCACGTTAAATAAGATAATACGCCAGCTTAAACTAATAGACAATAATCACAATGAGCGTCACACAAATGATATTTTAGGTATAACGAATGTGATAGAAGAAATGGTAAACAAGATGATTATGATGTGATACATCACTTGTTTTTTCCCATATTTCTTCTTCTATATCACATACAATAAGGTTATATCACACTAAGTTACCATAAAAATATGAGTTCTGAATGGATTCTATTACTATTTAATTATATAATACTTCCGTTTATTTCTTCTTTAATATTCTCACTGTGCTTAATTGAGTGCTATAGAAGATTAAAGTTAAGAAATTTCTTTAGGCATACTGCAAGTTTATCAATAAGCGATTTAGAAAAACAAACAAAGATCCAATCGGACAAGATTGATATGATTTCTGAACAATTTAGCGGTGTTTATGAAAAAATTGGTAAGACTGATGATAGAATGAGTGAAATCTATGATTCAATCAAGATATTAGAAGAAAAACTTCAGTTAATGGGCGACCAAAGCATCAAATCACATATTTTTGAAACATCACCGATCCTAAAGCATGAACATACCTCCATTAATAAAATGTCACCACAAAATCACGATAATAGATTACAAAATCACATTCAATTAACTTATGAAGACGATATTCATAGAAATGGTACAATAGAATATATACTAAAAAAATTAGAAAATACGTCATTAACTACGAAGGAAATTCAGTTAATGATAGGTAGAACAAGAGAACATACTTCTAGGTTAATGAAAAAGCTCTATGAAGAAGATTTGGTTGTCAGAGATATAGCTGCTAAGCCATTTAGATATACAATTACAAATGAAGGTCGTAAACGGTTGTCAGAGCATTCTGCTTTAAAAATTCATTCTCGCTTTGGGCATTAGTAGACTGGGAATGTGTCATAGGGGTTGGTTGAAGATTGGTCATATTATCGTTTGAAGATCCAATATTCTTTTGAATTCTTATTAATTTGTATATCCATTCCTTTCCTCTTTTACTTCTTATTAGTTTATGTTTTTCATAATATCTTGATAAATATGTAGATATCAGACTAAGTTGTAATTGTTCGCCATATAGTTCCTCATACGAATCGGCAATGTTGGATGATGTGAAGCTGCTATATGCAAAGTTATTTTCAATTAAAGTCCATATTTTTGATTCGATCGAGTTGTTTGATGTATTTTGCATTGAATAATTTCTGTGAAGAGTAGTGTGTTCATCAAAAGTTGATGAAGAATAGTCACCTAAATCTTCTTTTGATATATTTAATGATTCTACCAATTGTAGAACTTTTTGAATTTTGTCTTTGGATAGATTCCCTTCTAATGATAAATTGTACTTTCCACCTTCTGCATCCTCTAATTCAATCTTTATCTTCTTTTTTCCAGTGGACAATCTATCTTATCTGTGAATATCATAACTTATGTTAACTTAACATTATAGAATAAATTTTGATAACAATGTGATGAATTTTTGTTAACAAAGTAAGCATGAAAATATTACGTCTTTTAGTATTTTTGTTAATTTCATTTTAATAGTTGATAGTTTTCTTGTTCCACTGGAAATAAAGGGGTTGATTCACTGTTATTATCTTTGTTAAACGAAAAATTAATGCTCCACTGGAAATAAAGGGGTTGATTCACTGTTATTATCAAGCATGACTTAACTGTTAATATCATTGTTAAATTATACTGTAAGAGGGCACACCCCGCCATTTCTTATGCAAATAGAATAACTTTTGATAGTAAATGTACATTATTATATTTTATTTATATGTTTAAATTAATTGATTATTGTGTTTAAAATATAATGTTAATAACAATTAACAAATTAACATGGCATTATCTTTTTGTTATTCGATTAGAAAAGAAGGGGTGTGTCTGTTAATTTCTCTTTGTTAAAATGGAAAGTGGGTTATAATGGATTCAGACGATTTGGATAATATTTTCGATAAAGCAGTTAAAGGAACTGATTTGATTAAGAATAGAAAAACATTAACGATAGATTATGTTCCAGAAAAATTACCATTTAGAGATGAGGAGTCTAAAATTATCGCACAAGTATTGTCGGTGGTATTGAAGAACGGACGACCATCAAATCTACTGGTGTTTGGTAAACCTGGAACAGGAAAGACTGCTGTAGTTAAAAATGTTATTACTAGATTAAAGAAAAAGTCAATAGAACACGGAGTGGAAATAACCGTTACTATAATTAATGCAAAGACTTCTAACACTTCTTACAAAGTTCTATATGACATGGCCGAGGAAATGGGGATTAACCGTTTCGACAAGAAATTAAGAGTTCATTTCACAGGGCTATCAATGGGGGAAGCCACAGATAGGATTCTTGAATATCTAAAGAAAAATAATCTTCATGTGGTTCTGGTTATCGATGAAATAGATTCTTTAGTAGATAGAAACGGGGATGATGTCTTATACAGTCTTACTAGAGCAAATGAACGCTTAATAGATAGTGGATTTATATCATTGATAGGAATTTCAAATAGTCTTACATTTAAAGATAAACTTGATCCTAGAGTTAGGAGCAGTCTAAGCGAAGAAGAGATAGTATTTAATCCTTATACGATTATTCAACTTAGAGAGATTCTAAATGATAGATCAAAACTAGCATTTAATGATGGATCCATTAGCCAAGCTGCAATTAATTTATGTGCTGCTGTAGCAGGCAAAGAAAATGGAGATGCTAGAAAGGCAATTGATTTGTTAAGAGTGGCTGCTGAAATAGCAGAAAGAGAACGAGCAAATATGGTTAATGAAAATCATATAAGAGAAGCGCAAGAAAAAATAGAAAGAGATACTAATTATGAAGTAATTAGGAATTCTACTACACACACTAAATTAATTATTCTATCAATTTTGAAATCTCAAACTGGAATGACAGGTGATGTATATGATATTTATGTTTCTCTTTGTAATCAAATTGAACATGATTCATTAACTCAAAGGCGGGTGACACAAATAATTAGTGAACTAGATCAACTTGGGCTAATTACATCTAATGTAGTGAGCCACGGAAGATATGGTCGTTCTCAGATAATTAAAATTGCTGTATCATCTGTTACTGTGACTAAAGCACTAGGGGATGATAATTTCATTTCTATGTTGTTGTAATAGATGACATTAACATAAGATTGTGATCGAATGTTCTGATCGAAAGACATGATCGAATGGACAGCTTTTTATAAATACTTGATCAACAATGTTCTATTCGATAATAATGAAATATAGAAGTAGAACAGAAATAACTGTCTTAATA
>Ga0196965_1000399_pt1 | contig 27361 bp, 21 predicted proteins | sample S1_20metaG_FD_148668 | JGI IMG/M metagenome (GOLD analysis project Ga0196965, IMG submission 148668) | Soil microbial communities from Anza Borrego desert, Southern California, United States - S1_20 | ecosystem: Environmental > Terrestrial > Soil > Desert | place: USA: California | collected... | reverse complement strand
TATTCCTTATCCTTTCTAAAACTAAACTGAGCCGCTACCTCCACGAATTGTGTTTTTACGTCCAGACCCAGATTAATAGCCAATTGCTCCGTCGATTGTACCTGCTCAACGGTAAAGTTAAAATTAGCCGGTACAATGCCTGTGCTTTCCCCTATGATTTTATTGGCTGCTGTTGCAATGCTTCCTTTGGTCACTTCCTCCACACTAAATGAAGGTTGTGCTGACCCATCTATAATATCTATTGAAATAGTCCCTCCTGCTCTTTTTACTGGTATGATGGAAGGAGAAGCATTTTTTAACGTCTTGCCTTGTAGCAAGCTTCCCGGATAAATTACGGAAGCATTGGGATTGAATAAGGGAAATTCGCTATTCCCATCTACTACGCTGTATTTTTTTGTTACACATTTCCAGACTGACTGGTCAGGTAAAAGTTCTTCGGAAGTAGTAGAATCCTGAATTTCTTCTTTTTCGACCACTGGTTCAGGGACTCCTCCGTTAGAAACTACTTCTGCAAAAGATTCATTTTTTACATTTTGGTCGAGTTCTTTATCATCGTCTTCTTTACAAGAAAAAAGCGTAAAAAAAAGACTTAACAGGAGAATAATTGCGGTTAAAGTTTTCATTGCTTGTATGTGTTTTTGTATGAATTAATTTCAATACAAAGACAAAAAATTAAGCGGGGACCGGCATTAAGCTATGTTGCAAATGCATTAATTTATGTTGCAAAGCCTTTATTTTATGGATTTTTAACAGATAAAATGAAAAATGAGGTCAGATTAAAATTAGTTTAAGGAAGAATTACGGATTTTCCTCGCTTGGTGCATAGCCATAAAACTCGGCGTAACAAGTAGAAAAATAAGTAGAAGAGTTAAAGCCTACTTTATAGGCAACTTCAGAAACATTGTACCGACCTTTCTTCAATAAACTTTTTGCATGGTGTAGCCTTACCATTCGCATAAACTGACTTGCGGATTGATTTGTCAGAGCTTTAAGTTTTCTGTGTACTTGCGTCCTGCTCATTCCTACCTCCCTGCTCAGGTCTTCTATGGAAAACAGTTCATCATCAAGATGAGATTCGACTATTTCTCTTATTCTGGTCAGAAATGCATCTTCAATAGGCGCTACTTTTTCATTGGCCTTATTCTCCAAAACGATGTCCAGGTACTTCTCCTTTAATTTTTTCCTTGAGGTCAACAGGTTTTTGATCCTGACAAGAAGTTCACGGGTATTGAATGGCTTTGACAGGTAATCATCTGCGCCGGTTTCCAGGCCTTCAAGTTTGCTTTCTATTCCGGATTTAGCGGTCAGGAGAATTACAGGAATATGACTCGTTTTTTCGTCCTGTTTTAATAACCTGCAGGTTTCATAACCGTCTTTACCCGGCATCATGACATCAGAAATGATAATATCCGGAACTTGTTCTTTTGCTATTAACAATCCTTCATCTCCATCCGAGGCTTCCAGAATCTGATAAGCGCCGCTCAATGAACTTCGGATAAAACTCCTGACCTCTGCATTGTCTTCTATCACTAACACAATCTCCGATTTTTCTATCATCCCGAGCAACGTTTCGGGCTTCTCTGTCAAAGGTGTATTAATTATAAGATCATCAATTTCTCTTATCACAAGATTGGTTTCTTCTGTAAAAGAAACCTCTATAGCTTCCTGGTTCTTTATTGGTAAGGTGAAGTATATACTCGTTGAAACTCCCAGGACGCTTTCTGCCATTATTTCACCTCCATGAAGCTCTACCAATTCTTTTGTAAGGGCCAAACCTATACCACTGCCTTCAACATTCCGGGTCTGGGCATTATCTGATTGGTAAAACCGGTTGAAGATCATCGATAAATCTTTGTCTGGAATTCCCATTCCCGTATCGGAAATTTTTATACGCATCCAATCTTTTTCCTTTTTTTTACCCTTTTCCAGCCCTACACTTATCGTTCCCAATTGAGGCGTAAATTTGAAAGCATTGGATAGAAGATTGTACATGATCTTTTCCAATTTGTCTCTGTCAAAATCCATCAACAGCGAATCAATATCGGAGTGAATTTCAAGCCGGATGTCCTTTTCATCTGCTAAAGATTGGAAAGAAAAAGTAATGCCCTTTATAAAAGAAATAAAGTCTTGCTTTGATAACTCAAGCTTAGTAATGCCCGACTCCAGTTTGCTTAGGTCTAATAATTGATTGATAAGGCGCAAAAGCCGTGAAGCATTTCTCTTAACCAATGTCAATTGATCCTTATAGTACTTATTCTTTACTTCCTCCAGCAAATTTTCCACCGGGCCGGTAATCAATGTTAAAGGTGTTCTGAATTCATGGGCAATATTTGCAAAAAATCTGGATTTTAAATGATCGAGCTCAAGCAACCTTTCAGCTTCAATTTTCTCATTTTTAAGCTGTTCGCTTAATAACATCCGCTTGGCATTTTGCCGTTTTCTATAAACTATAATCAGGATAACTGAGAACACCACAACAAGAAAAATCAAGCCCATCAGAAAATATTGTAAAAGTGTCTTTTTCTCAATATTTGCTGCCTGAAGTGTTTTTTCTTTGTTTAATAACTCTATTTGCTGCTCCTTTTTTTGTGTTTCGTATTTGGTTTGAAGCTCTTTGTACGCTAAGTCTTTTTCTTTGGCAGCCAGGCTATCTTTAAAAGATATATAATGTTCATAATGATAGAGTGCCGCCTTATGATTGTTTTTCAACTTATATACATCATATAAAATGCGATTTAGATGAGATAGATGTTCAATTGAATTTTTCTCTTCTGCTATCGGCAATGCCTTAGAAGCAATTTTTACAGCCCGGTCGGCATCATTGCTTTTTATATAAGCATCTGCCAAAAATGCAAGATTTTCTAAAAGAGACCTTTCGTAGGGGCTTCCTTCTCCAGCCTTTAAAGACCGATTAAAATATTTAATGGCTTCATTAGGTTTAGACTGTTTAAGATAGACCGCGCCGATATTATGAAGCGCGATGGTTTGTCCTCTCAAATGGTCCAATGCTTCAAATGTTTTTAAACTTTTATTTAAAGCAGACAACGCCTCATCGAACTGGTCCAGTTCCTTATAAACCATCGATACATTAACCAAAGTACTGGCTTCATCATACTCACTTTTCATTTCCCTATTGATGCTTAATGCTTTCTTATGAAACTCCAACGCTTTTAAAAGGTCGCCTTTCTTCTTGTAAACAATGGCTATAGCGTTGTAATCATAGGCTTCTCCTTCTTTGTATCCGGTACTTTCATCAAGCTTAAGCGCTTCAAAATAATAGGAAAGGGCTTTTGAAAGATAACCGAGATTCTCATAAGAAATTCCAAGATTAATCGAACTCCCGGCCATTTCATTCTTGTCGTCCAATGCGGAATATAAGGCCAGTGATTTGGTGAAGTACCTTTTTGCCTGCTCAAAATTGCTCCAATTAAGGTATACTATTCCTATGTTATTGCTGCAGGCAGCTATGCCTTTTTCAAACGCGATCTTTTTATATATGCTTTCGGCCCTTTTATAATTATTGATTGCTTTTGATGAATCGTTTACCGAGCCATAATATCTTCCCATTCGAAACGCAGATTCTCCCTTACCTTTTTCAAAATCGATTTTTCTTGAAAGCTCATAAGCTCTTTGGCAGTAAGATAAAGCAGCTTTATTCCGCATTCTGCGGTATTCATCCGACAGAATATTCATAAGATTTACTTTGTTGGTATCCTCCGGCATTTGGCTCAGTACCTTTATCAAACTGTCAAGTCTGTTGCTTTGACTTAGGCAAGCTGAAGAAAGGAGGAGTAGTGTTACTAAAGCCAAAAATATCCGCATCTTAAAACAAAGGTGAATGGTCTAATTAGGAGAAAAGGCAAATATGCAAAAAAGTGATGGATAATAACCCCTCATGAAGTACTAAATTTCAATGGGTTAAAAGAAAAAAGGCACTCTTTCGGGTGCCTTCAATCTTTATAGAACTCTTATTAAGATTTATCCTACGGTACTAATCAGGTCGGCAAGTATTTTAGCGCCTTCTTTCAGGTAGGGATCATTTATTACTTTCGGTTTGTCTTCAGGCTTCTTATTTTCTTCCGTAGAGTCGTCTTCAGGATTTCCAAGTTCTCCGTCCAGTTCATTCAAACCTAATTTATCTTCAGTCTTAATCTCTTCTTTTTCCTTAAGACGTTTTGCCTCATTTAAGGAGACAAGTGTGTTTTTTCGACGCTTTTCAACCTCAGCGACTTCTTTTTTAAGCTCAATTAAATCCTTGTCATTTACCAGTCTTTGTTCATGCTGTGTTTTTAAATTCTTAACAAGATCATTGGATACATAATTGGTTTCCTTAAATGCGGTAGGTGAAATTTGATCCCAATGCAAGGCACTCGGTTGGGTACTTTCCCCATAGGTTCCATCATCAAAAATGGATGGCAATGAAATATCGGGAATTACGCCTTTATTTTGGGTACTGCTACCTGTCACCCGGTAAAATTTAGCAAAGGTTAATTTTACCTGTCCATATTTTTTATCGTCTCCCAGCTTAGACATAAATCTATCCAAATCTAGCAGGTTCTGAACAGTTCCTTTACCGTAAGTCTGATCTCCAATTACCACACCTCTTTTATAATCCTGGATGGCACCCGCAAATATTTCGGAGGCTGAAGCGCTGAACTTATTTACCAAAACCAACAAAGGGCCGTTATAAACCACAGCAGGATCGGAATCACGACCTACTTCGATCGAACCATCTGAATTCCTTACCTGAACAACTGGTCCATCTGTTATAAAAAGCCCTGTCAGGTCGATTGCCTCTGACAAGGAACCACCGCCATTAAACTGAAGATCTACTATTACTCCGTCTACTTTCTCCTCCATCAATTCTTTTAAAATATTTCTTACGTCGGCAGTAGTACTGCTAAAGCCTTTTTCTTTCTTCTGTGCGCCTTCAAAGTCAAGGTAAAACTGTGGAATATCTATTATACCTATTTTATAAGGTTTATTCTCATGCATAATGTTGATCACTTCTTTCTTAGCCACCTGGTCTTCAAGATGCACCTTATCCCTGACAATAGAAATCTCTTTAGGAAGAGAATTGGCTCCTTCACTTGCAGGAATAATTTGCAGACGAACAATGGTAGATTTCGGCCCCCGGATCAATTTCACCACCTCATCAATTCTCCAGCCGACTACATCCACCATTTCGCCATCTTTACCCTGAGCTACACCTATTATTTTGTCATCCTTGTGAAGCAGATTGCTTTTGAAAGCAGGTCCGCCAATTACTACATCAGATACTTTGGTATAATCATTATCGGTTTGAAGCCTGGCGCCAATTCCCTCAAGGGACTGACTCATTTCAATTTTAAAGTTTTCCGAAGTAGTAGGAGAAAAATAGCTTGTATGAGGATCATAGGCCTCGGTAAAAGCATTCATATAAAGCTGAAATACATCAGTGGTGTTATACTGATTCATCATTTTAGCTATATTTCTATACCTGTCCTTTATCACTTTAGCTATCTCGTCCCATTTTTTACCGGTAAGCTTAAGGCTTAATGCCTGATACTTAAGGTATTTTCTCCAAACTTCGTTCAACTCCTGACTGTTTTGCGACCACTGTGCCTTCTCTCTATCCGTATTGTAGGTTTCATCTACGGTGAAGTCATATTCTTTAGCCATAGAAGCAAGAATATAAGTGTTTCTTTCTTCTACGCGTTTTTTGAAGATATTGAAAATATGATAGGCAGGCACCAGATTTCCATTCTTCAGGTCGTCGTCCAGTGTATTCTTATAAACTTGAAAATCTTTAATATCTGAGGCAAGAAAGTATTGTTTCCCCGGATCCAGCGCTTCAATATAATTTTTAAGAATAACTGAAGATAAAGAGTCGTCGAGGGGAAGCTTTCTATAGTGATACTGGCTAATTATTTTTGTTATCAACAACTCCTCATTAATCTGCTCCTCATTTGGCATTATTATGTCAGAATCACCTTTATCTTTATTTTGAGCCTGGCACATCATAAGGGTCGCCAGTAAGATCATGTTTACAAGAACTATGAATTTTTTCATAATGTATTTATAGAGATGTTGAAAGCTTAAAAACGTAAAGTTTGGCATTTACTATCTATTTCAGATGAATTATTTGCAGGCCTCCTTGAAGGAAAACTTCTAAGCCACAAATAAGGTTTCAATTTTATTTTAGAAATGGAAACTATGAATTTTATAAAACGATTTTAAAACTAATTAAATATTCCATCACCGAAAATTATATATTTCCAGCAAGCTTTTATCTTTTAATTTTTAATATAGTTTTACTTTCCTCCCCTGAGATAATACGTTTTATATTTTTCTGGTGTGTAAGAACCACAATGGCGAACATTGCAAAACCAAAGATTATTAACAAAGGCTCTTCCGGATTAAACCTGGGAATAAGCAATAATAAGGGAAATGACAGCGCCGCGATCATAGAACCTAAGGAAACATACTTTGACAAGAGGAGAACGAGGAAGAAAATTCCTATACAAAGTAATGCCGCAGGTAAGTGTATGGATAAAACCATCCCTAGTAATGTTGCTACACCTTTTCCACCTTTAAACCTTTCGTATACGGGAAAAATATGCCCTATTACAGCAATGATCCCAAAAATCAATTTATAAATAATTAAATCGCCCTCCGGGACATACTCAAGAAACCACAAAATGGTGGCAAGAGAAGTAGCCGTCCATCCTTTAAAAACGTCCAGAAGCATTACTATCATTCCGGCTCTTTTGCCCAAAACCCTGAAAGTATTGGTAGCCCCTGCGTTCCCGCTTCCGTAATTCCTGATATCAATTCCGAAATAACCTTGCCCTAACCATACGGCAGTTGGTAATGAGCCCAATAAATAAGCCATAACCACTCCCACAGAAATCAAAAGAATGTCCATTTAAAAAATTTTATACACTTTATATTTTGATATTAACCTAACTTTCTACAGCCCTGATTAGTTTCAAATATAGAGAAGAAAAAAAATATTAGGCAATAGCTGTTTTACAGAAATGTAACATTAAGTTTAATATTAATCCAATTTTTATTGAAATTAAATGGATTTAATATGGGAAGTGGGAAGCTAAAATTACTTCCTACTCCTAACTCCCCGCTTCCAACTCAAAATCTAAAAGCCGTCGTCAGTATCTTGTTTGACTTCTTCAACTTTCTCTTCTTCCACTTGCTCCTTGGTTCCTTCAAATTTATAGGGCTCTTCTATTCCGAAATAATTTCTCCTAAAGCGGTTAATGTAGGTAAGCATGTCAGCCATATTGCTTAAAACAAATGTGTACTGCCCTGGTTTAACACTTTCACCTTTGGATTTGGAAGCAATGGCATCATTAAAATCCTCGTCAGAAGAAAATACCCACAACTTATTGGCTTCAAACCTGAAGAAATAATATGTGCCGGCTGTGGCTTCCAGGTAAAGTGAAAATACTTCGCCCGAATTCGGCATCTTTCTTATCTCAATAAATCCATTTATCCTGGCATTAAGGTCTGTTTCCATCGCATTGGAAAGATTTATTTTCCCCACACTGTAAAAGGATTTGAAGGCTTCGGACCATTTGAAATTAACATCAGACAGCACAACGGTTTTCAAAAACTGGGGAGAAGCGCCAGACAGAGGAATGTTATCTGTTGCAGACTTTTCTTCATAAGTTTTAGCTGCGGGATTTCCTGCAATAGCCGCAATTCTATAAAGCAGATCTGTTCTGTCTGTAGTAGAAGGTGCGGCATTTGTATTTTCAAGCACTTCTTTTAAATTGGCCACCATCAGTTCGGTAGCTTTGGACGGAATGTCGTAATTCACTCCTAACAAAGAATTGAATCTGTAAACTCCGCTATCAATTTTAATCACTCCATATCCAGCAGAAACCACATCAATTGCCTTACTATCCCTTACCAGGTTCAATTTTCCCTCAAACTTTAACAGCGAATTTTCTTCATCATAGGTCATACTATTGCCTTCAAAAGATTGCCCTTTATCTTTTGCTTCATTGATCAGCCTGAACTGTTTGCTTTCCAAATTGTAGGACAACATGCCACTTCCCAGAAAAACATTATGATCTATCGGTTTGTGTTTGGAGTTGGCAAAAGTAAAGTACATATTGTTCGTTCCGGCATCTAAGTGAACTCCTGAAACAAGCTTTTCATTTTTATCGGTAACGTTGTTATCAAAATCAATGACGATTTCGTCTACATCCTCAGTCCTTTTATAGGCTATCCATTTATTATATCCCTCAAATTTATCCAGGTCCAGTTTTACAAATCCATTTAGCTCTAAGGCTTTTCTGTGCGCGTACATGGTAGTTTTTCCCTTGTAGTACATCTTAGGCGCTATAAGCAATTTATCCTCTTCTCTTACCGTTCCGCTGGATACGGTCTGCATTTCAATCTCATTACCTTGTGAATCCTTATTCTCCAATTCAAAACGATCAAAACTGATAGAGAAAGTATCCTTCACAGTATTAACAAACCTGTATTTGGCATTACCGGTAAATTTATTCCTGGAAAGAATATTTATATTCCCATCATATAATGAGTGAAACTCGTTTAAGGTATCGATCAGAAGGTCTGCCTCGGTCAGAGGTTGAAAACTGGCGTTTTCCTTTATAGACACTTCTCCTTTCGATGGAATAATTTTAGCATCTGCGACTTTTATATAAGGTATTCCCTTAATATTTAAAATTTGCTGCGGAATATCATATTCTGCACTGGTGGCATTAAATACGAGTGAATCCTGGTCTTTTCGGGTGGAATAAAAGTAAGAGGATTCTAAGTCGCTTCCTTCAGGTACGCTCATCAGAATTTTCTTTTCATCAAGCTTCCATATTACTTCATTTATGGAAGATTTATATTTTGAATATGGAAAACTCAATGCAGCAGCTCCTTCAACCTCAGGGGAAATTTTAGCATAATTTTCTTCTAAATTGAAATCCAGCTTTACGTCATCTCCTTGAAAAGCAGCCTTGGCCGGATCATTAGTCTTAACTATGAATTTGGCTTTGCGTCCCAAATATCCTTTTTCCCTGAAAGTAAAATAATCCGAAACTGATTCTGATCCTCTTGTAACCAAAGTTCCATTCCCGAAAAGGCCTTTAGTGGAAAGGTTAACCCTTCCATTTAAAGTGGCTGTATTGTCATAAAGCTGAATAGGTTCTTTGATGTTGGCAAATAACAGGGTATCCTTTTTAGGCAGCCACGTCATTTTATAATTGTCTGCTGTAATTTGGGGATAAGAAGCTCCATCAAGTGTTCCGGCCCTTACCTTGGCCGTTGCTCCCCTTGTTTTTACGGAATCTATATAAAAGATAAACTCTTTAGAAGAAAAGGTCGAGGTCAAATATTCAATTGTTCCGCCACCTCTCAAGCCCTTTTCGGACATAGAAAGGACACTGCCCATATCTGCATCTCCTTTATAAATACCTCCATATAAGGGATAACCCGAAGCAGGAATTTTATGATCAAAACCTAATGAACCATCTATTCTGACTTTAAGCCTTTCCTTGAATTCAGGAAACATCCCGTCAGACTTAAAGGTGCCTTCGAAGCCTATGGTTGCAGGATCACTGGCACTCAAGCTATCAATACGGAAAGGAGGAATATCAAAGGTGATGCTTCTATCGTATGCACCTCGGTTAATTTCCTTTCCATCAAAATAAACGATGGCGCCGGTGGTTGCATCGAAAATAGGGTATTGAGGATATCGCTTTCTGGAAGACTTATTAGAAGGATCACTTATATATAAGATTCCTGAGGAGAATTCGAGTTGATTATCCAGCTGTCGTTGTGTCTTTTTTCCATTTTCGTCCTCAAACGTCACTGTAAGTTTAATACTGTCAATGAGTTGCATACTTACTACAAAACTGTCGTATCTGAACTTGAAATTTGATCCATAAAATTCAAAATTCCCGGAATTGATGGTCCCGCTAAAAAGAAAGTCACGGTTTTTAAGAAGAATTATTTCAGAATTTGTCGGACGAATATATGTATTCAAAGAATCGCTGAGAGAAAACTGATCTACTCCCCTGATGGTCATTCTTTGTTTGTCCAGGTTCAGGGTGGCATTTGGCTTAGAGGCAATTAAAGAAGGGATTAGCATATTGTCAAAATCCTTCTTGTTCCATCTTGCCTTGGTATAATGAATGGCTTTATCGTTAATAAATACTTCCCCTGTAACAAAATTTAAATCAACAAAACCTCTCTGGTGAAGCTCGACCATAGCTGACTTTACAAGGTTGGGGTTGAGCCGGTATTTTGCAGCCAGGTCTGGCGTATAAAAGGTTCTGGATTTAGTGGAATTGGAATAATTGACTGCCAGTTGAAGCGGATGAAAAGAATAAAGACCTTTTAATTCGTCAAAACCCGTATCACTGAAATAATCCTCGGATGCAAAAATTGCCGGTACCTGATTTCTTGCACCAAGTATCGCTATATCGAGGCTGTCAGATTTTACATTCCAGTGAATTACGTCTGCTATGAAATTGGTCTTGAAATAACTCGCAAAAAAGGGCATGTTTTTATATCCTCCTTCATCCCTTTTAATCGTAAGTTCCTTGGAATTTTTATTGTACTTCAGCTGTATCGCAGGATGTACAATGGTATCGTTTTTTTGATAAATAATCATTGAAGCCCTTTTTGCCTCTACTAAGCTATCTCCCAACTGAAATTTCCTGGAAGTAGTTTGAAACTTCTCAACGCCGTCAATAATTACTTTTATAGTTGCCAAACCCTGGTTTACTGAGGAACTGTAGACTTTATTTCCTCCTAAAGCGAATCCACCGACGTAGCTTAGGTTTTCGCCAATATTCTTGACCTTAATATTGTTGCTGTATGATTTAAACCTTGGGTATTGTGCATCGTCAGGACCTTTGTGTTTTTTACTTTTGTATTCAAAAACGCCTTCTATGGGCTGATCCACCATGTCCGGATAAAAAAGGCTTACCTTTTCCGCATCTATTGAGGGACTTTTAATTTTAAAGTTATATTTGGTAAATGCAGCATATACTTTAGCCGGGTCTAAGCCTGCTGCACTCCAGTCAAACTTTCCTCCTTCCCCTACAAATGTTTCTGTTAAAAACAGGTAATGCCCGGATGTCCCCATGATTTTGGAGGAATCATAATTTGTTTTAACTGTAAGGTTTACTTTGTCAAACTTAATAACAGGTCCCTGTATTGGAGGTTGAATAACCTCTGTAGTAGCTGCTACAGCATCATAGTCCGTAGAAACTTGACCGGTATCAGAAGATGTGTCCCAACTGTCGTCTCCCCATCCGTCTCCCCAGTCATCCTCACTTTCCGATTCTTCAACCTCTTCCAAAGGCTGGTCATCTAAGGAAATAGTTGCCGGCTCTGCAAGTTCTGCATATTCAAAAGAATAACTTCCGCCGTCGACAAGCAGCGAATTATAATTGGACCGATAAAGGGCATCTTTTTGAAAAAGTAAATTCATGGTTTCCAGGTACCTGAAAACCACTTTGTTGTTGTCCTGTTTGTCTAATACTTTCTCCGTAACAGCCAACACTTTATCAAGCTCTCCAGTTGAAATATTATCAATATTCACGGCCGCGTTTATTGCCCCGATTAAGTGGTTAAAGCCCGGGAGAGCTTTAAATCTCCTTTTCTGCATTTTTAACCCTATACTGATTAATTGTTTGCGTTGGCTTTCCGAAAGCTTCCCGCTTGTCCATAAGGCGCCAAACTCATCGGCTGTTAATCTTGCCTCTGCATTATTCGTACCTGCCAACATCAGTTGCAGGTTTTTAGAAAACTCTTCGGGATCTTCTGTTAGTTGAATGGATTGACCATAGGATAGACAGGAGCTTCCAATCAACAAACAAAATCCAATAGCTTTTAAAATTTTATGCATACTATTAATCGTTCCTGAACAATACAGCCGCCCAATTTTCTTTTATTTTAAAATCTTTTTTTTCAAGTCCAAATTGAGCGGCTCTCTTTTCTATATCAATAATGTCCTCTTTATAAAACCCACTAAGCAACAATTCCCCTTTGGGTTTTAATATCTTTTTGTACTGAGGCATTTCTTCCAGCAATACATTTTTATTTATATTGGCAAGCACTATATCAAATACTTCGTCCGTAAATACTTGGCCAACTGTTCCTTCATAAATTTGAACATCCCGGGAGTTATTTTCAGCCACATTTTCCCTGGCATTTTCCACCGACCAGTCTTCAATTTCCAAGCCCACAACTTTTTTGGCGCCCAGCTTGGCAGCCATTATTGACAGAATGCCAGTGCCACAACCTATATCAGCAACATACTTCCCTTTGTATTCTTGTTCGAGCTGAAATTCAATCATTAAAGCCGTGGTACTATGGTGCCCTGTTCCAAATGACATTTTGGGGTTTATTACAATATCATATTTAAACTCAGGCTTGTACGGATGAAATGAGGCTCGAATTCTGCATATTCCATTAATTTCAATAGGATTAAAATTTTTCTCCCATTCCTCATTCCAGTTTATTTTTTTTATTTCTTCAATTGAACATTCAATAGGAAAAACGCCTTGATATTTTTTAATAACGTCATCAAATAAGGATTTATTAAATGCATTACCCTCAATATAACCTTTAAATCCGGAGGGATCTTCTTCAAACATCGTAAAACCGATTTCTGAAAGTTCGGCAATTAGAATATCAGATGCTTCCGGGCTGGTTATCAACCTTACTTCTATGAAATCCATTTTTTACTCAAAAGTTTTTTGATAAAATCTGCTATTGTCTGCACCCTGCTTCCGATTCCAGGTCAGTATAGGATATGATATGCCTTGTTCTTCCCTCTTCTTTTTCAATGAAAATAACAAAATCGGCTTGGTAGCGGTCATTTGTAAAATACCACATTCCCGGCCTGTCAGCATAAAATTGATTTTCCTGTACAAAAACTTTCATTTCGGGAAATGCGCCGTCCTTGTCTACGTAAACCATCATATCGGCACGGTTTCTATTTTGGGTTTCCACATAAATGGCACCGTACACCCGGCAAATGTCGGGTACCTGGCTTTTTACTTTATAATCCGACAAGAATAATGAGCTTAAAAGTAGCGGTATATACAATAGAATATTCATAAGAACAGACGATGTCAATAAAGCTTTAAACTCGAAGTTCAAAGCTTTATTATTTATGTTTTTAAATATTAAAAGGAATTGTTAATTAAAAGCTTTTTGCGATATCAATAAAATCTCTGGACACCAGAGAAGCTCCACCAATCAATCCGCCATCAATATCAGGACAGGCAAAAAGTTCTTTGGCATTGGATGGTTTGCAGCTTCCGCCATAAAGAATAGAAAGGTTCTCTGAAACCTGCGCTCCAAATTTTCCTTTCAAATGATCTCTTATCACCTTGTGCATCTCCTGAGCCTGATCGCTTGAAGCTGTTACCCCTGTGCCTATTGCCCAAACCGGCTCATAAGCGATCACCACTTCTTTTATTTTTTCTTCAGACAAATGGAAAAGGCTTTCGGCTATTTGTGATTTCACTATGTCTATATGCTTTCCTGAATTTCTTTCTTCCAACGTTTCCCCACAGCAAAAAATAGGTTTCAGGTTGTTCTCTAAAACGATGTTCACCTTATCGGCCAATTGCTGGTTGGTTTCTTTGAAATATTCCCTTCTTTCGCTATGACCAATAATTACGTAGGCGACATTCACAGATTTCAACATAGAAACTGAAACCTCTCCGGTGTATGCTCCGCTTGCTTTTGTGTAACAATTCTGAGCGCCAAGGAATACTTTATTTTGGCCGGTCAATAAATTAGAAACGGAAGAAAGATGAATAAATGGCGTACACAATACGAGGATTGCATCTGTATTCACTTCATCTTTAGCCATATTAACAACTTCAGAAGCAAGTTGTAAACCTTCTTTCAGGTCTTTGTTCATTTTCCAGTTGCCGGCAACAATTTTTTTTCTCATATTAAATGTTAGTTTTTCTTTTGTTATTAAATGATAAAGTTAAGTTTATTTACTTTAAATATTGAAATTCCTCATTTACAGAATTCTAAAATATGGTTGGATTGAAAGAAAAGTTTTATAAGATAGTAAGTCCCTATTTCTTTCAATAATCAGGTTTTAAGTCTAGCTTTAAATTTTATTACCAAATAAAAATTCGAAGCAATTTTTTATCCGAAGCCATAGATTAAAAGCTATTCGCGATTTATAATCTTTCTATATTTGAGCAAAATACAATTTGATGATACTATACAATTTGACCATCAATATAGAGAACGATGTTCATGAGGAATGGCTGGCATGGGCCAAAGAAATTCATATTCCAAAAGCAATGAAAACCAGCGCTTTTACAGAATACAGGATTTTTAAGCTTTTGAACGAGGAAGATAATGGAGGTACTACGTATTGTATACAGTACTTTGCCAACAATATGTGGGATGTGGAAGATTACCAGGAAAATTATTCTCCCGGATTGTTACAAGAATTTTACGACAAATTTCCTGATAAATTCGTTATATTCTCTACAGTACTGGAAACTGTGTAACAAATTAGAAACCTTGAAGTATTGCCTATAGCGCTTAAAACGACATGCAAAATCCTGAAGAAATATTTGAAGCATTAAAAGACAACGATATTGATAAAGTGGATGATTACCTGAATACACATCCTCAGCTTATTAATCATCGTGCTGAAAATGGTGAAACTTTATTTTTACTTACCATTTACTATGGCCGTAATGAGATCCGGGAGTTGCTTTTACAAAAAGGATACCTTCCCGATCATTTTGAAGCCTCTGCGGCCGGGAACCTCAATCGACTGAAGGAATTATTGGATGACAATGACCAGTTGATTCATACTTTCTCCGAAGATGGTTTTACTGCACTTGGACTGGCTTGTTTTTTCGGTCATGTGGAAGCCGTAAAATACCTTTTATCCAAAGGAGCAGAGGTTAACATCCGGTCAAGCAATACTTTCAGGGTTATGCCACTTCATTCAGCCGTTGCCAATAGAAACTATGAGATCACAAAAATATTATTGGAACACGGTGCAGAAGTAAATGCCCGTCAGCAACAGGACATTACCCCGCTACACCAGGCCGCTGACCATGGCGAACTTGAAATGATTCGTCTGTTATTAAAATACAATGCCGACAGAAGCCTCCGTACCAAAAGCGGTCTGACACCCGTAGACATGGCCCGTCAAAGAGGTCATGAAGATGCCGTTGATCTTTTATTTCAGGATTAAAATTAATGTGATAATTTGTTAATGTGTTTATTTGCTAATTAAAAGAAAGCAACACAAAATCCTATGAGAATGAATGATTTAAAGAAAGTAAGCAAGAAATTCCAGGTAAATTTCTCCAAACCCCGCACCTCATACCCCAAGCCCCTATATAAAAATGCCCTACTAATTCTTTTACTTTTCCTGATCGTTTCCTCCTTTGTGTTAAAAAATATGGACGAAAGGGAAATGGCCCGAGTAGAAAAAATAGATACCAAAGAAATCTACCTCTTTTCGGAACCTTTGCAGCCTTATAAAGTAGTTGAAGACTACACCAACTCCAAAAACCTGATTTCTTCCTGCAACCTTCGAAACATCGTAGATTCCTATCTGAAAAAGGCCCAAAAAGACAAAGTAAAATTTGATGCCCTTTATATGAATGGCGATGATGATATTTATTTGATTAAGTTTATTGCGGGACCCGAGGAGGAGTAAGAGGAGTTTTTTATCAATTTGGGATTACATCAACGTTTTCCAGGAATTAAAAATTAAAACAGGATTATGAAAAAATCAATCTTAATAATTTTATCTCAAATGGCCTTTTTGATTATGAATTGCCTGGGGCAAAACAAGGAACAATCAACTTTTTATCTTTCCAATTATACTTTTTCAAAAATGGAAAATGAAATAGGCCAGGTAAAATTAAATCCTAATATCGAGACTGAAATAGAATCCATAACCATTGAGGGAGAAAATGCGCGTTTATTTAAAATAGATAAGAACCATAAACTTTCGATCCTTAAAAGCAAGACCCCATCAAATACTAAATGGTTAGATGTTATTGTTAAGGCAAAAACCTCAAAAGGAGAATTGACGGATACCTTCAGAATCGTAATGGATGAATTTATCAGAAATAAAGTGATCGCCCACCGTGGCGCATGGAAAAATACCGGTGTTCCGGAAAACTCCATTGCCGCTTTACAACATGCGATAGCTATGGGTTGTGAAGGAAGTGAATTTGATGTACATATGTCCGCAGACGCTGTTCCTTATATTAATCATGATCCAGAAATACAAAATGTTTCCATAGCCAAATCAATGTCTGACGATTTAACAAAGATCAAACTAACCAACGGGGAAAGTTTACCTACCCTTGAAAGTTATTTGAAGGCCGGAATCCAACAAAATAAGACCAAACTTATCCTTGAGATAAAAGCCTCCGAATTAGGAAAAGAAAGCTCCATTGCATTGTCACACCAGGTAGTAGACCTTGTAGAGAAATTAAAAGCCCAGGCATGGGTGGACTATATCAGCTTTGATTATGATGTGTGTAAAGAGGTTATGAAAATGGCGCCTTATGCCAATGTGGCTTATTTAAATGGAGATAAAACCCCTACTGAACTGGCACAGGATAATTTCTTTGGTTTGGACTACCATTACGGTGTTCTACAAAAGAACCCGGATTGGATCAAAGAAGCCAAACAAAAGAACTTAACCATAAATATCTGGACTGTTAACGATCAATCATTAATGGAAACTTTTCTTAAACAAGATGTAGATTTTATTACAACTAATGAACCGGAGATGTTATTAAAATTGGTGGAGGATAAGTAGGAAAAGGGTTTCGGGAGTAGTGTTATTGTATCAGGTAAGTCTCTTTATCGTTTTGTAAAAATCCTAAAATTTCTGTAAAAAGAGTAGAGGTAAGGGTCTTCTAGTTTTTATTTTCAAGTAGTGTTTGGTATACCGTAAAATCCTAAACTCAATCTTTGCGGTTCTTGACTTTGTGACCTTTGCGTGAAACAAAAGAAGGAAACTTTAGGCAGGAAATTTACTTACTCACCCCAAACCTGAACTGAAAAGCATCCAGATCGAAATACTTCAGATCTTCATGTAAAAAATTACAAAGGAACATCACATTTATTTTGAGTCCTTTTATGGCATCTATTTGTCTGCCTACTCCTAAATACCCGTTTGTTTGCCATTTATTTCTATAGTCGTCTTTGTCCACCTCTTTTATGGTTTTGTTTACTTGCTCAAACTCCCCGTGGCCAAACCAGCCTTTTATCAACTTATAATCCGTAAAGACCCTGTACCCATATTCGCTGCCTGTCCAGTTGGTTGGATTGGTATTCCTACCGATAGTTAACTTATAGGTTGCTCCCACTCCTGAGGAGAACTTCTTATTGATCCTGTAACCGACAAAAGGAGCGGCTATTATGCTGAAGGGATCAAGGGTAGGTATCTGGAAATTTCCGCCATAAATGACCTGAATTATCGGGAAGCATCGAGGCAGAATCCGGGTGAGAAAGATTGAGTTCATTTATTTTTTGTTCTGCTTCTTTAAACTTCCTCGGTATTTTTCAGGGTATTTACCACTTTATCTTCCGCTTTCTTCAGTTGTTTGCTCTTCTCCTTTTTTGCTGTTTTACCAAGTTTTTCCTTATTCTTATTCAGCTTTTTCCGGGCCTTACTCCGGTGTTGAGTAGTATCTTCAGCCAGGACGGATTCTATTAATTGATCTGACTTTTGATCTACGATGGCGCTGGATTTAGAAATTTCCTCCCCTGGTTTTGTTTTTAATTTATTAAGTTTTTTGGCTTGCCGCTCCGCCTTTTTCTTTTGTTTGTTTAGTTTTTTGATTGCTTTTTGAGTAGAATCTGAAGATATAGAATCGTTGTTTTTAGAGGGTCTTACATATTGTTCGCTTACTGGCTGTTCACTTTCTCCATTCAGTGTTTGGGCTTTTATTTCTATAGATAGGAATAAAATAAAAAGAAGTGGAAAGATCGTTTTAAGTGAAAAAAGTAAATGAAATTCCATTGATGCTTACTTGACAATTATGGGACAAGGTAGGGATTTTATTTTGGTTTTGAAATGATTTTTTGCGGAAATGGGTCTAATATCTTTGATAAAAGAAAAAGTAATAATGGCACTGGTAGTAGGATTAAAATCCTTTTTATCTAAAGTTCGAAGTGCGCTGCGCTAACACTCTGAACCCTTCGCACTCTATCAGTAATGTCCTCTTAGGGATAGAACATCTAAAATTACAATCTCATTTCTTTCATTGATCTCATATATCAGGCGGTGTTCCTGATTTATCCTACGAGACCATAATCCTGATAAATTATGCTTTAATTGCTCTGGCTTCCCAATCCCTTCGAATGGATTTTCCTGGATAGCTAAAATAAGTTTTTGTATTCTTTTTTGGATAATTTTATTTCCGGATTTCTTCCAATAATTTAAATCCTCTAACGCTTTGGGAGCAAAGATTACTTCCACAGGTTTTCAACATCTATTTTTACACCTTTGCCATTTTGAATATCTCTCCTGGCTTGAAGAATTTTTTCTGTAAATTCAGGATTATAAGAATTAGCCTCCTCCGTTTCAAAGTCAACCTTCAAGGCTTTAGCAATAGCCTTAAGCGCTGTTACCTGCTCCTTATTCCTTGGGTGCATTATTATTGTTTCCATAATACAAAAATTAGTTGGGCTAATTTACGAATAACTGTACAAACAAAAAAGGTACTTGTCTAGCGGAATAAAAAGGAGCAGGAAGAAGGCTTTAAGTGAAAAAAGTAAATGAAATTTCATTGAGGCTTGCTTGACAATTATAGGACAAGGTAGGTATTCTATTTGGGTTTTGAAATGGTTTTTGTAGTAAACGAGATCTAAATAGCATTGATAACTGGACAAGAAATAATGGTACGCCATAGTCATGGTAATGGGATTAAATTCCTTTCTATCTAAAGTTCGAAGTGCGCAGCGCTAACACTTCGAACTGCAGGAAGTTTGGAACAAAGCTTTCTGCTCATACAGAAAAATATAAATTATTTTTTGTAAGAAAAAATACTTGATCAGAAAGATATTAATGGATTTTAATACTAAATCCTAAATACAGCATTATTGAAAGAGATGGAGGTACGAGGCACAGCCTCGCACCAGCTTTTTTTTATAGGTCGCTCTTAAAAGATTTTATAATTAATGTTTATCTCGCGCCAGCAAGGGGCTATTTCTTTTATGTCTCCTTCGGAGCCAAGCGAAAAGAGAGGCTTAGGCTCATCATTACCGGATGTATCATTTTCAATTCTGTAATTAGGGATATACGCCTCATTTTTCTTCCAAAGTGCATAGATTAGACAAAGCAGTTTCTTTTGAACTGCAACATATCCCTTCATCTTTATTCCAGTTCGTTTGTAAACTCTTTCATACAATGCTTTAAAAGCTGGCTCATTATACTGTACTGTAGTTAATGCAGGCATATGAAGTATTCTTCTGATCCTGCTATTGCCTTTTTTAGATATCCTGGTTCTTCCTGTTCTTGCTCCCGATTGGTTTTCTATCACATCATATCCTGAATAACTGACGAGCTGTTTTTGATTTTCAAAAATTTCAAATCCATTGGTTTCAGCAACTACTACCGCGACAATAAGCCTACCCCTTTGATTTTACTTATTTTATCATACTTCTCTTTTAACAAAGCATCTTTAATAATGAGATGCTGAATTTGCTTTTCCACCAAATTCAATTGCTTCTCAATTGCTTTAATAGTATTTGTTAGTCCTTTAGTAACTTCCTTTAACTTATACATACTATAGCTGACAGCATGCAATTGGTTATTTAAAATAGTACGTTGTTTAGTAAGACTTTCGTGAAGACGGGTAAGACTGCGCAAAGTATAAATATTTTTACTCAGAGGTTGCCAGAGAGGAAGTGATTGCTCTGCACACATTCTTGCAAGTCCTTGCGCATCAATCTTATCATTCTTACTTTTTATTCCGGTACTTTGAAGATATCGTTTTGCTTTGTTAGGAAGAATAACAGTGCATTTTTGCCCCTTATTATACAAGAACCAAGCTAACTGTTCATTGTATACACCTGTTGATTCCATAAGAAAAAACACGGGTAATTCTTCTTTACAATGTTTGGCTACCCAATTAAGAAATAGCTCAAATCCTGACTGGGTGTTTGCAAAGGTTCCAGATGCCTTTACTTTTACTTGCTGCAAGGTATTATAACTGAAACACATACCTTGAAATCCTTTTTAGATCCATCAATTCCTACAGAATACTTTAAATTAACCATAGCTTTTGAGTTTATTAATCCTGGTTTTATTTATTTCAAAAGGCTATTTCTTCTGAGTTTTTGCTCATAAGAATACAAGATATTGTTAAAACAATATCTTTAGGTACTGTTCAAACTTAAGAAGAAGGAGCTAGGAAGGATATACCTGTCCCACAACATTGCTTTTGCATGTTTTACCACGGTTCGGATTGCCTACCTAACTGCCTTTTTAAAATTAATTAAAGATATAAAGTGCTAATGAAAGGAGGATATTCCTGTGGCTGAATATTGTTTTTAAACATATTTTACCGAGGATCAAGTTGCCTCCCCTAGGGATTAAAATTGTATTATTTTATATTAAACCAAAGATATGAAACCACGGTGGTAGCCGCGTTTTAAGCGCGTTGTGCAACAGCCACGGATGTCCGCGCCAGATGAAGACATGTCGCACTAAGTGAATTTATATTTAATCCAATTTAAAGAACGGAAATAGAACGACAAATAATATAAGGAACAATATGCTTAAACTATAGTCATTTAGTCCAAAATGGATTTTTTTAAATAAATAGAGAAAAATATTCAATAAAATAAGTGTTGAAGCAAACACTTTCGCAAAACTGGTATTTTTAAAACTGAAATTTATTCCTTTTCTATTAATGAGAATTTCAAATATCAAATAAATCAGTAAAGTCGCATGTATTAACAACGAACAAACAAATAACTGTCCATCATTGGATGTTTTTGACAGATTTAACCTTATTAGGACGTACATTAAAATAGTCCCAACAGATACAAAAATAATCTTTATCGTCTTTTTCATTTTAATACCCTCGTGCTGAGCCCATAGGTCCCCCAGACCTCGGGGTAACTACTGGTTCCTTATTTGTTTGAAAATAAATTTTTTCAGGATCAGATGGATATTGGTTATCAATATATATCGGCAAAAGAGTTCCAACTGTACCAGCAACCCATCCTGGGACGCTAAACATTTCTACAAATGCCAATGGAATACCTGCAATACCAACAGCAGTAGAAGTATTGGTCACAGCATTTGATAATTTCTCATTATTTTTAGCCATTTGTTGAATGGGACTTATTCCGTGTTCCTTTTTATAATCAGAAATACCTTTAACTGCTTTATTGAACTCACTTGAGGTCTTACTTTCTTCTTTAGTAGCAGACCGAGTAGTCGTTTTATCAGTTGACGAGTCATTAACTTTTACCGTCGAATTAACTTTTGATACCTTACCATCCGCAGAAATAGTTGCGCTATGAGTTACTGTTGTCTTTATTTCCTTTATCACATTACCATCCTCATCTTTTACGGTCTCTGTAGTGCTTTTTGATTGGCGAACTTCGTCTGTCCCCTTTTTACTATCTTTATCGTAGGTGAATCTTGCAATTACTGGATCTTTCTCCTTCGGCGACCTACCATCAGGATCAATAAACCTGATAGGATTATCAAAAGCATAGGTATAAGGAGACCACCGTCTCATTTTTTCAGCAAGAGGATCTACAACATGCCATCTACCAATCACAGGGATCATACATCCTGGCCCCATAATCATACATTGCAAAGCTTACCCCCCCGAACTTATCATCCTGAAGTTCCTTCCCATTATAAAGGTATTTATTCGGATTTGTCCCAGCACTCTCCCCACTCAACCCAGCAATGGTAAGCCCAAATAGATAGTAATCCGTATTAGACTTTACAGTCGATCCTATATGGGTTATTTTCAGATCGTCAAAGAACACATCTACACTCTCGCTGCTCTCGTTTGCTACGTAAATATATAAAAATCCTTCTTCTTCGATCAATGTTTCCAGGTAAAGTTCCTGAAAAGCAGTGGCTGCAGATCCGGTGATAGGCTTAAATCCTGATCTGGATTGGTCGTACACCATGTATTTATTAAAAAACATGTAGTTTAAATAGGCTCTTGGAACTGTGCTGGTTGGTGTAAAAAATAACCTTGGAACTCCTGCAAGGGCATTCCCTATTATTTGCTTTTGTGCTTCGACCAGACCTGTAGTATAGGAATTTGTCAGTGCACTGCTGATGTTATCTACCACTCCGCTATAATCTTTTCCTCCGTCAGTATATTTTGCAAATACCTGCATCTTAATCCTGTCTCCCGGAGACACCTTTAGCGATATGGCAGGGCCGACCATTTCACCTTCCGCAGCATTTAGCCTCGATGCCTCGTCTCCTGTCCTTGCAATACTCGGTTGCCTGGTATCTGATATATTCTTAAATTCTCCTTCTTCCTGTGCTTTTATTGTAGCATCTTCCGATTCCATGGTAGCCAAAAAAGTAAACTCATCTGGCGCTGCATCTGCTATGGTAAGTTTTACATTTCCCAGATGATCTTTCAGGAAATACTCGTATTCATATTCCTGAGTAGGATTCTCTTTTGGTGGAGGGTACTACTCTTCCTTCTTCATGTGATATAAATTGTAGGTCATTGTCTTCAAAAACAAGTTCTCCATTGTAATAAGTGATTTTTGGTTCCTCTCCGGCTTTATATACCTCTTTGGCGAGCTTTGTTCCTGTTGCATCGTAGATGTAGAGGATTGTTTGTTTTTAAGCGAGGACTCTTAAATTGTTTAAAGTCCGAGCGGACGCTTGAACTAACGTTGCCCCTTCTTACCGGAATAGGCTTAGACCAACAGGGTGCTTTCCTCTGCTTGCTTACTCAAAGGGCCTCGATTGGCCTTCTTTTTCTTGATTCGTTTTTGGGTTTGCTCTTCGGTAAGAAGATTGGCAATTAACCTGACCGGTGTACGAGCTTGTTCACCTATTATAACCTCAATATCCAGATATTTTTCCTTTTGCTCTACTAGTTTATCTTTAATATCTTGAATGGTAATTATTTTAAGTTCCCCGTCTTGGTTTTCATACATTGACCATTGAGCTTTAGCTCTACTAATAAAATAAATGCCATGTCGAGTTATTTCTTTAAATGCTTTAGGAGAAAAGTATCCTAAATCTCGAATTAGTAAAGCTTTGGAGGGCACTTTGTCTATATTCTTCATGCCAGCTACAGAATCAGAATTCAACGCAGAGCCTAGAGATAATTCTGTTACCTTTCCTCCCAGAAGTTCATATTCAAGTTGCACTTGTGCTATCGCTTCCCTTCCTGTCCCTCCATAACCAGGAAAAACATCTCCTAAGTTTTTTGAAACAATAAACTCAGAACCATCCATTATTCGCTTGTCAATAGCTTGTTTTGAAACACTTTTTGAGATCTTATATCCAAGATCTATGCTATATTCACTTAGAGTAGGACAGCTTTGAGAGTTTGAAAAAAATAAAGTATTTAAAAAAGATTCCGGGCTAATAATAGAAGTCCGTCGTTTGAATCCCGTTTGTTTAGCAACCGATTCTATTCGTTCGGCTGATACAAACTTGTTCACATAATTAGAAAAACTCTTGATTTTCCTGTTTAAAATTGATTTTAGTTTGTTTTCCTTTGACCTTTTCTCTTAGATTGACGGCTATGGTGAGGGCACAAGCCGCGGTAATGGTAGTGGGGTCCCTAGTTCGTTTTATATTGTTTATTTATAACTCCTCCCAATTGATAAAATAACTCTTCTATAGTCTTTGCATTTTCAACTAACCCAATCAATTCATTAAGATTACCGCCTGACTCCCAAAAATATTTATCCTTTTTAAATATTTTCAGTATTCGTTCTTTTATGTCTGTTAAAGATAATTCAGGTTCAATTGGTTTTAATTGAAGCTCTACTTTTATTTTCTGATTTAAGAAAATATTATAACCCCAAAAAGGCCCTATGGGATGAAGCTTTTTTACATCTTTAACCTTAAAAGTTTTTCCAGTTTTATCTACTATCAATAAATTATCAAATAACCCATTCTTTACTCCTGCCGAAGTCGTAGTAGTTAATTTATCTTTGTCTTCTACTATACTAAATGCGTACTTATCAAAAGTGATTATCGGAAAAATAATTTCGTCTATCATACTTATCTAACTTGATTAACTAAGTCTCCCCCGGTACCTAATGTACCCGATCTAAACCAAGCGGGAGTACCATACCACATTCTTTCAGCAATATTCATATCACCAAAGCCATGTAGAGCTCGATGAAACTGCGAACTAGGCATTGGCATTAAATTCCAAGGTTGATTTTTAATGGCATTAGGCACGTACTTGCCTATTCCTTGGTTTCTTTGAAACAACCAATGGTGCATATGCTGTCCTTTCTGTGCTTGCCCGGTCCTTCCAAGCCAAGCCCTAGTTGCACCCCAAGAATGACTTCCGGTTTTAAAAGCCGTTCCTGCAGCAAGCTTTCCTGCTCCTACCACCATTGATTTTACCAAAAATACATCTGAAATAGCCATGGCTGTATTAAAAGCAGCCCAACCATAATTCCCATTTTGAAAATCATTAACGGCTGCTCTACCTGAACCCCAAAATGGTATCAAGCTTTCAAGGGTACCTGGAGCACCAACTGATCCATCATCCCCCCTTGAGCTGCCATCGCCTGGAGAGAAATCACCTGAAGAGGAGCCATTTGAAGATGAACCAGATGACCAGTTTGTCACACCCTCTCCACCTCCATATACTAAAGGTATTCCACCTCTAACTCCACCTCCTACTTGATATGTCCCTCCATTTCTAGCGGTAGTACCTGGTGTTCCATTTGGATCAATGCCGCCACTGCTTCCTCCACCAGCAGCACCTGCTATCCGAATTATTCCCGATCTTCTTAGTTGGTCACTATGCCTTACTTGTGCATCCCGATCAACAGCATCCGCATTCATCATTCCATCAGGATCTATAAACCGCATTGGATTGTCAAAAGCATAAGTATATGGGCTCCATCTTCTTGCTTTTTCAGCCATAGGATCCACCACATGCCATCTTCCCAAAGCAGGATCATACATCCTAGCCCCATAATCCAGCCAATCCAGTGGTATGCCACCAAACTCCTCATCCTGCAACTCCTTGCCATTGTAGAGATACTTGTTAGGATTCGTCCCTGCACTCTCCCCACTTAGTCCTGCAATGGTCAATCCAAAGGGATAATAATCCGTATGCGACCTCACTGGTGTTTCCACCTGCGTCACTTTCAGATCGTCAAAGAACACATTTACATCCGAGCTGCTCTCGTTTGCTACGTAAATATATAAATATCCTTCTTTTTCTATTACTGTTTCTAAATCAAGTTTCTCAAATGTGGTCGCTGCTGCTCCTGTAATTTGTTTAAATCCTGACTTTGCCTCTACAAATTTCATTGACTTATCAAAGAAGATATAATTCAGATAAGCTCTCGGAGCCGTATTTGAGCTTGAAAAAGCAAGTCTTGGTATTCCTGCAAATGCATTGCTTACCAGTTGTCTTTCCAACTCTTGCATTCCTACCGTGTAAGCGCCTGCTACTGCTGAGGCTACATTGTCTATTACACTTGTGTAGTTGCTTCCCGTATTGCTGTATTTGGCAAATACTTCCATCTTTATCGTATCTCCGGGTGATACATTTAAAGTGATGGCGGGTCCTACCACTCTCCCCTGCGCGGCATTAAGTCTTGCCGATTCATTGCCTCCCGTGGTGTGGTTGTATGCCGCATCCGGTTGCCTTGTTTCACTGATGTTTTTAAATTCTTTTTCCTCCTGGGTAGCATTCTCGCTTTCCATGGTGGCAAGGTATTCATACCTGTTAGGAGCCGCGGAATTTATCACAAGCCTTGTATTTCCCAGGTGATCCCTGAGAAAGTACTCATATTCATACATTCCCGCCTGGTCAGGTTTTGTGGAAGGCACCACCCTCCCTTCTTCTGTTGTGATAAACTTCAGTTCATTGTCCTCAAATACCCGCTCTCCATTGTAAAGGGTGGTTTTGGTAAGTACACCATTAGTAAAGACCTTCTTTGCCAGCTTTACACCTGCCGCCGTATACACATACTTGATGTAATTGTTGTTTCCAAAGTTTATCGTATCGGGTAGGTTAAGGATATTGTAGCTGATCTTTATCTTTTTGTTCTTGTCCTCTTTCAGGTTCCCGTTTTCATCGTAGAGATATTCGGGATTGCTTTTGTCCTGCTTTACCCCGAAGTCATCAAATCCGTTATCATAATGCTCATAACTTTGTGCGGCATCATTTACTGCTTTGAGCTGGTTTCCTATATATTCATAGGCCAGCTCATCCATCACTCTTTTGCTTACTTGTGCAGATTCAAATCTTTTCAGCCTTGTAATGTTGCCATTCAGGTCATATTTTATGCCTTCTTCATTGTACTGTCCTACATTCTGGTTAAAGCCTGTCGTTCCCTTTTCTGCATAATATGCATTCTTAAGCCTGTTTAAAGTATCATACTGAAAGGCATATATCCGCTCCTGTCCTGCCTGGGGACCGTATTTGCTTTTCCATTTTATGGCTGAGATGTTGCCATTGTAATTGGGCTCATAAGTGAAAGGATTAGGCGAGCCAGATTGCGCCCCATCTATTACGGAAACGGTAACCTCATCATATCCTGTAAGTCCGGCATTGTCTGTTACTGTGAGTCTGAATACATAGGTACCCTTTACAAGGTTCATTAAATTTAAAGTATTTGTGGTGGCTCCACTTAAGGTGGCACCAGGCCCGCTTTGTTTGGTCCACTGGTAGGAACTTATGCTTCCTGTGGGGGAAGAACCGGTACCTGTGATCATCATACTCGTCCAGGGCAATACAAGGCTGCGGTCAGGACCGGCTTTGGCAGTGGGATTTCCTGTAGGTACTGCGCTTCCGTAAAGCACTACTTCCCTGAAACAACCGGACTTTGAGGTTTGTATGAATCTCAGGTATCTTGTCCTTACACTTACATCATGCCTTTTCCAGTCTACATAATGATCAAGGGGTTCTGTCAAAAGAAATGTCCACCCTCCAGGACTTCCCATTTCTATTTCCAGTGGCGCTACATCAGGCATATCCTTTATAAAGATATGGGTCAGGTCATATTCCTGTCCCAGGTCTATATACGCCGTCCGCGGATAATTGGAATCAGAGTAAGAGGACTTCCAATAAGTGGTGGGTGATCCGCCTGCTCCATTTAACGGATCACCTGCTATTTCCTGCTCATCTACCATAAAAGTAGGTGG
>Ga0196965_1000397_pt1 | contig 27474 bp, 29 predicted proteins | sample S1_20metaG_FD_148668 | JGI IMG/M metagenome (GOLD analysis project Ga0196965, IMG submission 148668) | Soil microbial communities from Anza Borrego desert, Southern California, United States - S1_20 | ecosystem: Environmental > Terrestrial > Soil > Desert | place: USA: California | collected... | reverse complement strand
ATGCACGTTTCAAAAGTTATCGCGAAGAAACAAATAAGAACATCGGACGCCGAAGTAAAATCATTGCCGACATTCTACACACGGTCCCTGCATTAACATTCAACGAAACATTCGCTGCATTTTATAATACAATCATTTTCAGAACCGGTGCCTTAAAGTCGCATCAGAAAATGGAAATCGCTGATCCAAACATCAAGCGGCTCGTCGAGAGTTGGGTTTCAAAAGATATTCCGCTCGATAAGCGTTTTGTTTATTATTTGCTTGGCGCGAAAGGTGTTTGCGTTGTACCTATTTCATCATTTTGTTCAGATCTCCAGGGATTTCGTGTAACGCTGCTTGAAGAAGATGAGCGGATCCTCGTACGAACGTTCACCGCCATTCGCGATGGCATCGTTGAATACCTCGCTTCATAATTGAATAGCTGCTGATCGGCACAGATATTTAGTAAGTATCGCTGCATCAATGGTTAGGAAATATGTTGCGTATCGTTTGTATTAATCTGGCAGAACAGCCTCAGCATCAACCGTGGGACACGCAAAAAAACACGTTGGTCAGCGCGATTGAAAAAATCAATCCACATATACTGGTCATAAAAAACGCGCAAGCCAAGTCAGATTTAAATGACGGGAAAGATCAGGGCTTACAGCTTTATGAAGAATCTAAAATATTCTCGTTTTACCATTACAGCGTTCGCGCCACACAGGGCGATGAAAAAATCGGCTGCGCCATTCTCGCCAAATTCCCGATCATCGAAAAACACAGGATAAAAGTTAACACAGGCGATGGTCGGCCGGTGACTTTTCTTAAATCGAGCTTTGAACGGCCACTTGGCAAATTTGATCTATACATTGCAGACCTGAGCGCAATCAAAACCTCAACCTGTACGCTAGGTGAAGCATCCACTTTTTTGTCGACAGGAAATACTTTGTCTGTTATTTCTGGTACAGCAACAGCCGCCAATTTTAACCCATTCGTTAATGTTGGATTTATTGCTGCAACTATTTCCGGTGAAGATGAACCCGGCGAAGAGCACTTCTGGTTGTCACATGAAATCGCCGAAGGATTTAATAAGCTGGAACTCGAGAACTTTGATAACGTGAAGGCCTATGTTCTCGAACTCAACATCAAAATGCATGAACTGAACATTTACTAGCATCCGTTAACTGTTCTATTAGCGCGATAGAGGACACTTGTTTTTCCGATCCGACGCAGCCTCCATTGTTGTTATCCTTAAACGCCGATTTGCTAATATTACTTTGTCTTGCGCCTCGATCACAAGATATCACTGCCTTAAAGCGGCGGCGCGTAGTTCGGTTGAAGTTCTGAAAGATGAATAAGGACTGCCCGAAAGAGCCGATGCAGAGCGAACATTCGTTTGAGTAGGGCAACAAAAGTTTTTCAGTTTTTTCTTGAATGGTAAACTGTAATTCACGACAATTGTCTCATCACAGAAACAAAACAGAATGAAATTGACTAACACAAATCATTTGAACATTTCCGCTACCGTTGGAAATGCTGTTTCTCTGCTGATTATCGTCATTCGTGTAATTATTAATAAACCTACGGGGCCGATACTTGTATAGCATTTAAAGAAATACATACTAACCGCCCCGACAACCTCGGGGCGGTTTTGTTTTATAGGATCTCAAACAAACTAACAGTTGTAAAAAATATGTACTACACAAAAGACACCGAAGTTTTTCTCAACGGAAAATTCATCAAAGCTGCTGACGCACACACAGACCTCTTCAGTCAAACACTACACTACGGTTTCGGCGTGTTCGAAGGAATACGTTCATACCAAACTCAGAATGGAGTAAAGCTCTTTAAGGCGTTCGAACATTTTGAAAGGCTCAGGAAAAGCTGCGCGCAGGTAGGAATACCGATCAGTTATGACTCGGAAGAATTGACGCAGATAGCCTACCAGTTAATTGAGAGAAATGGCTTAACAGATGCGTATATCCGTCCGCTCGCATTCTGTGGACCAAACATGTACTTATCAACACCAAAAGATGTTAGCCTGATGATGTGTTCATGGAAATGGGGCAAATATCATGGCGACAAGCTATTGAAGCTTTGTGTGTCTTCGTATCAAAGACCCAATCCCGCGGCAATAAAAGTGGATGCAAAAATTTCAGGACAATACGTCAATGGAATTCTTGCAACCAGTGAAGCAAAAGGAAGAGGGTACGACGAAGCCCTGTTGCTTGATATGAATGGAAATGTTGCAGCAGCGCCTGCCGCAAACTTCTTTATGGAGAAAGATGGCGCGCTGTACACGCCTTCGCTTGGTCACATTTTTCCGAGTATCACGCGGCAAGTCGTGCTTAACATTTGCCGCGAACTTGATATTCGCGTTGTCGAAAAGCAAATCAATCCACACGAACTCGAATCTGCCGACAGCGCATTTTTGTGTGGAACAGCAGTCGAAATTGCAGGCGTGGAGTCAATTGATGCAAACAAATTCACGAAAGCCTGGAGAGATACACTTGGCGCTGTTATCCAGGAGGCATACAAATGTCAGGTTCTTGAAAAATCGTTTAGCTACGTGATCATCTAAAACCAGCGATAGCCCCCACTAATTTCATCAAGCATTTTGAACAAGTACAGTCAGACGCTCACACAAGACCCCACGTTGCCGGCAGCACAAGCAATGCTTTATGGCATTGGTTTGAAAGATGAAGACTTTCAAAAGGCGCAGGTTGGCATTGTCAGCACGGGTTACGATGGAAACACCTGCAACATGCATCTGAACGCGCTAGCGCAGGAAGTAAAAACGGCTGTGTGGGATAATGATTTGGTCGGACTGATCTTTCACACCATTGGCGTGAGTGATGGAATGAGCAACGGAACAGAGGGGATGCGTTATTCACTTGTTAGCCGAGAAGTGATCGCCGACTCAATTGAGACCGTATGCGGCGCGCAGTACTATGATGGACTAATTGCCGTAGTGGGTTGTGATAAAAACATGCCGGGCTCATTAATGGCGATGGGTAGACTGAATCGTCCTGCAATAATGGTGTACGGCGGAACGATCGCGGGTGGTAGTTGGAAAGGAAAAGAACTGAATATCATTTCTGCCTTCGAAGCCTTGGGGCAAAAGATTGCAGGAAGTATCACACCGGAAGATTTCAAAGGCGTCGTGAAAAATGCCTGTCCAGGTGCGGGCGCGTGCGGCGGCATGTACACAGCCAATACAATGGCGTCGGCAATCGAAGCGCTCGGCATGGCGTTGCCTTACTCGTCATCCAATCCTGCACTCAGCGGTGAAAAATCGGAAGAATGTCGTCAGGCTGGAAAGGCGATTTACAAGTTGCTTGAAAAGGATATCAAGCCCCGCGACATCATGACGCGAAAAGCGTTCGAAAATGCTGTTACAGTAGTCATAGCGTTGGGCGGATCAACAAATGCAGTCTTACACCTGATTGCCATGGCGCGCGCGGCTGGCGTGCCACTTTCTCAGGATGACATTCAACTGATCTCAAATAACACTCCGCTCATTGCTGATTTAAAACCAAGCGGAAAATATTTGATGCATGAAGTACATCGTATCGGTGGTGTACCTGCGGTGATGAAATATCTATTAAAGAAAGGATTGCTTCATGGGGAATGTCTTACCGTAACAGGATTAACAGTTGCTGAAAATCTTTCAAAAGCAATTGACGTGAATTTTCAAACACAGGATGTAATTGTTCCCGTAGAAAATCCGATCAAGCGCACCGGGCACATCCAGATTCTTTATGGAAATCTCGCTGACAAAGGCTCGGTCGCAAAAATTACAGGGAAAGAAGGCGAGGTATTTAAAGGACCAGCACGGGTTTTCAATGGCGAGTTTCAGCTCATCAAAGGAATTGAAAGTGGTTTCGTTCGTGAAGGCGATGTTGTCGTGATTAGATATGTCGGGCCCAAAGGAGCACCAGGTATGCCTGAAATGCTCAAGCCAACTTCTGCAATTATGGGAACCGGGCTCGGAAAAAATGTGGCGCTTATTACAGATGGTCGGTTCTCGGGAGGAACGCACGGTTTCGTGGTCGGACACATTACACCCGAGGCCTTTGACGGAGGCGCTATCGCTCTGGTTGAAGATGGTGATGTGATCGAAATTGATATCAGGCGTAACCAAATCAACCTGCATGTCGATGAGGCGACACTCGAAAAGCGAAGAGCATTGTGGACACAGCCCAAGCTGAATGCCAGAAACGGAATATTATTAAAATATGCAAAACAAGTAAAAACTGCGGCTGATGGATGCGTTACTGACGAAGAATGACAAGCAAGCGGAAAGTGACAAACAATTCCGCGGGCAGATATCGGGATCTGAAATATTGTTGCGTTGCCTGATTGCTGAAGGAACTGAAATAATTTTCGGTTATCCGGGTGGTGCCATCATGCCAGTATACGATGCTTTGTACGGGTACAGTGACAAGTTGAAGCATATTCTCGTGCGCCATGAGCAAGGTGCAATTCATGCCGCACAGGGTTTTACGCGCGCTACAGGTAGGCCAGGCGTTGTTCTCGCAACATCGGGTCCGGGGGCGACAAACCTTGTCACCGGACTGGCAGATGCACTGATCGACTCCACTCCCTTGGTATGTATAACAGGCCAGGTATTTGCGCATCTCCTGGGCACAGATGCATTCCAGGAAACAGATGTAGTTAACACTACAATTCCAGTTACAAAATGGAATGTGCAGGTAACAGAAGCAAAAGACATCGCTGCGGCGGTTGCGAAAGCATTCTTTATTGCCACGACAGGGCGGCCCGGCCCGGTGTTAATTGATATCACGAAGAATGCCCAGAATGAACTGATTACTGAATTGCCATATAAGAAATGTGAGCATATCCGGACTTACAGCCCGAAACCTCAGTTGCAGTTGACAAATATAAAGACTGCTGCACAGTTGATCAATACCGCAGAACGTCCTTACATTCTCGCAGGACAGGGAGTGCTGCTTTCCGGTGCAACACAGGAACTTCTAAAATTCGCTGAAAAGACTGACATACCAGTAGCCTGCACGTTATTAGGCTTGGGCGCGTTCCCAACAGATCACCCTAACTACGTCGGGTTTCTCGGAATGCACGGAAACTATGGCCCAAATGTAAACACAAATGAGTGTGATGTTCTCATCGCGATCGGTATGCGGTTTGACGACCGTGTCACCGGCAACGTAACGCGATATGCAAAGCAGGCAAAGATCATTCACATCGACATCGATAAGGCGGAGATCAATAAAATCATCCATACAACTGTCGCCATTCATGCAGATGCGCGCGAAGCATTAGAAGCATTGGAAATACGCTGCGATAAATCTGATCATGAGGACTGGATTGCGAGTTTCCGGACGTTTAATCGAATTGAGTACGAGAGGGTAACGCACAAAGAATTCAATCCGACGGGCAAAATAACAATGGCGGAAGTTATCAATCAGCTTTCCATCCAAACGAATGGCGAAGCCGTTGTGGTAAGTGACGTTGGTCAACATCAAATGATCACATCGCGATACTATCGTTTCAAAAATCCGCGAACGCAAATAACATCGGGTGGAGCGGGAACGATGGGCTTCGCGCTTCCTGCAGCAATGGGCGCAAAACTCGGTAGACCCGAAAAACAAGTTGTTGCGGTGATCGGCGATGGAGGATATCAGATGACAGTACAGGAGCTGGGAACGATCATGCAATATAAAATCCCGGTTAAGATTGTGGTTTTGAATAACAGTTTCCTCGGAATGGTTCGCCAATGGCAACAGCTCTTTCATAAAAAGAGATATTCATTTACGGAAATGGCCAATCCAGACTTTCTTAAAATAGCAGACGCTTACAGTATACAGGCAAGGAGAGTGGAAAACCGGGACGCACTACAGTCTGCCATTCAGGAAATGCTCGGGGTAAGTGAACCATACTTTCTCGAAGTAGTCGTCGGGAAAGAAGATAATGTATTTCCGATGGTTCCCGCCGGTGGATGCGTATCGGACGTGCTGCTCGAATTACCGACAACACATGATTGAACACAATTAAAAAAACAAGAAGCAAATGAAACAGGAGTTCACTCTTCAAGTCGAGGCAGATAATAGTTTTTCAGTGCTAAACAGGATTGTCAATGTGTTGAGCAGACGCCGCGTCACAATCAAAAAACTCATTGCATCAGAGGACCAGGCCGACTACACACGTGGCGCTGCTGTGCTGCTCGTATATACTTCTTACGACCTGATTGAAAAAGTAAAACATCAGCTCGAAAAACTAATCGAAGTTGAAAGTGCATCATACTATGAAGGAAGTAATCACTACTATTTGGCGAGCGAAAAAAGTAACAAGCAATCCGTGGCAGTTTAAACGGGTAACACGGATACCGTTAAAGAAAATGCAAAATTCACTTAAATAAAAACAAACTCAGAATATGGCAAAGATCAATTTTGGTGGCGTTATAGAGGATGTGGTGACCAGGGAAGAATTCCCAATGGAAAAAGCGCTCGATACTTTAAAAGATGAAACTATCGCGATCATTGGATATGGCGTGCAGGGTCCAGCGCAGGCCCTGAACCTCCGCGACAATGGCTTCAACGTAATCGTTGGACAACGCCAGGGATCAAAAACGTGGGATAAAGCTGTTGATCACGGATGGATTCCCGGACAATCACTCTTCGACATTGAGGAAGCCGCCAAACTCGGAAGTGTTGTTCAGTTTCTTCTATCCGACGCTGGTCAGATTGCACTTTGGCCAGTCGTCAAACCGCATCTTACAAAAGGTAAGACGCTATACTTTTCACACGGATTCGGAATTACCTTCAAAGAACAAACGGGAATTATTCCACCATCCGATATCGACGTTGTGTTGGCAGCACCAAAAGGATCGGGCACTTCGGTGAGAAGATTATTCCTTCAGGGAAAAGGCATTAACGCGAGCTATGCTGTCTTCCAGGATGCAACTGGCAACGCTAAAGAAAAAGCAATCGCACTTGGCATTGGTGTCGGATCCGGATATTTGTTTGAAACGGACTTCAAACGAGAAGTGTACTCAGACCTCAGTGGCGAACGTGGCACATTAATGGGAGCGATTGCCGGAATATTTGAAGCGCAATACGAAGTACTTCGCGCAAACGGTCACTCACCATCGGAAGCGTTTAACGAAACAGTGGAGGAGCTTACACAGAGCCTGATGCCATTGGTTGCAGAAAATGGTATGGATTGGATGTACGCCAACTGTTCGACTACTGCTCAACGCGGCGCGCTCGACTGGAAAAAGAAATTCAAAGCGGCAACCCTTCCTGTTTTTCACGAATTGTACAAAAGCGTGGCAACCGGAGAAGAAGCACGGCGCACAATCGAAACTTGCAGCAAACCAAATTATCGTGAGAAGCTGGCTGAAGAGTTAACTGAGCTGCGCGAAAGCGAGTTATGGAAAGCTGGCGCAGCGGTTCGCAAATTGCGTCCCGAAAAGCAAGAAGTTGAAGCCAGCATGATCAACTAAACACCAAATACAACCAAACCGCCCTTTAACGTCTCGGGGCGCCCTCTTCATGAAAGGAAGAGGGCTTTTTCTCTAGCAAGAACTATGATTATCGAAACAAAAGCTGAGCTGTTAAATGTTAATGCTGCCGCATATGCGCTGAAATCAGTGGCATTAAAAACGCCATTGCAACTCCATCGGAAATTGTCAGAACGGTTCAATGCTGAGATTTTTTTGAAGCGCGAAGACTTACAGCTAGTACGTTCATACAAATTGCGTGGCGCGTATAACCTGATCCAAAGTCTTACTGACGAGGAGCGCCAACGCGGAGTGGTATGCGCGAGCGCCGGCAACCATGCGCAGGGTGTTGCATTTTCGTGCAGGCACCTGAATATTGTTGGGGTGATCTACATGCCGGCAATCACACCAAAGCAAAAGATCAATCAGGTGAAAATGTTTGGGGGCGATAACGTTGAAATCGTTCTCATCGGCGACACCTTCGACGACTGTCAGGCACATGCGTTGGCATTCACACATGAAAAGAAGATGGTTTTCATTCCACCATTTGATCACTTGAAAATTATCGAAGGACAGGCCACCGTAGGAAAGGAAATCCTCGACGACATTAGTGATATTGATTTTACGTTTATTCCGATCGGAGGCGGTGGTTTGTGTGCAGGGATTGGGCAATATTTTAGAACCTTTTCTCCGAAAACAAAAATTATTGGCGTTGAGCCTGCGGGCGCGCCTTCCATGAAAGAAGCATTGAAGGCTGGAAAGCCTGTTGTTCTCGACAAAATTCAGCGATTTGTCGACGGCGCTTCTGTAAAAAAAGTCGGCGATATTACTTTCGAACTCTGCAAAGATGTTCTTAGTGACATGATCCTCGTGCCTGAGGGAAAGGTAAGTTCAACAATCCTTCAACTCTACAACGAAGACGCGATTGTCGCCGAGCCCGCTGGCGCACTCACGATCGCCGCGCTCGAACAATATGCGAATGTCATTAAAGGAAAAAAAGTTGTTTGTATCCTCAGTGGTGGTAACAATGATATCGACCGTATGCAGGAGATCAAAGAACGTTCGCTGCTGCACGAAGGATTAAAACATTATTTTATCGTGAGGTTTGCTCAAAGGCCAGGGGCACTAAAAGAGTTTGTCAACAACATCCTTGGGCCGAACGACGACATTGTAAGATTCGAGTTTATTCAAAAAAATAATAAGGAATCCGGCCCTGCCCTCATCGGGATCGAAGTAAAATCGCGCGACGATTTTCGTTCACTCATTGACCGAATGAAAGCCTCCAGTTTGAATTATACACTGGTAAATGAAAACGAAAACTTATTTGAGTACCTGGTGTAGCCTACCTGGAAACGGGTAGAGATCCCGACGGGCATAAAAAAGCAAAGCCGTACCATCTGTACGGCTTTCTTTTTCGCCAACCATAACCAACTAAATTTTGTGGGGTATAAAAGTTTTTCAGTTCGTTCTGGAAGTATAAAAGTACCGGCAGAAAATACGATTCGGAATACCTCTTAATGGTGATTTTGTTATACCCACCAGCACGGATAAGGTACCGTATTAGTGCTGATCAGATTAGATTATTCGCGTAGGCAAATTTGATCAGGCCTACAAGGGAATTGGTGCCTGTTTTTTTGAAAATGTTTTTCCGGTGGGTTTCAACAGTTCTTTCGCTGATGAAAAGTGCCTCGGCTATATCCCTATTCGAGTACTCCTTCGCGATAAGCTTCACGATCTCGCGTTCACGCTCTGTAAGAAGCTTCCCTTCGTCGGGATTCTGGAGGTTGCTGATCAGAATACGATTGATGTCATTACTGAGATACACATTTCCGTTTTGAACTTCACGGATTGCTTTCAATAATTCGCGGTGCGTGTCCTTCTTCAAAACATATCCGTTGATACCCGCTTTCAAAATTTCTTTTACAAGATGTGCTTCGTCATGCATACTCATGACGATAATTTTCACGCCGGGTTTTATACGCTTAAGGGTATAAACGAGCGAAAGACCATCCATACCTGGCATGTGAAAATCAGTGATAACGAGGTCAGCATCGTTTGTCTTTAAATACTCAAGTGCTGATTCTCCATTCTGAAATACGCCCGAGACAAAAACGTCTTCTTCTCTTTCAAGAAGATTCCTGACGCCGTCAAGCAAAATAGCGTGATCATCCACCAGTACGATCCGGACAGACATGAATTTAGTTGGTTTGGGCTTAAAGAATTTAAAGATACCCGAATCAGTCATACAACCAAAAATCGCAAGACTGAAAAATCAAAAGTATCCGTGTCAGTGGGTATTTGGAAGTACCGGAGCGGATACGGGCGTTGTGACAAATTCGGCATTCTCTGCTTGTACGCCCCGCGTTTTCATTGGCACTTTAATGATGGTTGTCGTGCCGTTGTACCCTTCGCGGCTATCAATTTCAATACTGGATTTTATCAGGTTTATCCGTGATTTGATGTTCCTCCATCCATTGCCGTGCCCTTGCTCGAGCAACAGGGGATTAAAACCCTTTCCGTCGTCCTCGATTAAAATATTACACTCATCTTCATAGCCTGTAAGCTGAACTTGTATTGATGTCGCATCAGCATATTTGATGATGTTGTTAATCCATTCCTGGATCACACGATACAAAGAAACTTCATACACTTCATCAAGCCTTTCTGGCATGTCAAGGCTTTGTACCTGAATGCGTATCTTTTTTGAATCGTTTATTCGGTCACACATTTCGCATAAGGCTGGTACCAGTCCATGCTTCACCAATGTTTGAGGCATCAGGTTAAAGGCAATGCCACGGATTTCGTCGTGCATCGCATTCAATATCTTTTCACCTTTTTCTGTTACTGCGACCCGATCCTCTATTGAACTCTTCGTATGCACGCTATTCAGCGCAAGTCGCAGCGCTGAGATCAACTGGCCCATTCCATCATGCAGGTCTTGCGCAAACCTTTTTCGTTCGGACTCCTGTGATTGAATTGTTGCATGTATGTGTGCTTCCCGAATTTCAATTTCCTTTTCGTTCTCCAATGCCTGCTCGCGTCTTTTCATCCTGCTACGGATAAGGCTGAATACGAGCACAAGCACGATGATGGTAATTATCAGCCCAATGATCGCCAGATAAGTTCTGTTAATACGCGCCTGCTGCTCAATGATCTTCACCTGGTGTTCAACAAGTTGTTTTTCTTTTTCAACAGTTTCATATTTCGTCTGCATCTCAGCAATTGCTCTCGCGTTTGCATTTCTGTACACCGTGTCCTTTGCATTAGCATGCAACCTATAATATTGGCTTGCGCGTTTGTGATCCTGAATCCCCTCGTAATTTTTCGCAAGCGCAAGGTATGTTGGTTCGAATTTCAACGTTAGTCCAAACTTCTCGGCAATTTTCAACGCCTCAAGCCCGGTTTCAATACCCTTTTTGTAATCGCCTGTTTTGTGATAAAGGTCGGCCATCGTATATAGATCAGATACGATAAACAACGGATTGCCTACCTTCTCACGAATCGGCTTCGCTTTGAGATATTGTTCGATCGCGGCCTCGTATTCCCCAGCATTTGAATAAATAGTCCCAAGTATGAAATAACTGTTCGCCAGGGTTTGCATATCCTGACTCTTCTGCGCAACAGCTATTCCTTTGCTGACGAAATACTTTGCTGAATCAACCATGCCCGATGCACCGTAAGCAACGGCAATATTGTTGTAGGAATACAGCGCGATCCATTCATATGGCGTGGTCTCCATCATCCGAATGTTCTGTCTTCCGAAGTTGATACAATTCCGGTATTGCTTAAGCTCCAGGTAAGCCCAAACAATATTTGTTCTCAATCTCAACTCGATTTCACGTTCGGGATAATACTCAATAAGCGCGAGGCCTTTATAGAGATACGCTAATCCGCGTTCAGCATTTCCCGAAGATATGTGCGCGTACGACAGCGCACTGTAAAGTTTCAACAACGCGTAATAAGTCTTATTGGCGATAGCATATTCTTCCGCGCGTTGAAGCAGCAATATTCCACTATCGATCTTCCCACACGCATTCAAAAACATTCCTTCCGCTAAAAACGAATACGCCTTCCCTGCACCATTCACTTGTGGTCGCAACTGGATAGCGTCGTACACGTAAGCTCGTGCTTTGTTCATGTCAGCGCGAACGTAAAAAGCAACGAGCTCGAACAATGCAAGCGGACGCTCGTTAACTGCAAGCGACGGAAGCACGTTTTCAATACTATCAACCGTTATCTTTTTCTGGGAAAAAGCCGGTAGGCTAAAAAGCAAAAATAGCGAGATGAAAAGAAGGCAACGCATGGCACAAATCAGGGCAACAAGTTAAGAATTTTGGCGCTTAAATACCACCGCGAATAATGCAGTGGTCTGTTAGCCGTCGGCAATCCTTGCTTGTTGGAAACCACATTATTTTTCGGAGAATAATTCAAAACAACAAAAGCACTTGTTGCAGTCGGATAATACAATTATTAAAAAAAGCACCACAGTCTTTCTGTGTGATTTAGTTCTCATTGATGCCAAACTGAAATCATTTTTTGCTTGCGAACAGTCGTCAGTAAATAAATATTTTTTGCATTTTCATTGATGCACGAATGAGATTTTTTCACCTTCGTATCTAACAATACGATAAGAAAAAAATAATGTAGCGTACTCGTTGTAATATAAGTTTAGGTTCTCCGCCCCTTCCGATCTGATCGCGAAGGGGCGGATTCGTTTCAGGGATTTCCATACGAACTAACACTTGTTGCTCTGCATTTCAGGAGACGAAATATTTATGAAGGACAATTCATCAAAAACATTATTCGACAAAATATGGGACGCCCATGTTGTGAAACAACGCGAAGACTACCCGGATGTCTTATACATCGACAGACACTTTATTCATGAGGTAACAAGCCCACAGGCATTCGATGGATTGCGCAAGCGAAGTGTAAGAGTTTTCAACCCTTCGCGAACAACAGCTACTGCAGATCACAACGTCCCAACAAAAGATCAACACTTGCCTATTCGTGAGGCATTGTCGCGGCACCAGGTTGAAACGCTGCGAAAAAACTGTGCTGCATTCCGCGTTGACCTCTATGATCTTGGTCATCCTTATCAGGGAATTGTTCACGTTATAGGGCCCGAACTCGGACTTACTTTGCCCGGCATGACCATCGTTTGTGGTGATAGTCATACATCCACGCATGGCGCTTTCGGAAATATCGCATTCGGTATCGGCACAACTGAAGTTGAACAAGTATTGGCAACGCAGTGCATCCTCCAGTACAAACCAAAGCGAATGAAAATAGAGATCAATGGCAGGCTCGCCAAAGGGGTGGTCGCCAAAGACATCATCCTGTACATCATTTCCAGAATATCCACGAGTGGCGCTACTGGTCACTTCGTAGAATATGCGGGTGATACAATTGCAGCGTTATCAATGGAAGCGCGCATGACCATCTGCAATATGAGCATCGAAATGGGCGCGCGCGGTGGATTGATCGCTCCGGATGAAACAACTTTCGAATACCTAAGAGAACGCGCATTTGCACCGAGCGGGGAACGATTCGAACGTCTGGTAGATCAATGGCGCCATCTTAAGTCCGACGAACATGCAAAGTTCGATGCTGTTCACGCTTACAACGCAGAGGATATTGCTCCAATGATCACGTACGGAACAAACCCTGGCATGGGTATCAAAATCAATGACCGCCTTCCGACCATTGACGAATTAAAAGACATCAGTGAACATGCTTCGTTTTCAAAATCGCTCGACTACATGGGGCTTGAGCCCGGATCACAATTGCTCGGCAAAGCTATTGACTACGTATTTATAGGAAGTTGCACCAATGCGCGCATAGAAGATCTGCGTCAGGTTGCGCAGATGGTAAAAGGACGACAAAAAGCAGACTCAGTGGAGGTGTGGATTGTACCAGGATCGAAACAGGTTGAACAACAGGCACGCATAGAAGGCCTTGATAAAATATTCGAAGCCGCCGGCTTTGAGCTTCGTGAGCCTGGGTGCTCCGCATGCCTCGGTATGAATGAAGATAAAATCCCCGAAGGCAAATACTGCATCTCTACTTCGAATAGAAACTTTGAAGGAAGGCAAGGTCCAAACTCAAGAACGTTTCTGGCAAGTCCACTTTCAGCTGCTGCTGCCGCAATTACCGGGCGGGTAACAGATGTACGCGAGTTACTAAGAGACAATTAGGCAATGAGCAAAGAAAAATTCATCACACTGAAAAGCACCGCGGTTCCGCTACCGATCGAAAATATCGACACGGACCAGATTATTCCTGCCCGTTTCCTGAAAGCAACAACACGAGAAGGATTTGGTGAAAACCTCCTTCGCGATTGGCGATATGATTCGGCTGGAAAGCCAAAAGCAGATTTCGTGTTAAACGATCACAAGCACAGCGGAAAAATTTTGGTTGCCGGAAAAAACTTTGGCTGCGGAAGCAGTCGCGAGCATGCTGCCTGGGCAATTTATGACGCGGGCTTCCGGGTTGTCATCTCAAGCTTCTTCGCTGACATATTTAAAAACAACGCGCTGAACAACGCGCTCCTGCCGGTACAGGTTTCGGATGCATTTCTGAAAAAGATTTTTGCCCTTATCACGAAACAGGCTTCAACGATTATCACTGTTGACCTGCAAAAGCAACTTGTTGAATTGGAAGACGGCAGCAGCGAAAATTTCGACATCAACGCATACAAGAAAACGTGCCTCATCAATGGATATGATGACATCGACTATCTCTTAAGTCTGCGCAGCGAAATCAAACAATTCGAATTGACACACTGAGCCATGAAGAAAAAGATTACAATATTACCCGGTGACGGGATTGGCAAGGAAGTAACTTCCTGTGGCAAGAAAGTTCTCGCACAGGTAGCAGAATGTTTTGGACATCAATTCATTTTCGACTATGGTGCTATAGGCCATGAGGCTATCGAGACCGCCGGAGATCCGCTTCCTGATGAGACCTTAAATAAACTAAAGGCGTCGGATGCAATTCTTTTCGGAGCAGTCGGCCATCCGAAATATGACAACGACCCAACGCTTCGGGTAAGGCCGGAGCAAGGCCTGCTGCGCATGCGGAAAGAGTTGGGATTGTATGCCAATATCCGCCCGATAAAACTATTCGACGAGCTACTTCATGCATCAACGATCAAGCCTGAAGTATTGCGCGGTGCGGACATCCTTTTCTTTCGTGAGCTCACCGGCGATGTATACTTTGGAAGACGTGGGCGTGAAGACAACGGTAATACTGCTTTCGACACGATGATCTATTCGAAATATGAAGTAGAAAGAATTGCGCATAAAGCATTCGTTGCAGCAAGAGGGCGGAGAAAAAAAATAACATCCGTAGATAAGGCAAACGTGCTGGAAAGCTCTCGTCTATGGCGTTCCGTTGTACAACAAGTATCACAGCTATATCCCGATGTAATTGTCGAGCATATGTATGTTGATGCTGCGGCAATGAAGCTTATTCATGATCCGCGCGCTTTTGACGTAGTGTTAACAGGAAATCTTTTTGGTGACATACTCACCGATGAAGCATCGCAGATAGCAGGATCGATGGGTATGCTCGCATCAGCATCCATTGGCAATACTATAGGACTTTATGAGCCAATCCACGGTAGCGCGCACGACATCACCGGAAAAGGTGTAGCCAATCCGTTGGCCTCCATACTTTCTGCTGCGCTCATGCTCGATATCTCATTCGGGTTAAAACACGAATCGCAGGTTGTAGTCAACGCTGTTGAACGAACGTTGCAGCAAGGATATCGGACACGCGACATTGCCGATGAATCAACTGTCCGGGAAAAAATATTGGGAACCGAAGTGATGGGCAATGTAGTCTGTAACCACGTGCGAATGGCTTGTGCCGAAACAGTAAACAATTAAGCAACTCGTCTAATTGAATTAATATGAGTCAACGAATTCAGATTTTTGACACGACATTGCGGGACGGCGAACAAGTGCCGGGTTGTCAGCTATCGACCGATGAGAAAGTGACAATTGCACACGAGCTTGAAGCATTGGGCGTCGATGTAATTGAAGCGGGTTTTCCCATCTCCAGTCCGGGAGATTTTCGTTCTGTCAGTGAGATTTCAAAATCCATTAAAGATGCCGGTGTGTGTGCGCTGACGCGCTCAAAGAAAAATGACATTGACGTCGCCGCTGATGCGCTCCGATATGCGAAACGCGGACGCATCCATACAGGCATCGGATCATCGGACATTCATATCAAACACAAATTTAACACAACACGCGAGAAAGTTCTTGAACAAGCCGTGTGGGCGGTGCGATACGCTAAATCAAAAAGTGTTGAAGTAGAATTTTTTGCTGAAGACGCCGGACGAGCAGACCTCGCATTTCTGGCCCAAATGGTTGAAGCAGTCATTACTGCAGGTGCTGACGTGGTCAACATCCCTGACACGACGGGTTATTGTCTGCCGCATCTGTATGGAAAGCGAATCGCGTATCTTTTTGAACATGTGCATAACATTCATAAAGCCATTATTTCAGTGCATTGTCATAATGACCTAGGCTTAGCAACGGCAAACACGATTTCCGGACTGATCAATGGCGCACGTCAGGCCGAAGTAACAATCAACGGTATCGGTGAACGCGCTGGCAACACGTCTCTTGAGGAAACAGCGATGATTATACAGACGCACGCCGATCTCGCATTACACACAAACATAAAATCAGAAAAGATCTACGCACTTAGCCAGATGGTGTCGGAAATGATGCGAATGCCTGTGCAGCCAAACAAAGCAATTGTCGGCGCGAATGCATTTGCGCATTCTTCTGGAATCCACCAGGATGGTTTTCTGAAAAATTCTGAAAATTATGAGATCATCAGCCCAGATCAGGTTGGCATTCCATCTTCGTCGATTGTGCTGACGGCAAGAAGCGGACGCGCCGCCCTCAAGCACCGTTTAACGTTGTTGGGTTTCGAGCTTAACAAGGTCGATCTCGATAGTGTTTACGAACAATTCCTAATCGTTGCGGATGAGAAAAAGAAAGTTGAGAACGAAGATCTTATTGTATTGATGAGTAACATGCCCATGCTTGTAGTGAAGTAAAATCGTTTGAGAGCCCTGATCTATTCCTCAAGTGCTTTCAAAATTCTTTCACGGACTTTTTTAACCTTCTCCATTTCGCCTTCGAGATAAGCCTTCGCTTTCTCCTCTCCCATTGAATCGGGGATCGGTTCGAATTCGCGCATCCAGATCATCATGCTTTCGTTCGCCGAATCGAGCCGCGCAATCCGCTGTTCTATAGAAGTTTTTTCCGCTGCAGGTAAATCAGCATTGTCTTTCAGCATGTTTTTCAGCTCCGTCTTCTTCTTGTGGATGTCATTCATCTTTGGCATCACTTCATCATGAATCTTCATGACTTCATTGTACAGAATCTGGTTTTCGCTAAGCTCCACCGCATCCGGCTCCGTCGGATTGTTAGCAGCGTCCGTAACTTCAGCTGGCTTGTCTTTACATGATATCAGTAACACAAACGAAAAGAAGAAAAGAAAACCAAGATTTTTCATGAATTAAAAGTTTTTACGAAAGTACAAAAAACCATGACCTTTCGACAGATGGTAAAACCAAAGGGGGGACACACATCATTACATCCTGTTCAAAAATCGTTTACCTTTGCGCCACTTATTACGCTATGGATCTGAAATATATACCGCTAAATGACCTCCACGCGAAACTGGGAGGCAAGATGGTTCCTTTCGCAGGATACAATATGCCTGTGCGCTATTCATCTGATATTGAGGAACATATGACTGTTCGAAAAGGTGTTGGTGTTTTCGATGTATCGCACATGGGTGAATTTACAGTAAAGGGGCCGCATGCCCTTGACTTAATCCAGCGAGTGACAACAAACGACGCTTCGAAGCTGGTTGACGGCCAGGCTCAGTACTCATGCCTGCCAAACGAAACCGGTGGAATTGTTGACGATCTGATCATTTACAAAATCAAGGAGAATGATTATCTCATCGTTGTGAATGCGTCGAACATTGAAAAAGATTGGAACTGGATAAGTAAATTCAACACGAAAGGTGCGGAAATGAAAGATATTTCGGATGACATCTGTTTGTTTGCTGTACAGGGCCCGAAAGCAAAAGATACTTTACAGAAGCTGACAAAGACTGATCTTTCAACGATCAAGTACTATCATTTTTCTATTGGAGAACTTGCCGGAACCGCCGATGTTATAATATCAAATACAGGATACACTGGAGCGGGTGGATTTGAAATCTACGTGCATAAAGCGCACGCAGAGAAAGTTTGGAATGCCATATTCGACGCGGGAAAGGAATTTGACATCAAGCCTATCGGGCTTGGTGCGCGCGATACGCTTCGACTTGAAATGGGATTCTGTCTTTATGGTAACGACATCGATGACACAACCTCGCCACTCGAAGCAGGTCTTGGCTGGATCACAAAGTTCACCAAAGAATTTACTAATAGCGCCAACCTCAAACAACAAAAGGAAGATGGCGTGAAGAAAAAACTTGTCGGCTTCAAGATGCTCGAGAAAGGAATCCCGCGCCACGATTACCAGATAAAGGACAGTAGCGGCACCGTCATCGGAAAAGTTACATCCGGAACAATGTCGCCGATGATGAACGTGGGCATCGGACTCGGATACGTGACAATCGAAAACGCAAATCCAGGAACGGAAATACTGATAGACGTTCGTGGAAAAGGATTGAAGGCACAGGTTTCGAAGCTTCCGTTGATCGCATAAACTATTTTCAAGATGCGATCCATTGATGTTTGTCTGTCGCCTGATTTAATTCACCTCTATCCTGTTCAGGAAAGCGCAATCGTGGTGGTTGATATATTGCGGGCCACGTCCTGCATGACAACCGCATTTGCGCATGGCGTTGAAAGCATCAGGCCTTTTGCCAAACTGGATGAATGTCTCGCCATGAAAGGGAATGGATATTTTACCGCCGGCGAACGCGATGGGAAAAAAGTTGAGGGATTCGACTTTGGCAATTCGCCTTTTGAATACATGCACGATTCCATTAAAGGAAAACGTATTGCCTTCACCACAACGAATGGAACACTCGCTATCGCACGTTCCGAAGGAGCGAAACAAATTCTTATTGGCTCGTTCCTGAATTTATCAGCTTTGACAGAACATCTTACGACGATACCGCATAACGTGCTCGTAGTCTGCGCTGCTTGGAAAGGGAAAGTAAATCTTGAAGACACATTGTTCGCCGGAGCATTAGTTGAAAAACTAAAAGCTGTCGCGGCGCCATCGTGCGATGCGCCGCTGATGGCGCAACGCCTCTACAGGCAGGCTAAAGATAATATGGTTGACTACCTGAAAGAATCCAGCCACGTGAAAAGGCTGGCAAGGCTTAATATCCATAAGGACATTGAATTTTGCCTGACTCCGGATCGGTATACAGCGGTGCCGAAACTGATGGATCGCGAACTTACTTTATAGTTCTACTGGCGCAACTTATCACTCTCTTTGTGCCGGGTCGCATCGCGAAGTGATTTCTTCTCGATGTTCTTCTTGAGTGCTTCGGTAAGATCGACCCCAGTCTGGTTCGCAAGACACATCAACACCCAAAGTACGTCAGCCATTTCATCAGCAAGGTCTTTCTGCTTGTCTGACTCTTTTTCCGACTGCTCACCATAACGCCGTGCAATGATTCTGGCCACTTCCCCCACCTCTTCGGTTAACATTGCCATGTTGGTCAGCTCATTGAAATATCGAACGCCAGTGCTTTTGATCCATTGATCAACCTGGTCTTGCGCATCGCGAATCGTCATATTATCTAATGGTTTCAAGTTCTTCGAAATCAATATCGAGTACTTCGTAATTCTTCCAGCCCTTGAAATCAAAGTGCCACCACTCCGAACTGTTTACACGAAAACCGTTCTTCTCCATTACTGAGATCAGCTTTGCGCGATTGGCACGGATCACCGGATCCTGCACAGGCGTTCGTGGCCAGGCTTCTTTGCGGAATGAATCGTATTCCGTAGGCATCGGCAATTCTTCTCCCGTCTTAAGATCAATAAGTGTGATGTCTACGGCACAGCCACGATTATGTCGCGAACCGCGATATGGCGATGCAACGTAAGTCGTGTCTCTATAAACTTCGTAAAACCGCACGGTCGCCTTATAAGGACGATAGCCATCAAAGATCTTGATCCCGAGGCCTACGTTCTTTAATTCGTCGTGGGCACGTTTTAACCCTTCAGCTACTGGGCGACGCGCGTAGGCTTTCGCGAGATTGTAGATCTTTTCTTTAGTGAAATTGTTCGTTGTCGCATACCGGATGTCGAGGACAAGGCCGGGAATAAATTTTTCAAGATCGACCAACTCTTTGTCAGGGTTGCCCTTAACGGAAGCAACGTATTCCGCCAACGAGGTCGTCTTAAGTCCGTATTTATTCTGAGCTGTTGCGGTGAGTTGTACTACGACAATCAAGATCAAGAACTGATACTTTCTCATACCCGGTTTTTTGTATCGATCACAATGGTCACTGGACCATCATTAACAAGACTTACTTTCATATCAGCACCAAATCTCCCGGTCTGTACTTTCCTGCCTAGTTCTGCTTCGGTTGCAGCGACAAATTTTTCATACAACGGAATTGCCGTTTCTGGTTTGGATGCCTTGATGTAAGATGGTCTGTTTCCTTTCTTCGTACTTGCTTGTAATGTGAACTGACTGACGATGATCACATCACCACCGACATCCTTCACGCCGAGGTTCATCACACCCTGCGTGTCATTAAAAATCCGCAGGTTGACAACCTTTGCTGCCAGCCATGCGATGTCTTCAGAAGCATCAGCGTCCTCAATTCCAACAAGGATCAACAATCCGTGGTCAATGGACGCAACGGTTTCACTGTTGATCGTTACTGATGCAGTTAAGCATCGTTGTAAAACAGCAATCATTGGAATTTTTGCATTTCTTTTGATTCGTGGACAAACACTCCTTCACGATCATCATGAGCAAAATGAACCATCGCTTTGGCTACGGTTAATGCACGAATGCCCTTGTATTTTGACGGTACCAAAAATCCAAACAAGCGAAAAAATACTTTCGCCGCCTCTTCTCCAGGTCGCGATTCGTTTCTTTCACCAAGCAATAATGAGGGTCTGAAGATGTGTAACGATGGAAACCCTATCTCACGAATGGCAGCTTCCGTTTCGCCCTTCACTTTGTTGTAAAAAATGGAGGACGCTGCGTCTGCGCCAAGCGCGGAAACAAGAAAATACTTTGAAGCGCCCTGCGATTTTGTCAAGGATCCAAGCCTCGCAGGATAATCGAAATCAGCCTCACGAAATTTTTCTTTGCTGCCTGCCTTCGCCATCGTTGTACCGAGGCAGCAAAATACATCGTCACACTTTAGCGCGGAGGAGTTCTCAGCTAACGTTGACAAATCCGTTTTTACTTGAACAAGTTTTCGATGCGAGATGCCGAGGTCTTTCCTGGTAACAGCCACAACGCTGGCGTAGCGCTCATCACTTAAAATAAGGGAAAGAAGATTCCTACCGACAAGACCTGTACTACCTGCTATCAAAGCTGTCTTCATGCATTAACGTGGATTTCTCCCAAGTTAAGAATTTATCGATCTCTGTGTTTACGGTGTTATAGACCCACAACAAAACGCCGAGATCATCGGTCAAACCAGTAATCGGTAAGAAATCGGGCAGAAGGTCAATTGGACTAATAAAATAAATGATTGCTGCGATGATAAGCATGATGTTCTTCCATGGAATTTCCTGGTAACGGCCCTGAGCATATGCCTTCAATAGCCGACCGAGAATGCTGAACTTGTTTTTCGCGTCAGAGAACTTGATCTCCTTCCAGTTCACGGTGCGCAGCTTCGTAGCTAACTGTGCTAGCAGCAACATCATTCGTGGACGCTTGCCCGCAAGCATAGCAGCCTTTTTTAACGCAAGCGTGAAGAACCTGTTCTTATTCATACACCTGCTTGTAAAACGATCATGCCCGGTTAAAAGGTTCGCTGGATTTCTTTCTTGAGCTCGCTGATCGCGTGTCCGATCGGGTCGATGGACTTGTTAATTGTTTTTTCAAAGATTTTTTTTGATAGATCCAGACTCGATGCTTCCTGTGGCATTTCAGCTGCAGCCTCGTTGATCGTAAGGATCAGGTCTTCTTTAGCGCCCTTGATAAGATTCCACACATCTTCTCCGATATAAACCTGCTGAGCTACGTTGTGATTGTACTCGTTCCTGATTTCGGCTAGCAACAATTGGTGGAACTCCCTCGACGGTATAGACGCTGTGTTCAACCGGATCAGCATGTTATGAGGCGCGACACGTTCTAAAAACAACGTCATGCGTTCGTAGGCCTGCAACCGGATCGGTAGGATCGTAGCAAGATTACTTCCTCTCACTTCCAAATTCTTGAGATCAATTTCCTTTTGCGTAAAAGACTTTACAAGGAGATAAACTGCATAAAGCACAACCGAGGCTGGGATCAATAGTTTACCAAATTCAATCAGAGCATCCATAGAATTTATTTTCACCAAATGGTGTTTGAAAGTTAGTTATTTTGCCACCACTTTTTTCAGGTGGAAGGCGGTCAAAGTTATAAAACGTTTCCGCCCGATTGACAAAAATTTACGTCTGCGATCATGTTCGAAAATATTCAACCGGTGACGATATCAGCGCGCGCTGCATTGGAGATCAAAAAGATCATGCAAACCAAGGGAATCCCTGCTGACTATGGACTGCGTGTGGGCGTAAAGGGTGGCGGCTGTGGTGTGGCTTTACTTATTGGATTCGATCATAAGAAACCTTCGGACATGGCTTACCTGATAAATGATATCCAGGTATACATCGATAAGAAGCACACAATGTATGTGATCGGAAAGGAAGTGGATTTTTACGAAGGCGATGCGGGTCGCGGATTCACATTTGTCCAGCAATCAAACAACAGCGAAAAACCGACTGAAAATAACTCATCCCTGGCTTAACCACTCAAGCTTCGATTGCCCGATGTTTTGTTAGCACAATTGAAGCTTTCTTACACTTACCTCCGATCGGAGGATTCAATTTAGAAATTGTCAAAGAAACGCTTTCAACCTGACGAATTTCACCCAGTACTTTATTGACAATCTTTTCAGCAACGGTTTCAAGTAGTTTGGAAGGGACTTCCATTTCTTCCTTGATGATGCGAAACAAGGTTTCGTAGTTAACAGTGCCGTTCAGCTCATCTGTTAACGCGGCTTTTGAAAAATCCGTGCTGACTTGGATATCAACCTCAAACCAATTTCCGGAATCGCGCTCATGCGGGTAAACGCCGTGATAGGCGTGGAATTCAAGGCCTTCTAAAACAATTTTGCCTGGCATCAAATAAACGTTATTTCAGAAGTGCATTCGGACTAATTGGTGTAACAATCATCCTGAAGAGGGATTGTATTAACCGATTTCGTCAAAGAATGATTTTTGCACCTTCTTCTCGCCTGCCGCTATTGCCCCGGTCAGTTCCACCGGCTCCATCTGGATCACAGGCTTCTCCGTCGCTTTCGGCAGTTCTATTGGTGCAGTCTCCTTGATCTCTTGCACTGTCTTCTCAAAGGTAAAGTTTGGATGAACGATCCGGGTAGTTTCACGCCGGACAGCGCTGACATGTTTATCCGCATCAAAGTCGTTGGAATTGTTGCGGGCACGATCCACTTTATCAAGCAGTTCAGATCCAAGACGTTTCAAATCAGCCAGCAAATCTTCGCGAGAAGATTCCAGCTTTTTATAATTTTCACACATTGACTTAACCCGATCCTCCATGTCTGCGATGATCTCCTTCGCGCGCATCTCTGATTCTTCGATGGTATCTTTCGCTTTGCTTTTTGCTTCATGCATCAACGCATCGGCCTTGAGTTGCGATTCTCTCAGGTGAAGGTCTGCAGCTTTTCGTGCCTGGTCAATCACGTTCGCGCCTGTATCTTCGGCAGTCTTTAATGTCTTATATAAGGAACTTTCAACCTCACGAAGCTTGGATACTTCCTTTTCGGAGGATTCCAGCTTGAAACGTAGTTCTTTGTTCTCGTCCTGAAGTTTTTCCCACTCCTGGGATAAAGTCGTCAAGAATCCGTTGACTTCGTCTTTGTCATAGCCTCGAAAGTTTTTCTCGAAGCTTTTCTGCCGAATTTCGAGTGGTGTGATTTTCATATTCTATAAAGTTTAAAAAATGATGTGCCATACTGAAATCGTGCGGTCATCGCTTGCACTGAGCAATTGGTTATTATACGATGTCCACAAGAGTTTGTTGACTGAAGTTCCATGTCCGGCGTGCCTTGATTTATCAATGACCTTCAAAAGCTGAAGTTTGTGTAAATCCCACACTTTGATGGACTTATCCATGCTACAAGTTACAAAATGTTTGCCATCCGGACTAAAATCGAGGTGATTAATGGCATACATGTGAGCCACCACCTCTCCCGCCAGGGCATATCCGGATTCGCTGTCCCAAATCTTCAGGCGGGCATCCCGGGACCCACTCATCAGGTAACGATTGTCTGGCGTGAAACGTATCGTAAACACTGACTTCTCGTGAGCGCTGAATTCGTGTTTCAGTTTTAAATTACCATCGAATACTCGAATCTGATTGTCACTAAAGCCTACCGCGATGTCTCCGGAAACCGGATTGAGTGCAATTGTCCTCGCGTTCTTCTCCGAGACCTTCAGTCGGTTAATAATCCGCAGCGACGCTAGATTTACAATCACTATTTCCCCATCCCCTGTGGCTAGGAAAAGTTCGTCACCGCGATATTGAATGTCAAATATGGCGGCCGTTGTCAGTTTCAACGAAGCAGCTTCCCTTTTATTCTGCCAGTCCAGCAAATGAATGCCTTCATAATTCTGACCGGCTATAAGCATACCGGAAGGCGAATGGTATTGTAGCGCATACACAGAGTTTGGAAGCTTGGCGATCAGCGTACCGTTTTCCGGATTCTGCAAATCCCATTGAACAACCATCCCGTCACCGGAGGCAGAGAAGACCGTATATGAATCGCTTCCTGCCTGAAGCGTATACACACAATCACGATGGCCCGTTAGCGTTTGAATTTTTTGTACCTGCACGGGGCTCATCTTCAATTCTTCAGGAATGTTTTATTTTCTGCAAATTTACAAGCGATATTCAATACCGCACACTTAAAAGCCAGCATTCATTATGCCCCTGGAGAAAATTACTAACACGAATGATTCCATCTGGGGATTCTGGAACATCACGGAAGACGAAAAGTTCTTCGTCGAGGAATTCAATGTCACCGGACAAATTCCGACAGCGTTAACACACGAAACCAAGCGGCTGGAGTTCGCATCAGTACGTGCGTTGCTCAAGTCGCTGCTAGCTGCCTGGAAACTCCAATACAACGGCATTGTGAAAGATGATTTTGGAAAACCTTACCTTGCCGGCCACTCCCTGCATATTTCACTGAGTCATTCGTTCCCTTATGTTGCTGCCGTTATTCATCGCTCAACTAGCGTTGGTATAGATCTGGAGCAGCGAAAGTCCAAGCTGCTTAGGATTGCACCGCGGATATTGAATGAACGTGAATTGGCTGATGCAGGCGATGATATTACGAAACATTGTATTTACTGGTGTGCAAAAGAGGCGTTGGTTAAAATTCACGGAAAGAAGGATCTCACTTTCGCGGAGAATTTGCTGGTAGATCCCTTTAATTTGGCGAATGACGGGCACATTAATGGCAGAATTCTTGCCAACACTATTGATGAAACGATTGCGCTTCGATATCATGTTTATGATAACTTTGTTGTGGTGTTAAACGCTTAGCTTATGAAACGTTGGTTGATCTTCTCATTCCTATCACTGGTAACGGTGCAGGCGTTTACCCAGGAGTTGACGAAGTTTGAATTAACAAACGTGTTGAATAACCAGACAATCTCGCTGGAAACATATCCTTCGTGTGAAGGGCTTGTTATTATCTTCACCAGTAATGATTGTCCTTACGATGATTACTATCGCAACCGGATAGAAAAATTAGCAGAGACTTACAATGATCGCGTGCCAGTGCTACTTGTTAACTCGAACACCGATCCGGCAGAATCAAACGAGAATATGGTAAAGGAGGCGAAGCAATCGGGCATCACTGTTCCTTATCTTGCCGACAAAGATCAAACGTTGATGACAACGCTTGAAGCGCGTAAATCGCCGGAAGCATTTCTATTAAGAAACAACGGTGGAAAATTCACGGTTGTATACCACGGTGCAATTGACGACAATCCACAAGTAGAGGCCGACGTTCGCAAAAGCTATCTCCGCGATGCGATCGATATTATGCTATCGAAGCAACAAGTTGCAACCCCAGAAGTCCGCCCTGTAGGTTGTAGCCTCAAAAAGAAAAACTAATCCCCTGCAACACGCTCGTATACGGAATTATAGTATCGGATGAGATTCTTCCAGTCAAACTGAACAGAAAAATTTTCTGCATTGTTGCGCTGAATAATTCTTTCCCGACGTGTGAGTTTTAAATATCGGTACATGTACGCCGCAAGCTGTCGCGCACTCCAGTCAAAAGTCCTTTTACTGCGTTCAATCACAAAAACGCCATTCTTTTCATGATCTGGAAAATTGGTTAAAAGATAGTCTCCAAAACCAGAAAGATCGCTCGTCACCGCGGGTATCCCGCTCGCGAGACTTTCAAGTGGCGTATATCCCCACGGTTCATAATAGCTGGGAAATATGCCGAGATTGCATCCGCGAACAAAGTGCAGGTAGTCCATACCGAACAAAGGATTGATCGAGGAAATGAAATCCGGATGATAAACAATTTTCACCTTGTCTTCACGGTGATTAAGCAAACCTTTTTCTTTCAGCGAAGTCATTACTTCGTCATTTTCCTCATCTGCGAGCACATGCGTAACCAGTAGCGGAAGTTTGTTACTCTTCCATGATTGAATTGTTCGACGGTACCGAAGTTTCCAGTATTCATCGACAAAATCATTCAGGTTCGGAATGCGGTGATCATCGCGAGCAGTACTTTCAAAAAACAGGCGGCTGCCAACCTGTTTAAGAATTGCATCACACGTTTGCCTGATCTCTTCCATTACGGCATTCGAATGCAAAGCATCAGGTTGGATGCTATGGAACTCACGTTTGCTCACGAAAAACATCACCACGGCTATCTCTGAGTTCTCGCGTTTCAATTGCTCATTCAGATGCGTCAATGCTTCGATCGTAATATCGAAGCCCTTGTTTTTATACTCAAAACGACCTGACGTAAAAAAGTACATGGTCTTATCCAGGTCGAACGAATACGAATGAAAGAAATGGCCCATCACAAATTCATGGATCTGCCCTTTATACTGCGAATGAAGATTCTGGAACTCATACAACGTTTCGAACCGATGAATATTTAGTCCGTTGGGAAGTATCGCATCCACCTGGCGCTTCAGCAGATATTGACATTCACGGGCGGTGAGGTCACTAACAGTAGTTAAAAGATCAGAGGCTTGAGCAACTTTATATTCTATCGTTGCCTCCGTTTCAACGCCAAATTTCTTTGCTTCCACCTCCCATTCAAAAAACGGAAGATGTTCGTAAAACTGTGGCGAATTGATTGCAAGGTGACGGCCAAGCTGGGTTGCGTGCGTTGTAAAGATCGTCTTCATGCGCATTCCTTGCCGCTTGATATCCAGAATGGGAAGCCCGGCCATCCATTCATGAAAATGCGCAATAAGCTTACGATCACCTTCGACAAGTCTCATGAGCTCGTCCAGATATAGCTTTGTGAGATACGCAAAACCAACTATCCGGTTAATCAACTGATTTTCGCCGGGTGTTCCAACGCCGTGGTCTTTCCATAAAAGATATTTGAGAACGTTGAGCGTACGCTCGTCAATCTTATCAGGATTCAAAAGCACTACCCTCGGCTTACCTGTAACAAGCCACTCGGCATAGTGGACTTCAAAGCCGCGCGCACGAAGCGCGGCAGCTGCCCTGCCGAAAATATCCTGAACATCGTCAAGCGGCTCGAGTTCT
>Ga0196965_1000396_pt1 | contig 27528 bp, 26 predicted proteins | sample S1_20metaG_FD_148668 | JGI IMG/M metagenome (GOLD analysis project Ga0196965, IMG submission 148668) | Soil microbial communities from Anza Borrego desert, Southern California, United States - S1_20 | ecosystem: Environmental > Terrestrial > Soil > Desert | place: USA: California | collected... | reverse complement strand
AAAACCGACCGAGCCACCCGCTCCCGCAAATCGTTCGAATAAGGCCTGACCATCGCTGCTGGCCTCCATCCCCAGCCAGCAGCTTGAATCACACCTCAGCCCGGTTGGGAATCCCCTTCCGATTCAGGTAACACAGGATCGACTCTAGCGCGCCGGCGAGGCCGAGCCGGTCAGCCGCGCCAGCGAGGCCCGGGCGAACTGCTCCAGGGCTTCCGGGCGGCGGCGATAGGAATCGAGCGCTCCTGCGCCGAGGAACAGGACGAGCAGGGCCCAGCGGGCGACCGAATCCGGCGGCAGCAGGAGCGCCGCGGCGGAGGCGGCGACGATGAGCGCGGCCGGGAACAGCAGAGGCCCGAGCCGCGCCAGAGGCGCCCGCGCCAGCCACATCAGCAGAAGCGCGTCGACGGCTACGCGCAGGCTCCACGCCATCGCCGCGCCGTTGAGGCCGAACTGGGTCAGCCCGAGATACAGCAACCCGGCATAAGGAATGGCCTGGCCGAGATGCGCCAGGGCCACGTATTTCGGCTTTCCCTGCCCCTGCAGGATGGACACCGCGACCAAGGCGAGGCTGTTCGCCCAGATCGCCGGCAGGAAGATGCAGGCGATCTCGGCCGCCGGCCGGCCGATCTCCCGGCCCAGCCAGAGATTGAAGAAGGGTCCGGCGCCCAGGATCGACGCGAGGATGATCGGGGTCATCACCACCGACACCGCGGTCAGCGCGGTCAGGCTGAGGCGCTCCAGCTCCTCGTCAGAAGCCACTGCGAAGCGCGGGAACAGCGCGCTGGTCAGCGCCGTCGGGACGAGCACCAGGCGATAGGCCAGCGAAAAGGGGATTACGTAGATGGCGACGGCCCTCGGGCCGAGGACGGCGCCGATCGCGAAGCGGTCCCACAGGGCCAGGAGCGGACCGACGATGCTGGTGACGCTCACCCATCCGCCATAGCCGGCCAGCTGCCCGACCAGCTCCCGCCGGAAGCGCGGGCGGCCGACCGGCACCGCGCGCGCGCAGGCGATTGCCAGCAGGCTCAGCGAAACCAGTCTGGCGGCGAGCGAGCCGGCGAGCAGCAGCCACAGCTCCGGACCGAAGGCGAAAGCGAGGGACAGCGGCACGACGGAGAAGAGGACGTTGCCGGTCCCTTCGATGAGGTTGAGGGTGCCGAAGCGCTCCCGTCCGGCGAGCACGCCGTTGAGCAGGGCTCCCAGCAGCGCGACCGGAAGGACGGCGGCCAGCCACGGCACCGCCCGGCTCACCTCGCGGTGAAGCTGCCCGGCCGGAACGTCGATGAAGGACAAGGCGAGGTCGGCGAGCGGGAAGGTGAGTGGGATCGCCAGCGCGGCGAGGACCAGGGTCAGGGTGAGCCCGGTCCAGAAGGTGTCGCTGCGCGCCTCGTCGCTCTCGTTGCGGAGCGACGCGATCTTTTGCGAGACGGCTCGGCTGATCCCGAAATCGAAGAGCCCGAAATAGCCTAGCAGCAGCCAGCAGATGGAGAGCAGGCCGTAGCGTTCGGCGCCGACGACGCGGAGGTAGAGCGGGATCGTTACCAGGGCGATGCCGAGCGGCAGCAGGGCGCCGAGCAGATTGTAGGTGGTGTGCCTCGATACGCTCATCGGCCGTCGGGGCCGCCGAACGCCTCGGCGGCGGCGAGCGGCGGCGCGGCGGCGTCCTTGCCGGACAGGATCGGCTCGCCGTCGAGGTTCCAGTCGATGCCGATGTCGGCGTCGTTCCAGGCCACCGAGCGTTCGCAGGCCCGGTCGTAATAATCGGAGGCTTTGTAGAGGACGTCCGCGGTGTCGCTGAGGGTCAGGAAGCCGTGCGCGAAACCGCGCGGAATCCAGAGCTGGTTGCCCTTGTCCGCCGAGAGGATGAGGCCGAACCAGCGGCCGAAGCTGGGCGAGGTCCGCCGCAGGTCCACGGCGACGTCGAATATCTCGCCGGCGACCACCCGGACCAGCTTGCCCTGCGCGCGCGGCGGCAGCTGGTAATGGAGGCCGCGAAGCACGCCCTTCGCCGAACGGCTGTGATTGTCCTGGACGAAGTCGACGTCCGCGCCGACGGCTTCAGCGAAGGCTTTCCGGTTGTAGCTCTCGGTGAAGAAGCCGCGTTCGTCGCGATGGTATCGCGGCGTCAGCACGAGCAGGTCGGCCAGCGGGGTCCGTTCGATCAGCACGTCTCGAAAACTCCTGGATCTCAGCCCCGGCGAGGAGGCTCACGCCGCCTCGATATGCCGGAGCGGCGCCGAATCGTCCTCCGGCGCCGGCTCTTCCGACCCGCGTGCCGGCCGCGGCGGCACCATCAGGGCGCAGCCGAGAGCGAAGATCGCGGCGATCGCGGCGGTTCGGATCGGATAGTCGACGATCGAGTGGGCGAGCACCACGCCGATCATCACCGAGCCGGCCCGGGCGAGCGCGGCCCCCTGATAGTCGCGGGTCCAGGCCTGGTAGGATCGCCGCGCCCACCAGAACAGGAAGCCGAGGATGAGCAGGAGCCCGGCCAGGCCGAGCTCGAGGACGGCTTCGAGATAGTCGTTATGGGCGTGATTGGCGAATTGCCGGGTGACCCGGTTGGGGTCTTCGTAGCGCCGGTAGACGGTCGAGAAGGTGCCGAGGCCGGTGCCGACCGGGAAGGAATCCTCGATCGCCTCGACGGTGGTCGCGGCGAGGACTCGCCGGCTGGTCGGCTGCGAGGTCAGGTCGCCCTCGAACTTCTCCTTCCCCAGGGGGCCCTGCACCCCGGCAAGCGCGAACAACAAGGCAAAAACCGCAAGCGCCCCCCACCATCCCTTGGCGATCCCGCCCGCCACGGTGCGCCGGTAGATGAGGAAACTGGCGACCGCGGCCGGAACGGCGAGGCCGTAGCCGGCGCTGGACCCGCTGATCGCGATTCCGGCGAGGATGAAGACGGCGATGGCGACGCTGATGATGGCGCCGCCGCTGCGCTTCGAGCGGGAGCGGCGGGTCGCCATCCGGCCCGCCAGCACCGCGCTGAGCGGAAGCGCGCACAGGAGCAGGGTCGCTTCATGATTGGCGTTGGCGAAGAAGCCGACCGGCGAGGTGAGATTGGTCACCTGGTAGAAGCGCGCCGGCGAGGCCGGGCCGCCCATGAGCTGGAAGGCGCCGAGCACGATCGAAATGCCGGCGATCGCCAGCACCACCGTCGGGAGCAGGCGCCGGCCGTCATTGGGCAGTCGCAGCACGAGCAGGAACATCGCCGCCGGCGGCAGCAGGTGCAGCAGCGAGTAGAGGGTCCAGGGCGGGGCCAGCGAGGCGGACAGGGCCGGGGGCTGCAAGCCGATCAGCCGGAACCCCTCGGTCACCTCGGCGCGCACCCCGAGGCTGGAAAACAGGCCGGCCGGGAGCGGGATCAGGCTGAGCAGCCCGACCGCGAGCAGGCCCGCGGCAACCCAGGCCGGGCCCCGGGCCGCGTGGGGCAGGCCAAAGTCGCGCTGCCAGAGAAGGGCGACGATCAGTCCGAGGCCGGTCAGCTGAAGAAGCGCGTTCGCGATCGCTCCGGCCGCGCTGGCGCCGCCGAGGAGCAGGCAGGCGCCGAGATAGAAAGCGGCGATGATCGTCCAGATGCCGCCCTTCATCGACCGATCTCCATCCGGGAGAGTTCGAGGTTGACCGCGGTCGCCACGTCTCCGGGCTCGGCGGCGAGCGTCAGCCCCTGCCCGGCGCAGCCGGAAGCGGGGACGGTGAAAACGGTGCTGAACCGGCGATCGTTGGCATTCGCCTGCGACAGGTCGAGGGTGCCGATCTGGGCGCCGCCGGGCAGGCAGGTGATCCGCCAGAAGAGCTTTCCGGCCTGGATCCCGTTGGGGCTGCGGCCGACCACCCGGAGCATATGGGTCCCGGGCGGCAGGGCCAGCACCTGCTCGGCCAGGACCATGGGACGGCCGCCGAAATAGGCGACATCGAGATAGGTACGCTGCCCGTCCTTGGCCGGCTCGGCGCGTCCCGCCTCGGAATCGTGGAAGGTCCAGCCGAACGGCCTCGGCGCCTGGATGCCGCGGAAGGCGCCGTCGAACATGAAGCGGCTCGCGGCGCGCTCTCCCGAGGGAAGGGCCGCGAGCCAGGTCTGCCGGGCGCCGGTATAATCGCCCGACGCGGCCTGGGACTGCAGGATCAGCTGACGCTCCAGCCGGAGGTCGCCTCCGCGCTTCAGCGCCCGCACCTTGTCGTAAAGGTCGCGGGCATGGGCGGTCGCGACCTTGCGGTTTCCGGCGGCGGCGAAGAATTCCTCACGCCAGGACGGCTCCTTCGCGATTATCGTCGCGAGCGCCGAGCGCCCGCGCGGATCGGCGATCAGCTTGGTGAGCTCCGGCAGCAGGGCCGGACGAAGCTCGGCGTCGCGGCGCAGGAGGAAGTCGATCTCGGAAAGCGCTTCCGCGTAGCGCTCCGCCTTGATGTAATAGATCATCAGCTGCATTCGCACCGCCGGATGGGAGAGGCGGCGTCGGCGCGCCTCCTCCATCAGGACGATGGCCCGGCGCAGATCGCCTTCCTGCTCGGCGGCGCGGGCCGCGACGAAGAAGGGCTCGAACGCCAGCGGCAGGGTCTTGAGCTCCTCCTGCGCCGTCCGCTGCATCCGCTCGTCGACCTTCTGGGTCGGCAGCTGCGCGATTTTGCCGATCGCCTTGAGGGTCGGGGCCGGGTCCGCCGGCGGCAGCGGCGCCAGAGCGAGGGCCGTCGCCGTGGACAATCCCGCGGCGGCGGCCTTGACGATGAGCCACGCGATCAGCGGCGACGCGGCGGTGACACCCCAGGCGGCTATCCGCCTCCTGGAAGTCCCGACCTCCCCCTGTCCGCCGGCTGCCACCCTCAGCTGCTCTTCAGGAGCTCGATCTGCTTCTTGGGCTCATCGCCCTCGCGATAGGCGTAGGCGTCGTCGCCGTAACCATAGCCGTAGCCATAGCCGTAGCCGACCTTGAGGGCGTTGAACTTGGTCAGGATGGCGCCCATCAGCCGAGCTTCGGAAGCGCGCAGCCGGTTGACCGCGTTCAGGGCCGCGGCGCGTCGGATCGCTCCGGCCTCGATCACCATCAGAGTGCCCTCGGTGCTCGAAGCGAGCATCGGCGCGTCGGCGAGACCGAGCACGGGCGGGCTGTCGATGATGATGTGGTCGAACTTTGTCAGTGCTTCCTTGAGGATGTCGCGGAAGCGGCCGGAGGCGAGCAGCTCGGCCGGGTTGGGCGGGATCGGTCCGGCGGGCAGAAGGAACAGCCGCTCCATCTGGGTCGGGTGGACGCACTCGGCGACCTTGTCCGATCCGGCGAGCAGGCTCGACAGGCCCTGGCTGGTCGAGCTCGGGCCGCGGAAGGTCGGCTTGCGCAGGTCGGCGTCGACGAGCAGCACCGACGAGCCGAGGCTGGCGAGCGTCTGGGCGAGGGCGAGCGCGGTGCTCGACTTGCCCTCCGACGCCCGGGTGCTGGTCACCAGCAGGCTTCGCGGCACGCCATGGTCGGTCGAGAATTGCAGCGCCGTCCGGACCGACTGATAGGCCTCCGAAACCTGCGAGCGCGGATCCTCCAGCTGCTCGCGCACCGCCAGGCCCTTGCCCACCCCGGGGATCACCCCGAGCGAGGCGAGGCCGAGCTTGGTGGCGAGATCGTCCGGAGTCTTGATCGTGTCGTCGATCCACTCGATCGCGAAGGCGGTGCCGAGGCCGAGCAGGAGGCCCATGAACAGTCCGATCGCGATGTTGAGCGGCAGATTGGGCTTGAACGGCCCGCCCGGCACCTGCGCCCGGTCGACCACCGAAACGACGTTGGCGCCGACTCCGCCGGCCACGCCGACTTCCTTGAAGCGCTGGAGCAGGGCGTCGTAGAGGCTCCGCTGGGTGTCGACGTCGCGCTGCAGGATCGTGTACTGGATGCTGCGCTCGCGCAGATCCATCAGCGCCGCCTTGTTCTGGTTGACCTTGGCCTCCAGCGCCCGCTCGCGGGCCACGGCGGCCTGGTAGTCGGCCTGCAGATTGCCCGCGGCCGAGCCGGAGGCGGCCTGCCGCTGAGTGGCGATCTCCCTGGCGAGAGTGTCGATCTGGTTGCGCAGCTGCACCATCTCCGGAAATTCGGGGCGGAACAGAGCGAGCTTCTGCTGATATTGCGCCTCGAGCGCCGAGCGCTGCTGCTGCAGCGCCTGCACGGTCGGGTCGGTGATCCCGGCCGACCTCGCCTGCGCCGCCGACGCCTGGCGGTAGCGGCCCTCGGCCGCGATTCGGTCGCTTCGCGCCTGGGCGAGGGCGTTGTTGTTCTGGATCAGGGTCGCCGCGTCGATCGACTGCTCCTGGCGGACGCTGCCGGTGCCGCCGGTGTCCACCGCCAGGGTGATGATCCCCTGCTTCTGCGCGTAAGCGACCAGCGCCCGCTCCGATTCCTCGAGCTTGGTCTTCACCGCGGCGATGCGCTGCTGGAGGAAATTGCGCGCATAGGAGGTCGCCTCGTAGCGGCGCTCCATGTTCTGCTGGATGAAATTGTCCGCATAGGCGTTGGCGAGCTTGGCGGCGAGCGCCGGATCGGTGCTCTCGATGCTGATGCCGATGAGCCGGCTGTCGCGCTGCGGAGTGATGGTGACGCTGCCCATCACCATCCCGGCGACGGCATTCTCGCGGACCGGCCGCTCGAGCTCCTGGGAGACGAAATTCTCGTCATTGGCGAGATTGGTGCTCCGGGCGACCCGCTCGGCGAGCGAGCGGCTCTTGAGCAGGCCGGCCTGCGTGTTCAGGAACCCGCGGTCGTCCGACGCGGTCGGCTGGATGTCGCCGATATCCTTGCCGACGACCTGGACGCCCTCGGGATTGACCTCGATGGTCGCCTCGGCCCGGTAGACCGGGGTGATCATCAGCGAGATGACGATGGCGGCCAGCAGGCAGGTCACGGCGATGGCGGTGATCAGCCACCACCATTTGGCGAGGATGCGCCAGATCTCGTTGACGTCGAAACGGGATTCCGACTTGGTCGGCCGCCCGAAGGCGACGTCGGTCAGGCCGGTATGCGCCGGCAGCCTGCCGCTCGGGTCGAAAGGCAGCACGGGACCGGCGCCCTGGCTCGGGAGATATCCCCCATGATTGTTCATGATCGTCGAATCCTGTCTCTAATTCGGTAGCGCCCTAGAAGGGCCGCAGGAGGCCAAGCAACGGTAGCGTGCTCAAAAGATCGCGGTACACCTGGCGGGCGCGGCTGCCGTCGACGATGACGATGTCATTGCCGTAGATCGCCGGATCCTCCGCCTTCGCGCGGCGGATCGCCTGGAGGTCGAACGCGCCGGCCACCTTCTCGCCGCGGATGGTCCGGAAGACGATCACTCGCGAGGGATTGGCATCCTCGGTCGTGCCGCGCGCCATGGCGACGGCCTGAAGCAGGGTGGTCGGGCCCTTGACGGTGAACATGCCGGGCTGGTGGACCGAGCCGTCGACGGTGATCTTCTGCTCCGCGCGGTCCTTGATCGCGACCTGGACGTTCGGCGCCTGGAGATATTTCTGCCCCAGGCTGGCGGCGAGCTGCTGGCCGAGCTCGTCGGTCGTCCGGCCCTGGGCCTGGATCATTCCGAGCAGCGGATAATCGATCTTGCCCGCCTGATCGACCTTGAACTCGCCCGACAGCGACTGGACCTGGAAGACGTTGATGTTGAGCGTGTCGAGCGCTCCGATCGGCTGCGCTGAGCTGGCCACCGGCTGCGCCTGGGCGTCGGGGGCGACGAAGCCCGTGGGCTCGTAGGGAACCGGGCCGCCGCGCGAGGTGCAGGCCGCGGCGCCGAGGGCGGCGACGACGAGGACCGCGCGCCGCAGCAGCCGAGTGATGGAAGGGTAACGCTCTTCATGCCGGAACATTCGCATGTTCATCTCTCTCCCGTCGGGCCGCTGGCCCTTACAATATCCTTGGCTTCCGTGGAACAGCCCGTGCGCGCGATTCGGCGCGCATTGCTCCCAAGGATGCAATGCCCGCGATGCCGCTCAAGGCGAGCTGCCTGTATCTCGTTGTGCCGCTTAGCTTCTTTCGCCGCCGCCGTCCAGACTTTGACGTCCGGAGCGAGTCGAAACCGTCCGGCGGGGCCCGTAAAACCTTGTAACTGCGCCACTACAACAAATATCGGCGCCTGGTTCGCCCGCGGAGTCCGCCGTCCATGTTGAGTCGCCTGTTTTCCAGAAGCCGGACGTCCAGGGGCCGAAGCGGCCCGCCGGGCAGCCGGGCCTATGCGATCGGCGACGTCCACGGCCGGCTCGACCTGCTGGTCGACCTTCTCGCCCGCATCGAGGAGGACAATGCGAGGCGCGGTCCGGCGAAGACGTGGCTGGTCTTCCTCGGCGATCTCGTCGACCGCGGCCCCGACAGCCGCGGCGTCGTCGATCTCCTGGTCAACCGCCCGCCCGCTTTCGCCCGCAACGTTTTCCTGAAGGGCAATCACGAGGAATTCTTTCTCGGAGTCCTCGGCGGCGACGACAGCGGCGTCCAGCATTGGCTGGCCTATGGCGGCACCGAATGCGCCCAGAGCTACGGGCTCACCACCGGCTGGATGCTGAACGCGACCCCGGTGGCGATCATGGAGCGGCTGATCGCCGAGGTGCCGGAGAGCCATGTCCGCTTTCTCGACGAGATGCACGACAGCTTCCGCTTCGGCGACTATCTGTTCGTCCATGCCGGCATCCGCCCCGGCGTGGCGCTCGACAAGCAGGTCGGCCGCGACCTGAGGTGGATCCGCGAAGGCTTCCTCGACGACCGGAGCGATCACGGAGTCGTCGTCGTCCACGGCCACACGATCGTCGAGCGGGCGGAGGAGCATCCCAACCGGATCGCCCTCGACACCGGCGCCTACCGCTCCGGCACCCTCACCGCGATCGGACTCGAGGGCGAGGAGCGCTGGTTCCTCGAGGCGCGCGAAACGGACGCCGCCGCCGCGGCCTGAGCCGGCGCGGCTTGGCATCGCCGGATGCCGCCTTTAAGGGGCGCGGACTTCCTTTCTCAACGCATCGCACCCGGGGCGGCAGGCACAATCAATGAAGATCCTCGTGACCGGCGCCGCCGGCTTCATCGGCCATCATGTCGCCGCCCGTCTGCTGGAGCGCGGCGACGAGGTCGTCGGGATCGACAATTTCAACGATTATTACAGCGTCGCCCTGAAACGCGACCGCGATTCGAAGCTGCGCCGCGACCATGAGGGCGCCTTCACCTCGATCGAGACCGACTTCGCCGACAGCGAGAAGCTCGAGCGCGCCCTCGACGGCGCCGCCTTCGACCGGATCGTCCATCTCGGCGCCCAGGCGGGGGTGCGCTACTCGATGGAGAATCCGAGGGCCTATATCCAGTCCAACCTGGTCGGGCATCTGAACATGATGGAGCTGGCCCGGGCCCGCGGCGCCTCCCACCTCGTCTACGCTTCCTCCTCCTCGGTCTATGGCGGCAACGAGACCCTGCCCTTCCGGGTCGAGGACCGGGTCGACCATCCGCTGTCGCTCTACGCCGCCACCAAGAAGGCGGACGAGCTGATGAGCGAGACCTACGCCCATCTCTACCGGCTGCCGCAGACCGGCCTCCGCTTCTTCACCGTCTACGGCCCCTGGGGGCGGCCCGACATGGCGATGTGGCTGTTCACCAGGGCGATCTTCGCGGGCGAGCCGATCCACGTCTTCGGCGAGGGCAATATGCGGCGCGACTTCACCTATGTGGACGATATCGTCACCGGGGTGGTCGCCGCCCTCGACAATCCTCCGCCCGACGACGGCCAGCCCAAGGCCGGAGGCAGCCGGAGCCCCCACCGCCTCTACAATATCGGCAACCATCGCTCCGAGGAGCTGACCCGGATGATCGGCCTCATCGAGCAGGCCTGCGGCCGCAAGGCGGAGCGCAAGCTGATGCCGATGCAGCCCGGCGACGTCCGCGACACCTATGCCGACATCAGCGCCATCCAGAACGACCTCGGCTTCCGGCCGACGACCAGCATCGACGAAGGCGTGCCGCGGTTCGTGGAGTGGTACCGGCGGTATCACGGCGTCTGATCCGCAAAGTCGGTCGCGGAAAATCTGAATTTTGGAAGGTTTCATGCGGGCGATACGCTTCTCCGGCGGAGTTGAAAAAACCCAACGGATAGGTTATCGGCATTCCGACGCTTCTTCGTCAGCACGGGCTTCGGTTCGCCATCTTCACGGATGACCATGAGCCGCCTCATGTCCACGTTTTCGGCGACGGCGAGATGAAAGTTCTCATCAGGGGCAGCGAGGGCGTTCCGGTCCAGATCCATCGGTTGGAATGAAAGCCCGCGACCGGCGAAGAGCCATGGACGTGATATTGGAAAGGCAGGCAGACTTCCTCGCCCACTGGAAAGCGATATTTGGAGACGGCCATGAGTGAACACTGGTCCGATGCGCAGGCAGCCGCCGCGATCGCCCGTGGTCGCAGGATGTTGAGCGAGGCGCCCCGCGCGGCGGCCGCGCGCTACGACCGGACGAGCGGAATGATCGTCGTCGACCTGACCAACGGCTGCACGTTCGCCTTCCCCGCCCGCCGCGTCGAGGAGCTTGAGCAAGCCGCCGAATCGGAGATCGCTGAAGTGGAGGTCGCCGGCGCGGGCTTCGCCCTTCACTGGCCGTCGCGGGATGCGGACCTGTCCCTGAACGGCCTGATGAGCGGGATCTTCGGAACGCGTCGTTGGATGAGCGAGCTCGCCCGCCGCGCGGGAAGCGCGACCTCCCCCGCCAAGGCGGCCGCCGCTCGCGCGAACGGGGCGAAGGGGGGCCGGCCGCGCAAGGCGGGTTAGGCGGCGCCGGCCGTCGCCGGCGAGCGGGCCCTCCGCCGGCGCAGGTTCAGCCACATCAGGATCCCCGTCACCGCGAGCAGCGCCGGGACGATCCCGCCGATGAAGATGATCGTCTGCCACAGCGGGCCCATGCCGGTGCCGTCGTGAAGGCGGCGCATCAGGCGGGCGGTGGTTTCGGGCGGCGGCGCCTTGGGCGGGGTGGCGGCGCCGCCGCGGTCGTCGAGCGCGACCTCGGCGACGCCGTTCTCGCCTCTCAGGCCGATCTTCCACTTCATCTCCGGCTCGGTCGGCCAGGTCAGGACGGCGAGCCCGCCCGCCGCCAGCGGCCGCGCGGCCGCGACGGCGTCGTCCGCGCCGAGCCTCGTCTCGACCGCCGGAATCACGGCCATCCGCCGCATCCGCTCGGCCGGCGAGGGACCCGCCGGGTCTCCCGACTGGCTCGCGAAGAAGGCCGGGAAGGAGATCCACGCGCCGGTGAAGGACAGCATGGCCAGCGGCAAGGCGATCCAGAAGCCCCCCTGGTGGTGGAGGTTGGCGCTGGTCGCCGGCCGCCGCTTCCAGCGCAGGGCGCGGGTGAAGCGGCCGTTCAGCGGCCACCACAGCCACAGGCCGGTGAGCGAGGAGAGCAGCATCGCCACGCCGATCCAGCCGACGATCTGGCGGCCGACGCCGGGCACCATCAGCGAGCCGTGGAGGACGTGGAGCACCCGCACCGCGCCTTCGTCGCTCGCCGAACGGTCGAGCAGCCGGGCTGAGACCGGGTCGAGGTAGAGGAGAGTGCGCACCGGGCGGCCGCCGCCGGGCCGCGGCGGCCGGGCGAGGGTCGCGACGACCGGGCCGGCGCCGTCCGGATAAGCGAGGCTGGCGAGCCGCTCCCCGGGCCTCGCGAAGCTCCGCGCCGCGGCCGCGTAAGCGGAGGGCGGCAGGCCGGGAGCCGCCGCGGCCGAGCGCTCCGGGTTGAGCTTCTCGTCCAGCCAGTCGTGCCAGACCAGCGCCGATCCCGTCAGCGAGACCGGGACGATCAGGATGGCGAGGGCGAGGCCGATCCACTTGTGGGCCTGGAACCAGAGCGGGCGGAGGCGAGCTTGAGTCGGAAAGGGCATCGACTTCGGCTATTAGAGTTGCGAATGATTATCAATAGCATATCTGGGGAGCGGGCACCGCGCCGCCCCGATTGCTTCGCCACGCTCGCGCTGACGGCCGCCGGCTACAGCGTCCAGCGCCGGACGCCGGCCAGCGGGCGGTTCTTGTAGAGATGCTTGAGGTCGGCGAGCAGGCCGCCTTCCGCCACCAGGCCGGACAGCTTCGAATCGTCGAGCTCGGCATAAGCGGCATGGGGAACGGCGACGAGGACGAGGTCGTAGGCCCTGTCGAAGGCGTCGGCGGCGAGATCGACGCCATATTCGTGCCGGGCCTCGGCGGCGTCGGCGAGCGGGTCGTGAACCGTCACTTCGTGGCCGAGCTCCTGGAGCCGGCGGACGACGTCGATGACCCGGCTGTTCCTCAGGTCCGGCACGTTCTCCTTGAAGGCGAGGCCCATGACCAGCGCCTTGCCGGCGCGGCCGAGCCGCGCATGGAGCCCGTCGGCGACCCAGGCGCCCATGCCGTCATTGGTCGAGCGGCCCGCGAGGATGACATGGGGGTCGAGGCCGAGCTGCTGGGCCCGGAAGCTGAGATAATAAGGATCGACGCCGATGCAGTGGCCGCCGACGAGGCCGGGCTGGAAGGGCAGGAAGTTCCACTTGGTGCCGGCGGCGGCGAGCACGTCCCAGATCGAGATGTCGAGCTTCGAGAAGATCTTGGTGATCTCGTTCATGAAGGCGATGTTGATGTCGCGCTGGGCGTTCTCGATCACCTTGGCGGCCTCGGCGGTCTTGATCGAGGCGGCCCGGAAGACTCCGGCGCTGGTCACCGCGCCGTACATGGCGGCGAGCCGGTCGGTCACCGCCTCGTTCTCGCCGGCGACGACCTTGATGATCCGGTCGACCGTATGCTCGCGGTCGCCGGGGTTGATGCGCTCGGGCGAGTAGCCGAGGAAGAAGTCGCGGCCGCGCCGCAGCCCGGACACTTCCTCGATCAGCGGCCCGCAAATATCCTCGGTGACTCCGGGATAGACGGTGCTTTCGTAGACGATGATCGGCTTGCGCGCCGGATCGAGCAGGGTGGCGAGGCTTCGGGTGGCGCTGATCACCGGGCCGAGATCGGGGCTGTTGTCGCCGTCGACCGGGGTCGGAACGGTGACGATGTAGATGTCGGCCCCGGCGGCGTCGGCGGCGCTGCTGGTCAGCCTCAGCGGCGAGGCGGCGAGCGCGGCGGGCTCGACCTCGTGGGTGCGGTCGACGCCGAGCCTCAGCTCCTCGACCCGTCTCTCGTCGATGTCGAGCCCGATGACGCTGAAGCTTCGGGCGAGGGCGACGGCGAGGGGCAAGCCGACATAGCCGAGGCCGACGACCACGATATGCTCGGAGCGGGGGGCGTTCATTTCAGGATCACTCTGGGAAGGGGTGGCGGCGGGAGCGCCGCGGGTCACGCGCGCTAACACCGAGCGGCGGCCGAAAAGTCAAGCGCGGGGGACGACCCTGGGGCCGGGGCCGGAGCGATGGAGGATCGCCTTGCGGCTCAGCAGCCAGGCGCGATTCCGGGCGGTGAGCGTCTCCAGGAACGAACGCGGCTTCTTCATCAGCTTCCTGGTGTCGGGAGTCATGCCGATGGCGGCGGCGAGCTCGGCGACGAAATGGACGCAATTATGCTTGTCGAGGTCGTAGGAGGGCTGCTTCGCTCCGCGCCAGCGGGCGATCGTCGCCATCACCCGGTCATATTCGGCGTCGCTGAGAGTGACGGTGAAGTGGCGGTCGCTGCCCCTGACGTAGCCGGCGCTGTGGTCGGTGATCACCTCTCCGGCCACCTTGCCCCACAAGATGGCGGGGCTGATCGTCCTGGCGGTGAAGCCGTAATCCTCCTCGATTCGCGGGCCGCCCCGGTCGAGCGTGCCTTCGAGGATGACGAAGGCGTGCGGAAAGCTCGAGCCCAGCTCCTTGGAATAGAAGGTGATCGAGACCGCGGCCCATCCCGGCGCCGCCGTCAGGGCGAGCAGGGCGGCGGCCAGCAAGGCGATCAGGCGCGGCGGGCGAAAGAAAGGGATCACCAACTCCTCCCCAGGTCGGGTTCGCGAACCCTCTGAAACAAAAAGCCAATTCGGGCAATCCCCGCAAGGTGTCGCTTTCGTGCAACAGGGCGGGAAAGTTCCGCCGCCGGGGCCGGGCCTTTGCCGCGCCGAAACCGGCTCCGGCGCGGTAAGCCGTTGATCGGCAGGTGCGTTTCGGTCTTTGCGGCGGCGGGTCATTTCGGGATAGACAGGCCCAAGCGGCTCGATTAGATAAGGCTCGAAATCGAGACGATCAGACTCGGGTACGAAGGGAGAAGCGGAAGTGGCTTTCAAGGGACTAATCGCTGCGGCCGCATCGGTCGCGTTGATGACGGCGCCGACCGTCGCGATGGCGCAATCTTCGGCGGCCGCGTCGGCCGCGGCCGCGACGGAAGTCGCGCCGGCGGACGAGACCGTTGAGGGCGAGCAGCTTCGCGGCGGCTGGATCATTCCGCTGATCGCGCTCATCGCGATCATCCTCGGCATCTGCGCCGCGACCGACGTCTGCGGCGGCGACGACGACGATCCCCCCACCAGCCCGTGAGCTGAGACGGACTGATCGTCGGTCACACTGAAAAAGGCCGGATGAAGCGCTGCTTCGTCCGGCCATTTTCTTGTTCCGAAGCGGTGAACCAGATTCGCGGGCTCGGGCGTCAGCGGCGGCGACGCCTCCATCCGGGCACGGGCAGGCCGGAGAGAATAGGGGCGCCGTTGCCGGGCGGGCCCGCGGCCCCGCGCTCGAAGGCTCGAGACCCCGCCGCCTGCCGGCTGCTCCGGAACCCTCTGACGCAAAAGCCAATTCACGAAAATCTCGGGCGCACTGTCGCTTTCCTGCAACAGTCGGGTTCGATCTCCCTCGGCGAATGAACCAAAAGACAGCCCCGACGTTCGGCGTCAGGCTTCGTAAACTTCTCTAAGGGTACGGAGCGGAACGGGTTTTCCCAATCGGGTGGCGCTTTTCGAGGGTAGACAGCCTCGGAAGCGCCGATTAGGTAGAGCCCGAAATCGAGAAGATCAGGCTCGAGTACGAAGGGAGAAGCTGACGTGGGTTTCAAGGGACTAATTGCTGCGACCGCCTCGGTCGCTCTGATGACGGCGCCGACCGTGGCGGCCGCACAGACCTCGGCGCAGGCTTCGGCCGCTGCGGCGCAGGAAGTTGCGCCGGCCGCCGAAACCGTCGAGGGCGAGCAGCTTCGCGGCGGCTGGATCATTCCGCTGATCGCGCTCATCGCGATCATCCTCGGCATCTGCGCCGCGACCGACGTCTGCGGCGGCGACGACGACGATCCGCCGCACAGCCCGTGAGGCCATGGCGGGCTAGTCAGCCGTCTTGAGTTTTTGGCCGGATGAGGAGCATCTTCATCCGGCCATTTTCTTGTTCCGCTCAGGAGATCGCCCACGTGCGTGAAAGGCCCGGCCCGAGCCGTCATCGCCTCCGCCGGCTGCTTCTCGTTCCGCTTGGAGCCCTCAGCCTGGGCGCCGCCGGCGCGACCGCCCAGCCCGCGCCGGCTCCCGCCGCCGCCGACGCCGCCGCCTCCACCACCCTTCGGCGGGACGATCTTCGAGTCGCCCTCGTCGCCTACCGGCTGGCGCTCGCCGGAGCGCCTCTGTGCAGCGAGCGCCATCCCCTCACCGGAATGCTCTTCCACCACCTCGCCGAATATGAGCCGGGCGATCGCCCGCTGATGATCGGCCGCTACGGGCTCGACCGTGGGCCCGGCGTTCTGACGGTGCTGGCCGGAACCCCCGCCGCGAGGGCCGGGCTCGTCGCCGGCGACGTCCTGCTCGCGGTCAACGGCCGGCCGCTGCCGACCGGCGCCTCGGTGGCGGCGGAGCCGAAGCGCGAGAAATGGCGCCGGCTCGCCGACGAGGCCGAGGCGGAGCTGGAGACGGCGCTGCGCAGCGGCCCGGCCGAGCTGACGGTGCTCCGGGCCGGCCGCGAGCTCGATCTCCGGCTCGGCTCCCTCCCCGCCTGCCTCGGCCGGGTCCGCCTCGCCCGCTCCACCCAGGTCAACGCCTTCGCGACCGGGCGGTCGGTCGTCATGACGGTCGCCATGCTCCGCTTCCTGAGGAGCGACGACGAGCTCGCCGTCGTCCTCGGCCACGAGCTTTCGCACAACATTTTCGGCCATCGCCAGATGCGCAACGAGGAAGGCATATTGCGCGGACTCGGAATCAAGCCGAGCGCGGTCTGGAAGCGCGAGGAGGCCGCCGACCGCTTCGGGCTGAGGCTGATGGCGGCGGCCGGATACGACCTCAACGCCGCGATCCCGTTCTGGCGCCGCTACCTCGGCAAATATGACTGGTTCCCGCAGCTGTTCCGAAGCCACCCCAGCCTCGGCGCCCGCGAGCGAATCGCGGCGGAGGAGATTGCGGCGATAAGGCGGGAGCAGGCGGGGCTTTAGGAGATCCCTCCCCGTCCGGAGGATGGGGAGGGGGACCGGGCGGAGCCCGGTGGAGGGGTAGCTGGCGAGGCTTGCGCAATGACCCCTCCACCACCTTCGGGTGGTCCCCCCTCCCCATGCTCCGCATGGGGAGGATTTCAGACCTGCGTCCTGAGCGACCACAGCTCCGGGAAGGCGCGCTTGCCCAAGGTCGACTGGAGATAGGCGACTCCCGCCGTCCCCCCCGTACCGGGTTTCAGGCCGATGATCCGCTCGACCGTCACCACGTGCTTGTGCCGCCAGCCGGCGAGGGCGTCGTCTATGTCGACCAGCTTCTCGGCCAGCTGGTAGAGCGACCAGTGCCGCTCGGGATCGCGGTAGACCTGGGCCCAGGCGGCCTCGACCGCCTCGCTGGGGCGGTAGGGCCGGCTCCAGTCGCGGTCGAGCACCGCGGCCGGCATTTCCAGCCCCGCCCGCGCCGCGGCGGCATTGGCCTCGTCCCACAGGCCCGGCTGGTGCAGCGCCTCGAGCAGGGCGGCATAGGGCCCGCTGCCTTCCTCCTGGAACTTGAGGTGGCCGCCGTCCTTGAGCCCGAGGCGATATTCGAATTCGCGGAACTGGGCGGACTGGAAGCCGGAGCTGGAGCCGAGCACCGAGCGGAAGCTGGTATAATCGGACGGGGTCATGGTCGCGAGCACGTCCCAGCTGAGCGTCATCACCGCCTGGATCCGCGACACCCGGGAAAGCGCCTTGTGGACCTCGATCAGCCGGTCCCGGCGGATCATGTCGCGCGACAGCTTCAGTTCGTGGACGATCTGCTTGAGCCACAATTCCTTGGTCTGGTGGATGACGACGAACAGCATCTCGTCATGATGGTCGGAGAGGGGATGCTGGGCGGAGAGGAGCTGGTCGAGCGACAGATAGCCGCCATAGGTCATCGAGGCGGGCGTGTCGGTCATCGCCCTCAGCCGTGGGTGGCGAAGACGGCGGACCGCCCGGCCGAATCGAACGCGAACACCTGATAGCGCTGCCGGACGTTGTGGCCGACGTCCATGCCCGGCGATCCGGCCGGCATTCCCGGCGCCGCCAGCCCTTTGACGCCCTTGCGCCCGGACGCGATCAGCCGCTTGATGTCCTCGGGGGGAACATGGCCCTCGACCACCACGCCCTGGATCAGCGCGGTGTGGCAGGAATGGAGCGCGTCCGGAACGCCCCGCGCCTTCTTCACCGCCGCCATGTTGGGAGCGTTGACCACCGGCAGCTTCCTGCCGAACGCCGCCTCGATCCGTTTCGCCCATTCGAGGCAGCAGCCGCAGCCCGGGTCGCGCCACATCACGAAGCCGGCGGGCGCCGCAGCCGCCGCGCCGGGCAGAAACGGAGCGATCGCCGCCCCGCCGACGAGGCCGATCATCGTCCGCCGGTCGATCATTGCACTCTCCCTCACAAACGCTCCGCGCTCGACACCACGTCGGCGGCCCGAAGCGCCGCCAGGATCCGCATCAGATGCTGCACGTCGTGCACTTCGATGTCGAGATGGAAGGTATGGAAGCTGCCGTCGCGGCTCGCCTGCTCCATCGACACGATATTGGCGCCGTGGCGGCCGAGGATCCCGGCAATGACGGCGAGCGAGCCGGGTTCGTTCTTGATGACCACGCACAAGCGCGCCGTGCCGCCGTCCGATTCGTCGCCCCAGGCGAGGTCGAGCCAGTCGGCGTCGACTCCGTCGGCGAGGCTGTCGCAGCCGATGACGTGGACCTCGATCTCGGTGCCCTCGCGTCTCAGGCCGACGATCCGGTCGCCGGGAATGGGATGGCAGCATTCGGCGAGCTGGAAGGCGACGCCCGGAGTGAGGCCCTTGATCGAGATGGCGGTGCGCTGAGGGGGCGGCTTCACGCCCTCCTTGCCGGTCGAGCCCGGGATCAGCGCTTCCATCACCGCGATGTCGCTGACCCGCTTGAGGGCGATCGCCTCCATCAAGGCGGCGTCGTCATGATAATGGAGCCGCTTCAGAGCCTCGGTGATCGCCTCCCAGCCGAGCGGCTGGGCGAGGCGCTGGACGATCTCGTCGAAAATCTTGCGGCCCAGCTGGACCGTCTCCTCGCGCTCCTTCGACTTGACGAAACGGCGGATCTTGGCGCGCGCCTTGCCGGTGACGACGAAGCTCAGCCAGCCGGGCTGCGGATGCTGGGCCTTGGAGACCAGGATCTCGACCTGGTCGCCATTTTCGAGCGGCGTCCTGAGCGGCATCACCCGCCCGTTGATCTTGGCGCCGACGGTCTGGTCGCCCAGGTCGGTATGGACGGCGTAGGCGAAATCGACCGGGGTCGCGCCCTTGGGCAGCTGGATCAGCTCGCCTTTGGGGGTGAAGGCGAAGATCCGGTCCTGGTACATCGCCATCCGGGTATGCTCGAGCAGCTCCTCCGCGGTCGCCGCATGCTCGAGGATCTCCAGAAGATCGTCGATCCACGGATGCTGGGCCGCCGCGTCGCCCTCGTCGCCTTCCTTATAGGCCCAGTGGGCGGCGAGCCCGTGCTCCGCCGTGGCGTGCATCTCGCGGGTGCGGATCTGGATCTCGATCCGCATCTGCTCGTCGTGGATGACGGTGGTGTGGAGCGAGCGGTAGCCGTTGCGCTTGGGAGTCGAGATGAAATCCTTGAACCGGCCAGGCACCACCGGCCAGCGCTGGTGGATGAGGCCGAGGGTGCGGTAGCAATCCTCCACGCGCTCGACGACGGCGCGAAAGGCCATGACGTCGGACAATTGCTCGAAGCTGACGTGGCGCTCGGCCATCTTGCGCCAGATAGAATAGGGATGCTTCTCGCGCCCCTGCACCTCCGCCTCGATCCCGTGCGCCTCGAGATGGGCTTTGAGGCCCCGGCCGATCCGGGCGATGAGGTCGCCCTCGCCCTTGTGGAGCTGCTCCAGGCGGCGGGAGATGGAGGCGTAGGCGTCCGGCTCGAGCTCGCGGAAAGCGAGGGTCTGCATCTCCTGCATGAACTCGTACATCCCGATCCGCTCGGCCAGCGGCGCGTAGATGTCCATCGTCTCGCGCGCGATCCGCTTCCTCTTCTCCTCGTTGGCGATGAAGTGGAGCGTGCGCATGTTGTGGAGCCGGTCGGCCAGCTTGACGAGCAGCACTCGGATGTCGCCGGACATGGCGAGCAGGAACTTGCGCAGGTTCTCGGCGGCGCGCTGGCTCTCGCTCTGCGCCTCGATCTTGCTGAGCTTGGTGACCCCGTCGACCAGGCGGGCGACGTTGGGGCCGAACAATTTCTCGATTTCCTCCGGAGTCGCGACCGTGTCCTCGATCGTGTCGTGGAGAATGGCGGTGACGATGGTCTCGTCGTCGAGGTGGAGATCGGTGAGGATTCCGGCCACTTCGATCGGGTGGCTGTAATAGGGATCGCCGGAAGCGCGTTTCTGCGAGCCGTGCGCCTTCATCGAGAAGACATAGGCGCGGTTGATCATCGCCTCGTCGGCGTCGGGATCGTAGGCCCTTACCTTCTCGAGAAGTTCATATTGCCGAAGCACCGCTCCAACATGGGGTGGGGCGGTGCTGCGTTGCAACACTATTCGGGGCGGAAAAGTCGGTTTTTGGCGCGGCGAGCCCCGCTCCGTTTCGCCCCCGAGCCTGCCGAAGGGCTTCTTTTTTCCGTCCGGGCAAGGACAGGGAGGGGGCTTCGACGGGCTCGGCCCGGACGGGGCGGGGATACTCGTCCGGACAGGCGCTCAGCGCGCGCGGGCGTTGCACTTCTGGAGGGCGGCGGGCTCGATCGGCCGCCCGCCGACGGTGAAGCTGCGCAAGGTGCCGATCTCGTGGGCGAGCGCGGCGCAGTCGATCGCCGGGCGGCTGTTGCCCTGGGGGGCGACGCAGCCGCCGGCGCCGCAGCGCCAGGCGACGTCCTTGACGATTATCCGGGCCGCGGCCGGCGGCTTGGCCGGCTCGGCGCGATACTGGGCGCCGGCGGCGGCGAAGGCGGTGCCGCCGAACAGCGAGACGGTGAGGAAGAACGCCAACAGGGAGGAGGTGAGCTGCCGGGTCATGGCGGGTCCTTTCAGTTGCGATATGCAACTTAATAGACAGGTCAGTTTTAGTTTGCAACTGGAAAATTGTGTCTTATGTTGCAGCGATGAAAAAAGCTAAGGTCGCTCCATGAGCCGTGCTGAGCAATTGCGGGAGGTGTTCGCCGAGTGCGGCATCGGCGCCGCCCTCGAGGTGGTCGGGGAGCGCTGGTCGTTCCTGATCCTGCGCGGCGCGTTCAACGGCCTCAGGCATTTCGAGGAATTCCAGACCAACCTCGGAATCGCCCGCAACATCCTCTCCAACCGGCTCGGCCGGCTGGTCGAGCACGGCATCCTGCGGCGCGATCCCGATCCGGCCGACCGGCGCAAGGTCACCTACCGGCTGACCGACAAGGGGCGCGACCTGCTTCCCGTCCTGCTCTCGCTTCGCCAGTGGGGGGAGAGGTGGATTTCGGGCCACCCGAGCAATCCCGTGCTGGTCGACCGCTACACGCGGCAGCCGATCGCGCCGATGATCGTGCAGTCCGCCGACGGCCGTCCGCTCAGCCTGCGCGACATGGAATGGGTCGACCGCGAGGACCTCGACCGCGAGACCGACGCGGCCTGAACCGTCATCCCGGCTGACGGGTCAGGTGGGTTTCACCCGCATCGGCAGCGATTCGAACAGCTCCGGCTCTCCCGCCCGCTTCGCGCCCTCTATCTCGAGGATCCGGAACTTGGTGGCCAGTCCGCCCGGCGCCGAGAAGCCGCCGCTCCCGCCGCCGGCGGCGAGCACCCGGTGACAGGGGACGAGGATCGGAAGCGGGTTGCGGCCGAGCGCGAGCCCGACCGCCTGGGCGGCGCCCGGGGCGCCGATCTCGCGGGCGATGTCGCCGTAGCTGCGGACCTCGCCGCACGGGATCCGGCGCGCCGCCTGCCAGACGTCGCGCTCGAACGCGGAGCCTTCGGGGTCGATCCCGATTCCGGAAAGGTCGGCCTTGCCTCCGGCCAGGAGGCTCGCGATCCGGGCCATGGCGTCGGCCGCGAAGGGTGGCGGAGCGGCTTCCACGGCGCCGGGAAACCGCCGGGCGACGCCGGCGCGCATCGCCTCGTCCGACGCTTCGGGAAGCGCCGCACCAACGACAAGGCCGCCGCGCCACACGAGGGCGCAGCGGCCTATCGCCGTTTCGAAGAGGGCATAGCCCTCCGGAGGATTATTCGTAGTCGCCGCCGGCATTGTTGTTGCGCGGCGGGGCGGCGGCGGTGAGGCGCAGGGCCTCGGCCGAGGCGGAGAGCGAGCCGACCTCGTCCGGAGCCTCGTCGTCGTCGACCTGGACCCGCTGCAGGCCGGAGATCAGCGCCTCCTCGAGCTGCCTGGGCTTCACCGTCTCCTCGGCGATCTCGCGCAGGGCGACGACCGGATTCTTGTCGCGGTCGCGGTCGATGCTGAGCTCGGCTCCGCCCGAAATCTGCCGGGCCCGCTGGGCCGCGAGCAGCACCAGGTCGAACCGGTTGGGAATCTTGTCGACACAATCTTCGACGGTAACGCGCGCCATGAAGCAGCTCCGCTAAGCACCATTGCTGGGGGGAGCCGGGGAGATACGGACGGGGGGGCGGAAAGTCAATGATGACGGTCGGGGCTTGCTCTCCTCGCCCGGGGCCCGCATGCACCCCACATGGGGCAGCTGGAAGTGCAGGAGCCGTGCGTCTCGCTCGAAGTGGCGGGCAACCGGCTGACCCTTCTCGCCGAGGGGCCGGCCCGGCTCGACGCCCTGCTCGAGCTGATCGACAACGCCCGGGAGAGCCTGCGCTTCCTCTATTACATGTTCATGGACGACGAGTCGGGCACCCGGGTGCGCGACGCCCTGATCGCCGCCGCCGGGCGGGGCGTGGAGGTGTCGCTGCTCGTCGACGGCTTCGGATCGACCGCCAACCGCGACTTCTTCCGACCGCTCCAGGAAGCGGGAATCGCCTTCTGCCAGTTCAGCCCCAAATTCGGCCGCCGCTATTTGCTGCGCAACCACCAGAAGCTCGCGCTGGCGGACGGCCGGCGGGTCATCATCGGCGGCTTCAACGTGTCCGACGAATATTTCGGGACGGTCGAATCGGGAGCGTGGCGCGACATCGGGCTTCGAGTCGAGGGCGACGGAGTCGCCTGCCTGGCCGGCTATTATGACAGCCTCTTCCGCTGGACGGCCCTCCCCGACGCCCGGGTCCGCGACATCCGGCGGCTGCTGCAGCAGAGCAGCGTCACCAGCGGCAAGCTCCACTGGCTGTTCGGAGGCCCGTCGCGGCGGCTCAGCCCCTGGGCGCGGGCGGTGCGGCGGGACATGCGCGGCGCCCGCCGCCTCGACCTCATCGCCGCCTATTTCGCGCCGAGCCTCGGAATGCTTCGCCGCCTCTCCGGGATCTCCCGCCGCGGCGGGCGGGTGCGCATCGTCACCGCGTCCAGATCGGACAATAACGCGACCATCGCGGCGGCGCGCAGCACCTATTGGTGGCTGCTTCGCCGCGGCGTGGAGATTTTCGAATATCTGCCCACCAAGCTCCACACCAAATTGTTCGTGGTCGGCGACGTCGTCCATATCGGCTCGGCCAATTTCGACATGCGAAGCCTGTTCCTCAACCTGGAGATGATGCTGCGGATCGACGATGCCGGCTTCGCCGCGGCGATGCGGCGGTTCGTCGACGGCGAGGTCGCGGATTCGGAGCCGATCACGATGGCGAGCCACCGCCGCAACCGCACCCTCGTCAACCGGCTGCGCTGGGCGATCGGCTATTTCATCGTCGCCATCGCCGACTACCGGATCGCGAAGCGGCTCAACTTCAAGGACGTGGGGCTGCCGAGGCCCTAGCTTCCCCTCCCTGGAAGGGAGGGGGAATGCGCGGGCGTCAGTCGCGCCAGGCCCAGAAGAGGGTGGCCGGAGGCACGTTGACCCATTCGAAGCCGCGGTCGATGCGGTCGAAATAGGGCGCGATGAAGTCGCGCACCTTGGGCGAGAATTGATAGACGAGGAACGCCCCGCCCGGCCGAAGCGCCTCGGCGGTCTCCTCGGCGATCTTGGGGCCGATGCCCGGCGGAAGGGTGGAGAAAGGCAGGCCGGACAGGATGTAATCGGCATGCTCGAAGCCGAAATTGGCCATGATCTCGCGCACGTCGGCGGCCGAGCCGGTGACGGCGCGAAGCCGGGAATCGCGGATCTTCGAGGTCAGATAGGCGGTGAAGTCCGGGTTGGTGTCGATGGTCAGAAGCACCGCGTCCGGCGCCAGCTTCTCCAGGATCTTCTCGGTGAAGGTGCCGACGCCCGGGCCGTATTCGACGAACAATTTGCAATTCGCCCAGTCGACCGGCGCCAGCATCTTGTCGATCAGCATCTTCGACGAGGGGATGACCGAGCCGACCATCACCGGGTGCTTGACGAACCCCTTGAGGAACATCAGCCAGGGGCCGCCCTTGGCGCCGTGGCGGGCGTAAGCGCGGGATCGTTGAGCCTGTTCGCCGGGAAAGGTCATGGAGGGGTTTCCGTAATTGGTTCAGCAAGGTGCGTTGGCAAATCAACGCACCGATGGCAAGGGCGAGGCGGCCCGCGGCCCGATTTGGGGCGAATCCGGGACGAAACGCTACATTTCCAGGATTTGACCCCAAATGGTCTCCGCCGCCGGCCTTTCCAGGGAGCGATTCGCGCTGCTTTTCGCGGTGATGCTGGTCGCCGCGTCGGGCAATACCGCCATGCAGTCGCTGATGCCGGCGATCGGCCGCGAGCTCGGAGTCGCCGACCTGTGGGTGGCCATCGCCTTCTCGCTCTCGGCGGTGATCTGGGTGCTGACCGCGCCTTACTGGGCCCGGCGGGCCGACCACAGGGGCCGGCGGGCGCTGATGCGGCTCGGCCTCTACGGCTTCATCGCCTCCTCGCTGATCTGCGGCGTCATCCTCGCCGCCGGGCTTCACGGGCTGCTTTCCGCGACCATCGTCTTCATCGTCTTCGTCTTCGGACGGGCGATCTACGGCGGCTGGGGCTCGGCCTCGCCGCCCGCGGTCCAGGCCTATATCGCCGCGCGCACCGAGGGCGAGCAGCGCACCGCCTATCTCGCCGCCCTCGCCTCGTCCTTCGGCCTGGGAACGATCATCGGCCCGGCGATCGCGCCCCTGTTCATCTTCGAGCCGCTCGGACTGTCGGGGCCCTTGATCGTCTTCGCCGCGATCGGGGTCGCCGTGCTCGTCCTCGTCGCGCTTCGACTGCCGGACGACACGCCGGGCTCGGCCGCGCGCGGCGGGGTCGTCGACTATCCGTCGATGGGGGGCACGGTCATCGCCGCCGGCGGGCGCGCGGAGGAAGCGCCGGCGCCGCTGCGCTGGCGCGATCCCCGGGTGCTCCCCTGGCACGTCATCGGAGTCGTCGGAGGGCATGGCCAGGCCGCTTTGCTCGGAGTGATCGGCTTCCTCGTCATCGACCGCTCGGGGGTCCCGCCGGCGCAATCGCAGCAGTCGATCGCGATCGTCCTGATGGCCGGGGCGGGCGCCACCCTGCTCGCCCAATGGGGCCTGATCCCCTTCCTCGCCCTGAGCCCTCGCCGGCTCGTCCTGTGGGGTCTGATCGTCGGCGCGGCGGGGACGGCGCTGACCGGCTTCGCCGGAACCATGTACGGGATGACGCTCGGCTTCTCGATCGCCTCGATCGGCTTCGGCCTGTTCCGCCCCGGCTTCACCAGCGGCGCCTCCCTCGCCGTCCGCCCCGACGAGCAGAACGCGGTGGCGGGGATGGTCACCTCGGTCAACGGAGTCGCCTATATCGCCGCCCCCGCGCTCGGGGTGCTGCTCTACGGCCTGTGGATGCCGCTCCCCTTCCTGGCGACGGCGGCCCTGCTTCTGATCCTGACCGTGTGGGTGTGGGCCCGGGTGAAGGGGTAATGCTCCCCGGCGAAACCGGGGGCCGCCGCCGCCGGAACGACCGGATTGCGGCGCCCAGATGCGCGGCAAGGTCTCTCCCGCCCACCGCACCTCGCAGATCGTGACTTTCGGCCTATGGTAAAATGGCTCTCGCTGAGGCAGCATCGGCGCAAACCGCAGGGAGGAGCTCGCCGTGGTCAGGCTTGCAGGAACGAGGTTCGGAGCATTGGCCGGCGCGGCGGCGCTGGCGCTGTCGGTCGCGGCCGTCTCCCAGGCGCAGCAGTCGGCGCAGGCCCCGGCCGCGGCGCAGAAGGCGCAGCCCGCCGTGGGGCTCGGGGTCGGACTGGAGGAAGATTCCGAAGGCCTCAGGATCGCCGGCGTCCTTCCCGGCGGAACCGCCGCGGCGATGGGCGTTCGGCCCGGGGATATCCTGCTTCGGGTCGGGGAAAGGGCGGTGACCGGGCCGCAGGCCGTCAGCGAATATATGCAGGGCCTGAAGGTGGGGGACCGGGTTTCGGTCCTCGTCAGGCGCGAGGGGCGCGACGTCGAGCTGACGGGCCAGGCGGTGGCTCGGCCGGAGGCTCCGCCGCCGCCGCCCGACCGGTCGACTCCGGTCGAGGCGGGCGAGCTTCGCGAGACCTGGAACGACCGGGTGAGCCAGGGGGCGCCGGTCGGCTCCTATCCCGAATTCGAGGGGTGGAGCATGGGCGCGGCCATGCCCCTGCCGCGCTCCGAGCATTCGATCGCTGAGGTCGACGGCAGGATCTGGGTGCTCGGCGGCTATCCGCCCGGTCGGCTGCCGTCGAACCTCGTCCAGATTTACGATCCGGCGACCAGCCGCTGGTCGCTCGGTCCGAAGCTTCCGCAGCCGATCCACCACACGCATGTCGCGGCGGTCGGCGGCAAGGTCTACGTGATCGGCGGCGAGATCGAGGGCGCGAGCACCGGCAAGACGGAGGTCTTCGTCGCCGATGTCTGGATGCACGATCCGGCCGCCGGCGGCTGGGTCAGGCGCTCGCCGATGCCGACGGCGCGAAGCGGCGGCGGCAAGGCGGTGCTGGGCGGCAAGATCTACGTCGCCGGCGGCCGTCCGCCCGGCGGCTCGGCCTTCGAGGTCTACGACCCGGCGACCGATAAATGGGAGAAGCTTCCCGACCTTCCGACCCAGCGCAATCATCTGGCCATGGTCGCCCTCAACGGGAAGATCATCGTCGCCGGCGGCCGCACCGGCCCCGGCGCCATGGCCGAACGGGTCGCGGTGGTCGAGATTTACGATCCCGAGACGCGCCGCTGGAGCAAAGGCGCGCCGCTGCCGGCGCCGCGGGGGGGAATTACCGGCGCGGCCCATGCCGGCTGCATGTTCGTCTTCGGGGGCGAAGGCGAGCGGACCCATGTGCTGGGCCTGACGCCCGACACCTACGGCTACGACCCCCGCGCCGACCGCTGGACCCGGCTTCCGGATCTCCCGATCGCCGTCCACGGCCTCAAGGGCAGCGCGGTGATCGGCGGCCGGATCTTCCTGCCCGGCGGCGGGATCACCCTGGGCGGGAACAGCGGCACCAACGCCATGCAGGTCTACCGGCCGACGATGAAGTGCGAGTGAGGGTCGACCCCTCCGACGTCACCCTGAACTGTTCAGGGTCCAGGTCTCCACTCGCCCGGGGGGCTCCGGACTGGATCCTGAAACAAGTTCAGGATGACGAGAGGGGTCCGGAGGAGCGATCCTCCCCTATTCCGCGCCCTTCGGGCCCCTCGGGGTCAGCATTCCCGGCGAGATGAAGCCGATTCCGCCGGTGCTCATCGCGTCCTGCTTCAGGCTCGCCTGGATCTTCTCGTAATCCTTTTCCATCTCCGGGGTGACCGAGGCCCGGGTCTCGTCCAGCGCCATCTCGAAATCGGAGCCGGTGACCTCGCTGGCCCCGAGCGAGCCGCGCAGCGCGAACAGGCCGGCGCGCCTCACCAGATCCTCGAGGTCGGCGCCGGTGAAGCGCTCCGCCCGGGCCGCCAGGCTGTCGAGGTCGACGTCCTCGGCGAGCGGCATCCTCGCGGTGTGGATGGACAGGATCTTGCGCCTCCCGGCCTCGTCCGGGACGGAGACGTAGATGAGCTCGTCGAACCGGCCGGGGCGGAGCAGGGCGGGGTCGATCAGGTTCGGACGGTTGGTCGCCCCGATCACGACGACCGAGCCCAGGTCCTCGAGGCCGTCCATCTCCGAGAGGATGGTGTTGACCACCCGTTCGGTCACCTGCGGCTCGCCGAGGCCGCCGCCGCGGGCGGGGACGAGGCTGTCCAGCTCGTCGATGAAGATGACGGTGGGGGCGACCTGGCGGGCGCGGGCGAACAGTCGGGCGATCTGCTGCTCG
>Ga0196965_1000395_pt1 | contig 27647 bp, 16 predicted proteins | sample S1_20metaG_FD_148668 | JGI IMG/M metagenome (GOLD analysis project Ga0196965, IMG submission 148668) | Soil microbial communities from Anza Borrego desert, Southern California, United States - S1_20 | ecosystem: Environmental > Terrestrial > Soil > Desert | place: USA: California | collected... | reverse complement strand
GCTGCCAAGAAATGGTCAATGCCAATCCGTGACTGGAAGCCCGCTCTGAATCAGTTTATGATTCTCTATGAGGATCGGTTTCCGGAGATTTTTTAACGGCGGTTTACACGGAAATTTTTACACCCTCCTTTAATAAGAAATGCGGTCTGTTTGTCGCGCTAGGATCAATCTTGTTTGGAACCCCTTTAGTATTCGCTGATGACGCCGTCAAACTAAAGGTACTGGTCATCACGACAGGTGATGCGACACAGGATTTGGGACTCGATTATATCAAGCCTGTCCTTGATGAAATGGGTGTGCCGTATGACTTATTCAATTCCGCCACCCAGGACTTAACGGCTGCAAACCTTTCCTCTTCTTCGAATGGAAACGGCTGTGGCGTTGAAGCGGCCGGCTGTGTAGGCAACTACAACGGTATTATCCTGACCAACTCAGACCTGGGCTCGAATTTCACCTCATCAGAATGGGATGTTCTGCATGACTATGAAAGAAACTTCCATGTCCGCGAAGCGGTGCCGTTAGGGTGGCCGGCCACTTATTCGGATCAGAGCGGCATTTATCTTGATTACGGCCTGAACTTCGCATCTAGCGGAACCTCCTACATCGGCCAATGGACCATACCGGCCGCGGAAAGCAAGAAGGTTTTTGAGTACGTCAATCAGGCCAATCCACTGCCAATTACGGATTTCGCCTTCGCCGCTACCCCAAGAAATGATGCGAATGGCCCTCATGACGGCACTGTGCCGAATGTCGTGCCGGTCCTGAAAACTCAGAACGGCGAAGCGCTGGTGTCGATTGTGCGATACATGATTCCACTGCAGACGACGCCTGCGCGCGAGGTTTTGATTTCAACGATCACGAATACCAACTTCCTCATCCATTCACAGGTTCTGGCCTATGAGTTTGTCAACTGGGCGACTCAAGGGGTGTTCGTGGGAGGGCGCTTCGTGCACATGAGTGCCCATTTGGATGACTTGTTCCTGGCAGACGAGTTGTGGGATGTTGATGCCAACATAACCAACCCTCTGCTCACTTACCGGCTGAACGGCAGCGACATCAGCAATGCGGTGAACAAGCAGGCCGCTTTTCGGGTTGCGCATCCGACAGCCGGCAGCGCTTTCAAGCTGGATTTTCCATTCAACGGCTCTGGCGCTGTGGTGAATCCTCAAGCAACACTGTTGGTTCCGAACTTAACGGAAGATTTGGTGGCTGCAGTAATCGCCAATAAAGCGCAGTTCCGCTTCATCAATCACACTTTTACGCATGCGGACATGGATAAGGCCCCGGTTCCTGCCAACGCGCTTTGCGATTACCCGACCCTGGCTACCGTCTCGGCCATCCAGGCGGAAATCACCAAAAACCGAACCGTCTGGGGGCTGCTGAACCTCCCTGAGAAAGCCGCTAACAATTCCGTTCTCGTCACCGGCAACCATTCCGGCCTGAAGGATCGCAAGTGTACCGATGAGCCCGCGCTCCATCCGGAAATGGCCAATGTTCAAGATGATGACGTGCCATTTGCGGCCGGCGCCAATCCGCTGCTCTTCCAGGCCGCGGCGAATGCCGGTGTGGATTACCTGGCTTCCGACAGTTCCCAGGCCAATCAAGCCGTCGAGAAGTTTGTTACTGAGGTTAATGACGGCAGCAGCCAAAATCGCATCCTGTTGCCGCGCTGGCCGGCCAATGTCTTCTTTAACGTGATAAACCCCGATCAGTTGGTGGATGAGTATAACTATATGTTTCACGATCGCTTTGTAGAGCTTGGCCAGGATCCCTGCACGATACCTGGAGCCATCTGCGCCCCTCGTGACTATCCGGCAATTCTCGCAGCCGAGGCCGATACCGCACTGCGGCATATGATGAGCTTTAAAAAGTGGCCTCATTTTTTCCATCAGACAAATGTTGCCAAATACAACGCAGGCGGCGATACGCTCCAGTTTGACTGGCTGAATTCGGTCTATACGGCATACGAGCAGCTGTTTAAGCTTCCGGTCAAGAACTTTCCCTATTATCTGATTGGCGACAAGACCAGGGAAAGCCTCGCTGCCAAATCCGCGGCCATTCAAGCGACATGGAATCGCACGACTAATTCAGTCACGCTGTCAGCAAACAAAAGTGTACCGAATCTTCTGGTGACGGGGCTTTCAGGTGGAGAACTGTATGGCGGTCAGCTAATTCGGGAAGTTAGTGTGAACGCGACGCCGAAGAAGATTGCGGTGAATCAGGCACTGGCTCAGTAATGGGCTGCCCTGGAAACTTTGCAGTGAACATCAAGAGGATATCAAAATGACATATCATCGCTTTCTTAGAGCTGTATCTGCGCTGTTGATAGCGGCTCCGGCCGTAGTGAGCGCAGGATCGCCGCGGTCGGCCGATCAGGCGGTCGAAGCCCGCAGGCAAGTTGAAGTCCGTAAGCAAGAAGAGCAACGCTTGAAAAAGAAGGACAATGCGTACCGGCAACAGGCGAAAGCTTTGGCAAGACAGTATAGAAAATCGGCGAGCCGGGCTGCGGTGCGGGGCGGCGATCCAACCCCGCTGCTTGAGGCGGCCGATTATTTTGACGCACAGGCTAAATAACAGAGGTTCTCCGCCATTCCGGCGGGGATTCCTATGAGGTTAACCTGCCTGATGTGAATCCCTGCCGGAAAGTGCCACCTGTAGCTTTGTAGGGTACGAGACTGTGAAAGAATCCAGAATTTTTCTCTTTGAGACCTATATGTTGTTATATACAAATATAAAATACACAATATATTGTGGTTAAAATTTCAAAAAACGAATACTTTCACAGTCTCGTACGCATCGCGTACCTTTCCGGACTGCGGGCGTGCCGAAAGCCCTGAGTAGGTACGCGATGCGTACCCTACAGCGGATTTCGCCTTGATTTTGGCAGGGCGGCGGGGTAGGCCGGGTTGCTAAACCCGGCATTTTGGCTACCCATGCTACACAGGCTGCGTAACATCAGTGAGGTTAACCTGCCTGATGTGAATCCCTGCCGGAAAGTGCGGCCTGTAGTTGAACGAACGTTACGATCTAATATAAACATGGATTGGGTATGAATATGATTTTAGTAACTGGCGGTGCAGGTTATATCGGTTCTCATACCTGCCTGGAACTCCTTCAGGCAGATTATTCAGTCGTTGTGCTTGATAATTTTTGTAATAGCAAACAAGAGTCGCTACGCCGTGTCGAAAATCTCGCTGGGCGTGAAATAACCTTAGTGCGCGGTGATGTGCGCGACAAACACTTGCTGCGCGAGATATTTTCACGGCACAAAATTGATGCCGTAATCCATTTCGCAGGGCTTAAATCGGTCGGGGAGTCCGTGCGGCATCCTTTGATCTATTATGACAATAACGTTGCCGGCAGCGTGGCCTTGGCTGAAGTGATGGCAGAATGCGGGGTGAATACCTTGGTATTCAGTTCTTCGGCCACAGTCTACGGCGACCCGGACAGTGTGCCTATTCGAGAGGATTTTCCGGTTGGGGTAACGACCAATCCTTATGGGACTTCCAAATTGATGGTAGAGCAGATCTATCGCAACTTGGCTGCCGCCAATCCGGCATGGCGCATTGCACTGTTGCGTTACTTCAATCCGGTAGGCGCGCATGAAAGCGGCCTGATTGGCGAAGATCCCAATGATGTCCCTAACAACCTCATGCCATTTATTGCCCAAGTGGCGTCTGGCCGTCATGAGGAGCTAAGGATATTTGGCAACGACTACGCAACGCCGGACGGTACAGGGGTGCGTGATTACATCCATGTCACCGATCTGGCCTTGGGGCATCTCGCCGCGCTGCGGGTCTTATCTGAAACCCGCGGCGTGATAACCGTCAATCTCGGCACCGGCCGAGGATATAGCGTGCTGGAAATGGTGGCGGCATTCGAGAACGCCAGCCGCACAAGGATTCCTTATCGTTTTGTCGAGCGCCGTCCAGGCGATGTCGGTACGTGCTACGCCGATCCTTCCCTGGCTTTAGAACTGCTAGGCTGGCGGGCGGAACGCGGGATCGATGCCATGTGCCTTGATACCTGGCGCTGGCAATCGATGAATCCGGTAGGTTATCCAGACAGCGACACGTTGATTAATGCAAATCCGTTTCAATCAGCGAGTGGGATGTAAATCATCAGTGACGCAAGCTGAGAAACGAGTGTTGTTAAAACGCAATAGTAGTGATTTCGATCATTAGGCATTTATGAACAATCAGAGGGAATTGAACCCATTAAAATTAATTTTTCTGTTGGGAGTGGCGTTAATGATCGTATTCATGCTTTTGTTCCATAAGGAGGAAGGTCTGAAAGCGACATTTGAACGAGTACGACCCGATCGTATCTCAGTGCTATATCTTCAATTGCTGATGGACATGGATCCGGATGATGCGGCATTGCGTCTGGATCTTGCGCGCCAGCTCGTCAGGATCGGCGATATGGATAAAGCCTATCTCGTATTGAAGCCTTTATTGAGTCAACAGGGAAGGGAAGCGACAGAAGCCAGGCTTCTGTCGCTGGAACTGGATATGAAAATGTACTTCAGTATGGCGGCTACAGATCCTGCCAAGGAAAACGCGCTTGCCGCCCTCGGAAAAAAAATAAGCGCTTTTAGCGATGAACCAGTCCCCGTCGACTTACTGCCTAGAGTCATCCAGCACAGCCTGGCATTCGGGCAGCCAGTGACTGCGGCGAAACTCTATGAAAGATGGGCTGGCGCTGACAATGTTCATCGCTTCGATCATCTAAAAGCGGCGGGCCATTGGTACATGGCCGCAGGATTGCCCTTGTCGGCAGCGGAAGTTTACGATAAAGCCTATGCCTCGGCCGGCAATGATGAGCAGGCCAGGCGATTTGCGCTATTGGCAATTGAGGCCTTACAGGCTGCGGATAAAGCGCCGCGTGCGCTTACATTGATAAAGAACTCCCTGCAGCGATTGACGAATGACAAAGTGCTTCTCGATAAAGCCATTGCATTGTCTTTAGCTATCAATGATCCCAAACAGGCATTTGCCTGGGGTAATCTGCGCCTGTCGTTGATTCCGGATGATCCGGAACAGATAAGCCGACAGATGGATCTTGCCCTGGCTACCGGAGCGCTGGATGCGGCTTTGTCACTCGCCGAACGCTTGTCGGCACTGAAGCCGGAAGATCGCCATATCCATGAACGTACGGCACAAATCGCCGAATGGGCCGGCAAACCGGATTTGGCCTTGAATCAGTGGATCTGGCTGGCCAGACAGGATAAAACGGATGAGGCGGCAATAGAGAATGCGCTGCGTCTGGCCAAAGGGCTTTACGCAGGAGAGGCAATTATAGAAATGCTGACGGCCCGTTCAGAAAAAAGGGCGCTGACCGGCGACGAATTGAACGATCTGATAGAGGCATTCAATAATGTCGACAATTCCGCGCATTTGGCCAGTTTCTTGCGGGGTTATCTGATTAAGTACCCCGATGAGCGCGAAGCATGGAAAGCGCTTGTAAAAGCCCAGGAAGATACAGGCCGGGTATCGGAGGCAATCGCTACCTGGCAGCATGCGGGCGCGCGATTCGGTCAGCCCGTTCAAGCGGCTATACAGCAAAGTCAATTGCTCTGGCGTGCCGGCGAATCGGAGAAAGCGTTAGCGTTGCTACTGCGGAACCGGGAACGAGCGACGCCCAAGGATGCCGAATTCTGGCAGCTCTTAGCGGATTTGAGCTGGGAGCTTGAACAGGCCGATAATGCGTTACTGGCCTACAAGGCGCTCTGGAAAACAGAGTCCGCGAATGAGTTGACCGCGGAACGGCTGATCCAGCTATTGAAAGAAAATTCACAGGCCCAGGAGGCCATTGCAGTTGCCCGCCAGGCGTATCGGCGCTTTAGTCAACCGCGCTGGTTACTGCTCGCGATGGATACGGCCGCTGATTTCCAGTTGTGGAAAGATTTAGGAAAATTGCTGCAAACGGCGGATGCCGATAAGCGGCAATTCGAGCCTCTGGAAATGTACTGGCTGAAGCGCGCCCAGTTACACGGCCATGATCATCAGACGCAGCAGGTACTGGCGGATTATCAACAGGCGTTAAAAGCCAATCCTGCTTCCGCTGTCGCCAGAGAAGGCGTGTTGTGGGCATTGATCGAGCAACACGATAAACAGAACCTCGCCAACTTCCTTCAGCGCTGGCAACAGGATGCCATGACGACGCCGTCCTTATGGGGCGTGTACGGCCTGGGGCTCAGTCAGTTGGGAAGGGATGAACAGGCGCTGGCCTGGTTTGAACGCAGCGTCACGCTGAACCAGGACAATTATCTCTGGCTGCTCACTTATGCCGATACCCTGGCCAGAGCCGGCCGTGCAGATGCCGCTCTGAGCCTTCGTCAGCATGTGCTCTTCAAATTAAGGGCAAAGCTGCGGCAGAGCATTGATCCGGCTGATTCGGCCAGCTTGTTGCAACCGGCATACTTGGCGTTGGTGCGTGAACTGGAAGGGGCGGATTTTGAAGAAATGACGCTACAAAAGCTTGCGGCGAAAGGCATGGATGATCCCGTGGCTCGGGAGCTGGCCGTCGCTGCCTATCTATCCCAGGAAAATTTCGACGCCGCCCGCTTCTGGCTGTTGCGGGCGCATGCCGCCCGCCAGCAAACGCCGGTCTGGCAGCGGCTTACGCTGGCGCTCGCCGATAACGATAAAGCAACCGCAGCCGATATTCTGAGCAAGGAGGGCGACAAACTGACCTTGCTTGATCGCGTTGAGCCATTGAAGCGGCTTGATCGGGCCGATGAGGCGCTGGCGCTGCTGGATAATTATCTGCAGACTTCCGATGATATCGGCATAGAGCAGCCCGAGCTTTATCGATACCGGGATGAATTGGCTCTTCAACAAAGCGCCCGATTGGATTTGGCATGGGACATCAAGAGCCTCGGCGTCCTCGATATCAATCAAAGCCAGGCCCGCTTCACCCTGCCTTTATCGGAAAAGGCGCTGGCATTTCAGTTCAGGCACAATTATCTGGATACTGGTAATAGTGAATTGGCGCTGCCTGCGAACAATGAATTTGACTTATCCCTCGAAGGAAACTATGTGTTTCAATCAGGTGACCTGTTACAACTGAATATCGGCGGCAATCTGCAGGACCAGGAATCGCTTGTTTACGGCTCAATCGGTCTGACATCCAGGCTTGCCGACTTTCTGCAGGCCAATGTCCGGGTCGGTTTGCATGAACTGAGCACGGAAACGGCGCAGCTTCGCGCTTTAGGCGCCAAAGATAAAGTATCGCTGATTTTATCGGCGGAATTGACCCGGCAAAGTTTTTTCCAATTCGATATTGACGGGCATCGCTATCTGACTCGGCAGGGCAGCGTTTTTGCTGAGGGTTACAGGATTAATTCCATTCTGGGATATACCTTGCTCAAGGCGATGCCCGCCTGGCAGGTCAGACTGCAGGGGTCGTGGGAAAGCAACAGCCTGGAAGATAACCTGCCTCCGGAATTAAGAAGCTCGCTGTTATCGCCCTTTGCCAATGTGGAAACCATGATCTCCCAGGATTATGCCACCATGGGCGTCGGCACGACCTTTCGCTACGGCCTGTCCGAACAGGAAATTCCAAGACAACCTTACCTATTGGTTGATGCCTGGATCGGCTGGGCCTGGCCCTCGAATGAGGTGGCCTACAATGCGAGATTGGGGGCGGGGATTTCCCTGTTTAAAGCCGATGTGCTCAGCGTAAGCGCTTTCTATGGCAATGTACAAGGAGGCAAGGCGGATGAGGCTTATGAAGGAGTAGGCGTTCAGTATTCAATAAGATTTTAATGTGTCAGGACTTACGCAGTTTGTCTGTTCAACCGTCGAAACAAGCGGTTCTCAAACCTGTGGGGCGACTTTATTTATGCCCTCCACAGGCTTGCGCAAGCCCTGGTAATGCGTATTGATCAGCGAAGAGGGGATTAACCTATGTTTTTTTGGACCAAATATGTCAACCGATTCAGGAAACGGCATTTATTGCTGGCCGGGATTTTACTGGGCGCCTTGTCAGCCTGCACGGTTATCAATGAACAGGGCCAGCGTACTTTCGAGTCCGCTAACAGCTGGGTTCTCTTGCCATTCAAAAATGATTCGGGAACGCCTCGCGCCGGCGACAAAGTCGAAGAAATATTGGCGACTTTGCTCCGCAGCAAAGGCATCGATAATCTTCAGGTTTATCAGGATCACAGTGAGAAAACAGAAGCCTGGCCGATACTGGATGATAAACGTCATCAGGAAGCCGCCTTGAAGTGGGCGCGGCAGGATAATTTTTCTTACGGCATCACAGGAAACATTGAGGAATGGCATTATAAAACCGGCGTCGGCGGAGAGCCCGCCGTGGGTTTAAGCCTCCGCATCATCGAAATTCCTTCGGGTAGGGTGGTATGGTCGGCCACCGGCGCTAAATCCGGCTGGGGGGCGGAAACCGTCAGCGGTACAGCGCAAAAGTTGCTCGATAGTTTATTGTCGAATCTGGAAATCGGCAGGATTTGATGGTTTCTAAAAACCGGGGGTACATATGAAATTGACTTTAGCGACTTCTAGATTGTCGGTATTGAAGACGGCTTGGTTGGAAACGCTGGTTTTGACAGGGATATTGCCTGCTGTGGGTTATGAAATCAATGCCATAGATCCATTCTATCTGGACAATCGGTTTCCATGGCTGATTCTTGCGCCTTTACTGATCACCTTGAGATATGGATTTATCTTCGGCATGAGCAGCGCTGTTTCACTGATAGGCTTATTGGCCCTCGGCCGGTACCTGGATTGGCCGATTGCGCCGGTCTTTCCGGTAGAGAGGGCGGTCGGCATGATACTGATCACAATGATCGCAGCGGAGTTTCAGGATATCTCACGACAAAAATTGCAGCAACTGCAGCATAAATATCACTACCTCAAGCTGAGAATGGATGAGTTTTCCCGTGCTTATCATGTGCTTAAAGGGTCCCATAGCCTGCTGGAGCAGCAGACGGACAACCATAGGAAAAGCATGCGCAATGTACTGCTGGATCTTCAAAGGCAGGTTCTGTCCCTGGCGAAGAATGACGGTGAGCCGCTCGGCGGTATAGGCGATCCTATACTGAATCTCTTCAGCGAATATGGCAGCATTCAGATTGCTTCTCTCTACGCTGTCTCGGAAGATCGCAAGATAAGCTCGCACCCTGCCGCTTGTCTGGGAAAACCGCCGGCTCTCTGGCCTGCCAATCTCTTGATAAAAGAGGCTCTGAAGACAGGGCATGTCACCAGCATCCGGACCTTTGATGAGGAGGCGGAGAATGAGGTGCTGGTTGTCATTCCTCTGATAGATGTCTTTCAGAGAATCTGGGGCGTGGTAATTGTCAATGAAATGTCCATGTTCGCCTTGCAGAAAAATACCCTGGACTTGCTTTCGCTGTTGGGGGGGCATGTAGGCGATCTGATCAAGCGCCGCGCCGGAGGCAATTTGTTAGACAAAAACGTATGGCTGGAATTCGAGTGCGACTTGCGGCGCACCCTGGAAGAGGTGAGAAGTTTTGAAATCACGGCGGCAATGGTCGTCAGCATTGTCAGCTCCGAGGAGTCATATGATGTGCTTATGTCTATCTTTCGCGCTGAATGCCGGGGGCTTGATAAGGTGTTGACTTTCCGGGATGACTTAGGCCGGCAGGTAATTATTCAACTCTTGCCGCTAACGGACGAAAATGGCCTGAAGGACTTTCTTTCCCGCCTCAATTTGAAAGATGTCCTCGATAGAAAGACTTCCTTGACAAGCTTTGAAGAAGGTAAGGTCTTCCAGATTCTGGATGCCAATGTCGCCATTTATAGCTGGATATTAAGCGACAAGCACTCGCCGGAAAAGGTGTTGTCGAAGATCGAGCAGCTTTGCCAGCATAATATTTCAGACCATAGAAACAGAGAGCATTCCCATGCCGGCATTCCTGCTTAAAGTCCTGTTGTTAATCGCGGCATTGGCATTGGAAATGATCGGCACAAGGATGATAATGAGCGATCGTTTGCCGGAAAGCGAGTTGCTTATTGTGCTGCTTTTGCATCTAAGCGCCTGTATCGTAGTTTCCATAGTATTGCCGGCGTTATTGAAATTTTCCCATCCAACCTCCAAGCCGATAGCAATCCTGTTCTTTTTTATGGTCGCTTTTTACATGCCGGCGCTAGGTATGTTGGGATTGCTTCTCTCGCTGGTTCCAGCGCTACATTTCAGTAAAGCGGCAGTCCAGGAATCGCCGGTACGCTTTAGCGCGGTTCGGGAATTTTCCGATGCGCCGGCCAGCCATGGCTTATATCTTAAGAACATGACTGCCAGCCTGGAAGGCTTATTGCGCTCACAAAATCCTTATAAGCGCTTGAGCGCAGTCTATGCAACCCTCAAGCTTGAAGACAAAGATGCCATTCCTTTGCTGAAAATGGCGCTGCGGGACCCGGTTGACGATATACGGCTGCTCGCTTATGCGTTAATAGACCGCAAGGAACAGCGGATCAGCGAACGGATTGAACGGGCCAGGCAAAGCCTGGAGAACAATAAAACCCGTCATGTCCGGCATCTATACAAAAGCCTAGTCAAGGATTACTGGGAACTGGCGCATCTGGGTTTAGTGGAAGGCGAGACACTGGCTTACGTGTTGAATAAAGCGCGTGAATACCTTGAAAGCGGCCTGCGGCACTATCCGGGAGACCGGGGATTGCATCTTCAGTACGCCAAGTTATTGTTGCGATTGGGAGAGCATCAGCTGGCCCATGATGAATTTAAAGCGGCGGAGGCGTTAGGCGTCGAGCGGAAGCGGTTGCTGCTCTATTACGCGGAGATAGATTTTTTGCACCGGCGGTACGGTGAAGTGAAGCGGCATATGCGCGCGGTCGATTGGGTCACGGCTCGTCCGCAGATCCAGGCGGCCACGTGTTTCTGGCAAGGGGAACGGCATGGCTGATCGCGACGCTGATATCACGTTTTTGCTGGAAGGCACATACCCCTTTGTCAGAGGCGGGGTGTCGGGATGGGTGCATCAGATCATTCAGGGCTTGCCGCAATTCAAATTCTCATTGCTATTTTTAGGCTCAAGATCCAGCGACTATGAAGGACTCAAATATACGCTTCCTGACAATGTCGTGCACCTGGAGTGCCATTATTTGTGGGATGGCGCATCCGTCTCCAGGCCCAAAGCCCGTCCAGGCAATAACCCCTATTTCCTGAAGGCTGAAAAATTCCATGAATGGTTCAGGAATCCCCGCATTGGTTACGATGACGAGTTGGCGCGGCAGGTTTTGACGGGGCTTGGGCAAGAACCGGGTTGTACTGCCGAGGATTTTTTCCATAGTGAAGCCGCGTGGGAGCAGCTTTGTGCAAGTCACCAGCGCTTTTGCCCCGAGAGTTCATTCATTAATTATATTTGGACTGTTCGGGCCATGCATGGGCCGCTGTTTAAACTGGCGTCTATTGCCCAAAACCTAACAGTAACGACGGGCCTCTTTCATTCTGTCTCGACAGGTTACGCCGGGTGCCTCGGGACCATCCTGCGCCATACGACCGGAAGGCCTCTGATTCTGACGGAACACGGAATTTATACGAAAGAGCGAAAAATAGACCTCCAATCCATTTTTATTAAAGAACATCGCGATTATTTAAGCGATGCGCCCGATAAGGGGATGAAATATCACGACCAGCTCTGGATTCGCTATTTCGAGTCCTTAGGCCGCCTGACCTACTGCAATGCCAACCCCATCATCAGCCTCTATGAAAGGAACCGGCAACGGCAGATTGCCGATGGCGCGGATGCCGCGCGCACCAAGGTAATCCCCAATGGCATGAATGTCGCCCAGTTTGTCGCGCTGCGCGAGCGGCGCCCAGACAAAATCCCGCCTGTCATCGGATTGCTCGGCCGCATCGTACCGATAAAGGATATAAAAACCTTTATCCGGGCCATGCGCTCTGTCGTTTCCCAGTTTCCTGACATGGAAGGCTGGATAATCGGCCCCGAGGAAGAAGATCCGGCATATGCGCGCGAATGCAAAAGCCTGGTACATAACCTTGGCCTGGAACGAAACGTGCGCTTTCTGGGCTTTCAAAAAATAAGCGATATTCTTCCGCAATTGGGTTTGCTGGTTCTGACGTCGATCAGCGAGGCTTTCCCGCTGGCGCTGCTGGAAGCCTACGCCAGCGGCGTTCCTGTCGTGACCACCGATGTGGGGGGATGCCGGGAAGTGATAGAGGGGAACAGTGAAGAGGATCGCGCGTTGGGCGCGGCCGGAATTGTGGTGCCAATCGCCGACCCGGAAGCCGTTGCCCGCGCCTGCATCGCCTTGTTGACGGACGAGGCGAAGTGGCATGCGGCCCAGCGCGCCGGCATAAGCCGGGTTGAACGCTATTACACGGAGGATATCGTGTTATCCGATTATATGAAGATTTACACTGAGGCGCTGGAGTCATAATGGCGGGCATCGGATTCAGGCTTCGGGCTTTAATGAATGACGAGAGTTTTACCGGGCTGATAAAGGCCTATGGCTTCGCCGGCATTATCAGCTCCGGGCCATGGGTGCTCTCTATTCTTGGCATTCTGCTGATTGGCCTGCTGAATGCGGACAACCCGTCCGCGCAGCCATTTATCGGCGAATTTCAGATATCGGTGACTTACCTGATGGCATTTTCGCTGCTGCTGACCAGTCCGCTGCAATTGATGTTTACGCGTTTTGTCGCGGACAGAACCTACGAAAAAAAGGAAGACCTGATACTGCCCAACCTGTTGGGGGCCATTCTGGTGGTGACTGTCGTCAGCGGATCATTGGCCGCAGTACTGCTGAGCAGTTTGTTCGAGGGGACCGTATTGTATCGGGTATTGATGCTGACCGGTTTTGTCATTCTTTCCGTAAGCTGGATCGTCATGATAATTTTATCGGGACTGAAAGCTTACGGCGGCGTCTTGTTAGCCTTTCTGGCCGGCTATGGCTTTACGTTGGCGGCTTCCCTTAAATTGAAAGCGTTTGGGCTGGTAGGCCTGTTGGGCGGTTTTATCATCGGGCAGGGCATGCTGCTCTTCATTCTCTTATATTTAGTCTTGCGAACCTACTCCAGCAGACAATTGATTGCTTTTGATTTTCTGAAACGAGACCAGATCTTCCTGAGCCTGGCCGCGACCGGTTTTTTTTATAACTTGGCAATTTGGGCGGATAAGCTGCTTTTCTGGTTCAATCCCCGGACCAGCATCGGGATCATTGCGCCGCTGCGAGGCTCCGAGCTTTATGACCTGCCGATTTTCCTGGCCTATCTTTCTATTTTGCCCGGCATGGCGGTGTTTTTGCTCCGCATGGAGACGGATTTTGCCGAATGCTATGAAAAGTTCTACCGCTCTATCACCGAAGGCGCGCCGTTGCATCGTATTTTCCGGATATACGGCGACATGGCCCGGGTGATCCGCCGCGGTTTTTTTGAAATTTTCAAAGTGCAGGGCATGACGGTCATCATACTGCTGGCAGTCGGCGAGGGGCTTTTGAACTGGGTGCACATCTCCCCGAATTACCGCATATTGCTCAGCATCGATTTAGTGGCGGTAGGCGTTCAGGTCTTGCTGCTGGCCGTATTGAACCTGCTGTTTTATTTCGACTACCGTCTTGACGCACTCTATCTGTGCCTGTTGTTTGCGTTGTCGAATATATTTTTTACCGTACTGACCCAATATCTCGGGCCGGCATTTTATGGCTATGGTTTTGCTGGAAGCGTGGTATTAACGGCGCTGGCCGGCCTGATCGTTATATCCCGGCGGCTCGATAAGCTGATGTATGCAACATTTATGCTTCGCTGATACGTGTTGACGTTGTTTTTTCATTAGAAATAAAGAGTAGCATCGATATGTCTTCAATCCCCAAAACCTTCCGCCATTACGCCAGTGCTAGAATCATGGTTTATTTATTGGCTTGTTTCGCCGGCTCGGATATTTACGCCAATCCAAGCACCGCCTTTTTTTACGGCAAACCCATGCCTGTCGAGCTGCTATCGCATTTTGAACAAGTCGTGGTTGAACCGGAAAATATCGACAATATTGATTCGCTTACCGCTAAAGGCACTCAGGTTTTCGCCTACCTGAGCGTTGGCGAGGTTAATCCAAACCGTGCCTGGCACGCAGAAATCCCTAAGCACTGGCTGTTGGGGAAGAATACCGACTGGGGGAGCAGTATTGTCGATTTAAGCAGAAAAGAGTGGCGCGACCATCTCATCAACAAACAGATCGCGCCGCTGTGGCAGCGCGGCTATCGCGGGTTTTTTTTAGACACGCTGGATAGCTATCAACTGATAGTCAAAGATCCCAGGCACCGTCTGGTGCAACAGCAAGCCCTAATCGATCTTGTGCAAACCATGCATCGCCGCTTTCCAGGCATTCAATTGATCCTCAACAGAGGCTTTGATCTATTGCCCCATATAGGCAAATATGCCGTGGCCGTTGCGGCGGAATCGCTGTTTCAACGCTGGAACGCCGTATCGAACAGTTACAGTGAAGTGCCGGAATCGGACCGCGCCTGGTTGCTGAAAAAACTGCAGGAAGCGCGTGACCGGTACGGCCTTCAGGTTATCGTCATCGATTATGTGTCCCCCAAGCAGAGAACATTGGCGCGGGACATAGCCAACCGGATAGCGGCATTGGGATTTACCCCTTGGGTCTCAAACCCGTCAATGGACATGCTGGGGATAGGCAGCGCGGAAGTTTTTCCGAGGCGGATTCTGGCCCTTTATGACGGACGGGATCAGCCGGACGGACTGCAAAATTCCGACCTGCATAAATTATTGGCCATGCCTTTGGAATACCTGGGCTATACACTGGAGTACGCGGATGTCCGCAAGGGACTGCCGAGTTACTGCCTGTCAGGGCGATATGCGGGCATCGTGACCTGGTTTAACAGTGATGCATGGCCGCAATCAGAATCCTATAAATCATGGTTGATACGGCAGTTGGACGATGGCATGAAAGTCGGCGTATTTGGCAGATTAGGGTTCAAGGCGGACGACATGTTCCTGCAATCCCTGGGCCTTAGAACCATACAGGGCAAACTGAAAAAACCGTTGAAGATCGCTCACAGCGACGATCTTGTCGGCTATGAAGCAAAACCCCATGTAAAACTGCGAGAGTTGACGCCGTGGGAAGGCGTCGATCCCGCCCTCAAACAGCACTTGAGCCTTGCCGATCAAAAAGGGCGGCGGCTGGCGGCGGTGCTGACGGGAAAATGGGGCGGCGCGGCCTTGCATCCTTACGTTATTGAAACCGGCTTTCAGGGGCGGCAGCGCTGGCTCATCGATCCCTTCAAGTTTCTGGCACAGGCGCTCGATTTGCCGCCCATGCCCGTGCCCGATGTCACTACGGAAAAAGGCAAAAGGTTGCTCTTGATACAGGTCGATGGCGACGGCGCCGCTTCCGTGGCGGAAATGCCCGGTTCGCCGCTGGCGATGGAAGTGATTCGCGATCAAATCCTGCAAGTCTACCGATGGCCGACGACGGTTTCCGTCATTGAAGGCGAAATTGGGTCCAAAGGGGCGTTTCCCGGCAAAGCCGCGCAACTGGAAAAAGTGGCGCGGGATATTTTTACTCTCGAACATGTTGAAATAGCCAGCCACTCTTACAGCCATCCAGCGGCATGGGTCGAGAAAGCCAATGTCGATACTGGCGGCGATGACTATCGGCTTGCTATTGCTGACTATAAGTTTGATTTAAACAGGGAAATTGCCGGTTCCGTGGACTATGTCAACAGACAGCTGGCGCCTGGGCATAAGCGGGTGCGCGTCTTTCTCTGGTCAGGCGACGCTCTAGCAGCGGACGATGCGCTGGCGCTGACAAAAACGCTTGGATTGGAAAATATAAACGGCGGGGGCGGAGCGAGCGTGACCCGGAGCGAATCAACGATAACCCGCATCCCGCCTCTGGGATATCCGGGCAACGAAAATTTTCAGGTGTATGCGCCTGTTGCCAGCGATCATGTTTATACAGACTGGTGGCGGGGGCCTTTCTCCGGCATGCGAAGAGCGGTTGAAACGTTTCAGCTGACGGATTCGCCCTTGCGCCTCAAGCCAATACACATCCATTATCATTTTTACTCGGGCAGCAAGACAGCCGCTGTCAAAGCGCTTAAAGAAGTTTACGATTGGACGGCCAAGCAGGAAACCTGGCCGATTCTGATGAGTGAATACATCCGTAAAGTCAAAGCCTTTCAAAATGTCACCATGGCACGCCGCCAGGATGGGGCATGGGATATACGAGGCCTGGGCGACTTGCGCACACTGCGACTGGCTTCTGCTGCGGGTAATCCTGAGTTGCAGCGTTCCAAGGGGGTCATGGGCATTCATGAGCTTCCGCAGGGAAGATATCTCAGCTTGTCGCCAATAGATGGACGGGTTCTTCTCTATACGGCTTCTTGAGCAGCATCTGTTATTTAAAATCCCTCCGCGAAGCCGTCGGAACGAACCTGTGAAACGCTCTGGCGTACTGTGGGCCAATTGATGGCTCGTTTTCGGGCCGGCGAATGCCTGAAGACGTTCAGGCATTCAGGTTGTGTTTCCAACTAAAAGATGGCTGCTAATGCCTGTTCCAAGTCCTCCTTCAAGTCGTCTATGTGCTCAATGCCGATGGACAGGCGCACCATGTCTTCGGATACCCCGGCTTTTTTGAGTTCTTCTGGCGCAAGCTGACGGTGAGTGGTGCTGGCGGGATGGCAGGCGAGGGATCTGGTATCGCCAATGTTGACCAGACGGATAATGAGCTTCAACGCATCCTGGAAGCGCGCGCCTGCGGCGGCACCGCCCTTTATGCCGAAGGTCAAAATCCCCGAGGCCCGGCCATTGAGGTATTTTTGCGCCAAGGGATAATCCGAATGATCCTGCAATCCGGCGTAGTTGACCCAGCTTACCTTGTCGTGTTGACGCAGGAATTGCGCCACTGCCAGTGCGTTTTCGCAGATGCGGTCCATACGCAAAGCCAGGGTTTCGATGCCTTGCAAAATCAGGAAACTGTTGAACGGCGAAACTGCGCCGCCCGTGTCGCGCAGCAGTGCGGCCCGTGCGCGGCCGATGAAAGCGGCTTCGCCCAAGACATCCGTGTAAACCATGCCGTGATAGGAGGCATCGGGTTGGTTTAGGCATCGGAAGCGGGCTTTATGCCCGGCCCACGGAAACTTGCCGCCGTCCACGATCGCGCCACCTAGCGCCACGCCATGACCGCCCAAGTACTTTGTCAGTGAATGCACGACAATGTCTGCGCCATGCTCAAACGGCTGGCATAAATAAGGGGTGGCCACGGTGTTGTCCACAATCAAAGGAAGCCCTGCGTCATGGGCGACTTTGGCCAGCGCGGCGAGGTCCACGATATTGCCCAGCGGATTGCCTATGGATTCGCAAAAAACCGCTTTTGTTTTTTCATCGATCAAGGGTACGAAGCTTTGCGGATCGCGATAATCCGCAAACCGGACCTGGATGCCAAATTGCGGCAGCGTATGTGCAAACAGATTGCATGTGCCGCCGTATAATGTGCCGACCGATACGATGTTGTCGCCCGCTTCGGCGATGGTCAATAGCGAGTAAGTAATGGCCATCAGGCCGGAAGCCACCGCCAGCGAGCCAACGCCCCCTTCCAGCGCGGCAAGCCGCTTTTCCAGCACGTCGGTGGTGGGATTCATGATGCGCGTATAGATATTGCCCGCGACCTTCAGGTCGAACAAGTCCGCGCCATGCCGGGTATCATCGAATGCATAGGAAACGGTCTGGTAGATCGGGACGGCGACCGATTTGGTCGTAGGGTCTGGGGAATAGCCGCCATGCACGGCAACGGTCTCAAATTTCATCGGTTAGCCCTATCAAGTGGATAAGCGACAGATCCCATAAACGAAGACAGCGGAGCATAAATCTCCCTCGGAAAGCGGGCACCTTAACAAAACCGGTCATTCCGATTTTAATGTTCCTGAATTTTATTCATCAATACAATTGGCACAAACGCCTAAGTAATATTATGTATAACCTGAATTCGGGCTAAAAGAGGGCGCATGCTGGGCTTTTGTTGAGTGCGAATACCTTGCCCGCGCCAGATTTCGATCTGATTGCGCCAGAAGCAATGCTTGGCGGTACAATGAGGCATGATGCGAACGGGGAGCCGTGCGGTTTTTGGCGGCATCGACTCTTGAGGATATTGCCGGTCGGGCGGAGCCTGAATCCCCAATCGCCTGAGCTATTAGGAAACAGAGGAGAACAAGCTTTGGATTCAGATCGTATGACATCTATACCCCCATGTCCGAAGGATCAAGGCCAGCCGGCCATCATTCACCATCCCGGCGTACCGTCATCGCCCTGGGCGCCTGGAATTCGGCGCCTGCTGCGCGGGCAGGCTGGGCGCATGCGGCAGGCCAGGCCGACATCGACGAACCGCCATTGCCGCCCAGGCCCGGTAAAAGATTGTCCCATTGCATTCAAGTCGTCAGGCAGGTTCTTATGGCTGAATTAGATCGTTTTCGCGGCTGTCTGTTAGGCTTGGCGGTCGGCGATGCGGTCGGCACCACGCTGGAATTCAGGCCCAAGGGCAGTTTTACGCCCATTACCGACATGATTGGCGGCGGGCCTTTTCGGCTGGAGCCCGGCCGATGGACCGACGATACCTCGATGGCCTTGTGTCTGGCCATCAGCCTGCTGGAATGCGGGGGCTTCGATGCCGACGATCAGATGCAGCGCTACTGCCGCTGGCGCGACGAGGGTTATCTGAGCAGTACTGGCCATTGCTTTGATATCGGTAATACGGTCAGCAACGCCTTGCGCCGTTACAAGGCCAGCGGCAATCCCTATGCCGGCGCCACCGATGCCTGGTCGGCCGGCAACGGCAGCCTGATGCGCCTGGCGCCGATACCGCTGTTTTATTATCCGGACAGCGAGCAGGCCGCGGCGCTGGCGGCGGAAAGCTCGAAAACGACCCACGGCGCCGAGGAATGCCTCGATGCCTGCCGGTTGTACAGCCGGCAGCTGATCCGGGCCTTAAACGGCGAAAACAAGGCGCAGGTGCTGTTTGCCGATGGCGGCTCGTTTGTCGGCGCGCCCAAAATCGCCGCGATTGCCGATGGCCATTACCGCGACAAAGGCGAACAGGACATCCGGGGCAGCGGCTATGTGGTCGATTGCCTGGAGGCGGCGCTGTGGTGTTTCTGGACTACCGACACCTTCGATGAGGCGATCCTGAAGGCGGCCAATCTGGGCGAGGATGCCGACACCACGGCGGCCGTCTGCGGGCAGTTGGCCGGCGCCTATTACGGCGGCAAGGGCATTCCTGCGGCCTGGAAACGGCAATTGGCGATGGCCGGGATGATTCAGGCGCTGGCGGACCGGCTGCATCGGCAGGCGCAAAGCCGGACCGGCCAAGTGGCAGAGGCCTCCGTGCCGGGGTCGCTATAGCCCTCCTTTGATCAGCGTTTCCAGGGCGGTCTGTCTGCGGCTGACATCCTGCTGCCGGATGGCCATGGCCAGCGCTTTCCGGGTGCCGACGAAGACGGCCAGATTCTTGGCCCTCGTCAATCCGGTATAGATCAGATTGCGGTACAGCATTTTAAAATGCTGGCTCAGGACAGGAATGATCACGGCCTTGAATTCGCTGCCCTGGGATTTATGAATCGTGATCGCATAGGCCAGGTCGAGTTCCATGATGTCCTCTTTCCGGTAGGAAACCTCCCGATTGTCCGGATAAAAAGACACTACGGCGGTCAAATCCTCGTTATCGATCGAAACAATCCGGCCGATGTCCCCGTTAAAGACATTGAGGTCATAATTATTGCGGCGGTGGATCACGCGGTCGCCTTCCCTGAAAATCCGCTCGCCCACCTGCAATTGGCGCTTGTGTTCGCCGGGCGGATTCGCCTGCGCCTGAATCATCCTGTTGAGATTGGCAGAACCCAGGCTGCCTCGGGTCATCGGCGTCAAAATCTGTATCTCGGCATTTCGTCCGTAATATTTCGGAATCCAGTCCAGATAAAGCTTCACCACGCAATCCACCGCGGACAGCCCGTAATGCAGCGAGGACCACGGGTGTATTTTCCTGACCACGGATTTCAGGGCGTCCACCTGATCTTCGCTTTGCTTCAACTGTTCAAGGTCCACATGCCTGAATTTCTCCGGGACGACAAAGTCCACTTCATACGGCGACTGAATGGCTTCCTCAACCCGGAACTCGTACGGCGCTTGCGCCGCGTGCGGCTGGTAGGAGGCCAGGTGTTCCAGTTCCTGGATTTTCCAGCCGAAATGGCGTTTCACCCGGGCAATGAAGCCCAATTGCTCCTGAGTGGCTTCGTCCGAATCGATGAACAGGCAGTCGGCGCCTTTCTGCCAGATGTCGGGCGTTTTGAACGGCGAGTCGATATAAGGCGTCTCTCCCCGATTGATCTGGTGGGCATATTGAATGATCAGGGACTGCTGCGCCTGGCGGAAGACCTTCGTCAACCGGAAGCAGGGAACCGCGCCCGAGGCGATGATATCCTTGAGCACGTTGCCGGCGCCGACGGAAGGCAACTGGTCCGGATCGCCGATGAACAGCACCTGGCAAGTGCCGGGCACCGCTTTGAGCAGGGACGCGGTCAAGCTGATATCCAGCATGGAGCATTCATCGACAATCAGAAAATCCGTTTGCAGTTTGTTGTTCTCGTTCATCTGAAACTCGCCGCCTTTCCATTCCAGCAGACGATGGATGGTTTTGGCCTCCCGCCCGATCACCTCGCTCATGCGCTGCGCGGCGCGTCCGGTAGGGGCGGCGAGCACGACGGTCTTTTTCATCGCCTCCAAAAGACGCACGATGACCAATGTCGTCGTGGTCTTTCCGCAGCCGGGGCCGCCGGTCAGTACGGAAAAACGCTGCTGCACCACGCCCTTGACCGCATCCGCCTGTTCATCGCTCAAGGCGATCGATTTTTTCTGGCAGTAGTGATCGATCCATCTGGCGATCCGCTCCGGTTCGCTGGCGGCACGGCCTTGCATGCCGGAGATGATCCTTGCAACTGCCGCTTCATCGTAAAACAGCGTTTTGGAGTAATAGCAGGCGGTTTCCTCATTGTCATGGAGAAGCCGGCGGGTGCAGAGCAGGCCCTCCTGCTCCATGCGTTCCAGGTAATCGTGCAGGCGTTCCCCCAGGTCGATTTCGAGCAGGTCGACAATGCCGGCCTGAATCTGCCGTTCCGTCAGGTAACAATGGCCGTGCTCCCGACTGGCCGCCAGCACGTGTTTGATCGCCGCCATCAGGCGCTGCCTGGAATCCTTGGCCAAGCCAATGCTCAGCGCCACTTTATCGGCGGAGAAAAAGCCGATGCCGTAGATATCGTTCGCCAGACGGTAAGGGTCCTCCGTCACCTTGGCGATGGCCTGGTCGCCATATTCCTTGTAGATTTTCACGGCAAACAGCGTGCTGATGCCATGCCCCTGAAGAAACATCATCACTTCGCGGATGGCGCGATGTTCGGTCCAGGCTCGCTCGATCATTTCGAGCTTCTTCTGGGCGATCCCGGGCACCTCCATCAGGCGCTGGATATCGTTTTCAAAGATATCCAGGGTCTCGTTCTTGAAATATTTGACAATCTTACTGGCGGTTTGGGGGCCGACTCCCTTAATCAATCCGGAACCCAGATATTTTTCTATCGACGCGGTGGTCGCGGGTTTCTTCTCGACCGCCTCGGTCGCCTTGAATTGGCGGCCGTATTTCGGGTCAACCGTCCAGGCGCCCCGAAATTCCATCGTGGCCCCCGCGAAGACCTTGGTCTGATGGACCGTGACGGTTTCCTGTTGCTGGGGCGCCTGGAACGGTTGAACACGCAGCACCGACCAGCCTGTGGCGGGGTTGTGATAAGTGACTCGGCTGACGATGCCTGTCAGCACTTCAGTGATCGTGTTCATGGAGCTCTGCCCGGTCTGTGCGGTTACGGTAAATGGCTGTCCGGCAAAATGGAGGCGAATTCAGGATTGTCCGTATGATGCGGCCGGGACGAACGGATGTCCGGCAGGCCTTTGAGAAAAACCGCTTCCGTTCTGTGATTGACATAAGATTCGAAAATATACTCGTGCCAGTAATTGTCCGATAGGCCGTACTTCATCAGGTTTTCGAGTGAACTTGCCGTTGTCCGGGTTTTCCTGCCGCTGATCGTGCGGTTCAGATAGGCGATCCAGCTTGCTTTATCGGGATCGAGCAGGACATACGGAGTCGTAAAAACCAGGCTGTAATCGAACGGGACCAATACAGGCGGCACTATCCGGGCAAACCATAGCTCGCCAGGGTGCGATCCTTGATAACCCGCCGGGCAGAGGCAGGTAATGACGTCATTGCCGGTGAGTTCTCTCAATAACACTTTGCCATTGTCTTGTCCCATGAATTCATAAATACCCATTCGAGACCGCTGCAGGGCATTCATGACTTCAATCATCTGTTTGTCCAGGCCAAACTGATTGGCCAGGTCGATAATAATCGTGGTCAGGGTTTCCTTATCGATGCCGATGTTAAGATCGAACAAAAGCCAGCAACTGAAATAGCTGAGTGTGAGCGGACTCACTGGCGGCCCCTGGGGCACATAGGTATCATCCGCCGCTTCGATGGTGCTGAAGAAACGATTCAGGGACGGTTCCGGAACATCCTGCAGGCATTCGACCAGGACCGATAATAAATTTTGAGCATGTACGTAAACGGCGTGTAGGGGATCGCGGCCCGCCTGTATGTTTTGCTCAGCTGTGATAATTTGACCGAAAAGCGCTTCGGCCGCCTTTTTCTGTTGACGGTAGGCGCTAAGGTCGATGACGTTGCCGGTTTTTAGCTTGCCAAGCCGTTTGGAAACTTTCGATGCGATTTTTCTCATGCAATGGTTTTAGTGGTTGGATGATTTTCGTTTTTTGATAGGAACGCGCATAAAAACTCTCTCAAGTGTGCGGATGATTTTCTTATGTAGGTGCGAATTTACTTGTGCCCCTTGCGGGTATTCGCACTGTGCGAATGAATTCGCACCTACATGGATTTATTCCATGCTTATTATTTAATGTCAACACAATGGAAGGTTTTCGGCCTCCGCCGTGTTCCCGGCTCCCTGAACGGGATTTGATTCGATTGGCGGATTTCATTAGTAGTTTATTACGGTATCATATAACGCATTTTTCCCTAGCCCGATCATATAGACAGTTTTTATGAACGTAATACATGGAACCTGGATTCCAGAAAATACACAGGACTTCGTTCAATCCGGCGGTTTTTACCTGTGGGTGGAAAGCGAAGAGGTTCTGACTAATAGTAAAGGCGCAGTGAAAGGCGCAGTGCATCCCCGGCATCTGCAAGGCCAGTCCTGCCTGGATTTTCTAAAAAGCGAGTTGGCGATCGATTCCATAGGCCCTAGGCTGGGCGCATGGCTATCCCTGCGCCTGCCCACTTACCGGAACCAGCCGCTGCCATCGCCGGAATTGGAGTATGTCGACGTCGACGGGGCATTGACGCTGCAAGCCTGGCAAGTGCATGCCTATTTGTTGCGGGAGCCCTTGAAAATGATTAACAACATTCATTTCCTGTGCTGTTTCCAGGCCCGCAACAGCCGCATCGGCAGTGACTTTTTATTCTGGTATTACTTCAGCCAATCGTTAAAAGAAATATTTGCCAGGGATCAGTATATCCCTCTGCTGTTAAGCAGGAGAGCGGATAAAAAAATCGAGCTGTACCGGCGCTGGCAAGCGGTATCCAGCCACTATGAGAGATTGATACAAACGGCCGCCACTCAAATGCCGCTGGCTTGCAGTCAACAGTACGAGCCTGAGTCATTGCTGCGGCATTTTGCCGAAGTGGTTGTCCACGAACTGCTGAGCAAAGCCGCGCTCGAGATGCCGCAAAGTTTCGCTAAAAGAGTTCAGTATGACTTTCTGGAAACCATCCTACTGGAGAAAAAGGCAGCGGCGCCGATCAGGACCTGCCAGCAACTCCCCGACGAGTTCAGGCAGTGGTGGCACTGGCAGCAAAAACTGTTGGGAACCGAAGCGCAAAGCGCCCTGCAATTAGGCTTGCAATTATTGGAAGCCGATGCCGAACATATCGACCAGTGGCGTCTGGTTTTCTTCCTGTCCTCGCACAAAGACCCGTCGCTTAAATTGGATCTGGCCGATTATTGGGCGCATAAGGATCACTTTCACAAAATGCTGGATCAGCAATTCGGCCAGGCGATCGACCAGCAGATATTGGTCAATCTGGCGCAAGCCGCCCACATTTATCCCAAGTTATGGCTGGGAATGGAAGGCAGCGAGCCTGAAAGCGTGCTGCTCGATCTGGACGAAGCCTTTGGCTTTCTGAAAGAAAACGCGTGGATACTGGAGGATGCCGGCTTCAAGATCATCATTCCGGCCTGGCTGACGCCCAAAGGCCGTCGCCGGGCGAAGCTCCGTCTGCGCGCGTCCGGCAAAACCGCGTCCGCATCGGCCGGCGCGCAAGCCTATTTTTCCATGGAATCACTGACGGATTATCAGTACCAGCTGGCGCTCGGCGATGAAACGCTAAGCCTTGAGGAATGGCAGCAGCTGATCGATACCAAGGCGCCGCTGATCCATTTCCGCGGCCAATGGATGGAGCTGGACCGCGATAAAATGCAGGAGATGCTGGCCTTCATGCAGCAGCAGAAGACGGAAATCCCCGAACTGTCGATGCAGGAATTGTTAAAAAAACTGGCCGAGGAAGAAGACAGTTTCGAACTGGATGTGCACGACAGCCTGGCCCGGATGTTGGCAAAACTGTCGGATAACAGTCAGCTCGAACCCATCGCCAATCCTGAGAAGCTCAATGCGCAGCTGCGGGACTATCAAAAACGCGGCGTGGCCTGGCTGCGTTATCTGGAAAGCCTGGGCCTGAACGGCTGCCTGGCCGATGACATGGGCCTGGGCAAAACCATGCAGGTCATCAGCGTGCTGGTCCTGGAGCGTGAGCAAGCCAAGCCCGGCCCCACGCTGCTGATTGCGCCCACCTCCGTCATCGGCAACTGGCAAAAGGAAATCGAAAAATTCGCGCCGCACCTGACGGCGCTGGTTCATCATGGCGGCGGGCGCGAACAAGACGCCGAGGCGTTCAGGCAGTTGTGCCTGCAACATGACTTACTGATTACCTCTTACACGCTCGCGCGCAAGGACATCAAACTGCTGAGCGCCTTGCACTGGCGGCGGGTGGTTCTGGACGAAGCGCAGCAGATCAAGAATCCCAAGGCGGCGCAAACCAAAGCCATTTTAAAACTCCATGCCGATGCCCGCCTGGCGCTGACGGGCACGCCGGTGGAAAACCGCCTGATGGATTTGTGGTCCATTTTCAATTTCCTCAATCCCGGCTATTTAGGCGGCCAGGCGCAATTTCGCAAAACCTACGAGTTGCCGGTGCAGCGCGATAACGACTCCAGGCAGTCGGCCATCCTGAAAAAACTCATCCAGCCCTTTATCTTGCGGCGCTTGAAAACCGACAAGGCGATCATCAAGGACTTGCCCGATAAAATTGAAAACAAGATCTATTGCAATCTCAGCAAGGAACAGGCGGCCTTGTACGAAGCCGTGGTGCAGGATGTGGTGGCGCAATTGGAGGAGGCGGAAGGCATTCAACGCCAGGGCCTGATGCTGTCCACCCTGATGAAGCTGAAGCAGATCTGCAATCATCCGATGCAGTTTCTGCAAGACGGCAGCGCCTTTACCCCCGAGCGTTCGCATAAGCTTGAGCGCATCGGCGAGATGCTCGAGGAAGCCATGGCACAAGGCGACAGCGTTCTGGTATTCACTCAGTTCACCGAAATAGGGGAGCACCTGGAGCGTTATCTGGCGCAGCAAAAACACTATAAAACCCATTATTTGCACGGCGGCACCTCGCGCGCCAAGCGCGAACAGATGATCAGCGATTTTCAGGACCCGGAAACCGGTCCCGGCGTGTTTATCCTGTCGCTCAAGGCGGGCGGCGTGGGCATCACCCTGACCCAGGCCAACCATGTGTTTCATTTCGACCGCTGGTGGAATCCCGCCGTCGAAAACCAGGCCACCGACCGGGCCTTTCGTATCGGTCAGAAAAAGAATGTCTTCGTACATAAATTCGTCACGCTGGGCACCTTGGAAGAACGTATTGACCAAATGATTACCGACAAGCAGAAAATGGCCGACAGCATCGTCGGCAACGACGAGAGCTGGCTCACCAAGCTCGACAACCAGGCCTTCAGGGAACTGATTGCCCTCAATAGACAAAGTATTATGGAGGACTGACAATGAGCCGATATGCGAAAACCTGGTGGGGGCGGCGGTTCATCGCGGCCCTGGAAGATTTTACCGACAGCGGCCGCCTGGCGCGCGGACGCTCCTATTCCAGCGACAACCGCATCAAGCAATGGGTGTTCAAGGAGGGCAAGGTCGAGGCCAAACTGCTCGGGAACATCAATCCCTATTTCGGCGTTTACAAAGAGCCGACCTACAGAGTCAGCGTGCAGATGACCCGGCTATCCGAGGCGCAATGGCAAAAAATCATTCAAAAACTCTCGCTGCGGGCCAGCTTTATCGCCAGACTGCTGCTCAATGAAATTCCGGAAAACATTGAAACGGTCTTTGAAGAAGCCGGCTTACATTTGCTGCCGAACGACTACAGGGATTTCACTGTCTCCTGCAGTTGCCCGGACTATATGGTGCCGTGCAAGCACATTGCCGGCGTTTGCTACCGCCTGGCCGGGCAATTTGACCAGGATCCGTTTCTGTTATTTGAAATGCGCGGCCTGGCGCCTGAAAAGCTGCTGCGGGAACTGGTGCAATCGCCCTTGGGCAAGGTTTTAAGCGATGCTAAAAGCAGCGCGGCCTCTGAATTAGCGTCGGTGGACAGTTTCTACACCCGGCCCACATTCAAAGAGCTTCCTCAGGAAATCAGCCTGAAAGGCTTCTGGCAGGGGCAGCACCCTTTGCCCAAAAGCATCGAACCCAGCCAGCCCGCCACGATTCCCGCCATGCTGATCAAAAAAGGCGGCGATTTTCCCGCGTTCTGGCAAAAACAAAACTCATTTATCGAGGTGATGGAGGATTTCTATCTCAGGATGCGCAAGAATGCCTTGAAGGGGTTGTGATTTGAGGGGGATTCGGAAATCAGCCGTCTATCAGTCAAGGATATTGTAGCGTGGCCTTATTAAAAAATTATGGGGGCTATTCCCAAACCAGGAGCAGCGGTTAGACGATTGAGCAGAATGGATAATATCAGCTTGCCGGGATGACGCCATGGTATTAACCTGGATATTGCGAAACCGCAGAGATTCCTGACGGCTATCGATTATCCACTGAGCCCTCCCGATATTCATTTTAACCGTCTATTGTATTTCGCGCAGCGCCGACTACTATTTTCAGTAGTTATAATCAGCATCGGTTAGAGAGAAGGACTTCCATGGCAAATGAACCGCCCAAAACCCCTTTTGATTCCTGGCATCAGCAACGCTGCCATCCCAACGCGCCCGCAGGCGGAGGCGGTCCCGGCTGCTTCACCACGGCCGGTCCTCTTGGTGCCAGCGGCCTTGGCTGGGACAGCCTGCCCCATCCCAACTCGCCGGCGGGACGTCATCTGACGCCTCAGGAGATTCGCCTTCCGACCCTTCCCGAACGGGTTCAATCCGTGGTCAATGCCTATTCCCGGGCTCTGCGCCTGGCGCCTGAGGCGGTTTACCGGGAAACCGGCTATCAATTGG
>Ga0196965_1000394_pt1 | contig 27842 bp, 26 predicted proteins | sample S1_20metaG_FD_148668 | JGI IMG/M metagenome (GOLD analysis project Ga0196965, IMG submission 148668) | Soil microbial communities from Anza Borrego desert, Southern California, United States - S1_20 | ecosystem: Environmental > Terrestrial > Soil > Desert | place: USA: California | collected... | reverse complement strand
TGGAAGGGATTTGCCAGTATATGGCAAAACTAGGTTATAAAGGTGTACAAATTCCAACCTGGGATGCCAGATTGATCGACCTTGAAAAATGCGCTACCAGTAAAACTTATGCTGAGGAATTAAAAGGAAAAATAAAATCTTTTGGATTGGAAATAACTGAACTTTCCACGCATTTACAAGGGCAGTTGGTAGCCTGTCATCCGGCTTACAATGAAATGTTTGATGCTTTCGCTCCTAAAGATCTTGCAGGAAACCTTAAAGGAAAGAAAGAATGGGCCATCCAGCAATTGAAGTGGGCAATAAAGGCGAGTGAAAATTTAGGTATAAATGTACTTGCTACTTTCTCGGGAGCGCTTTTATGGCCGACTGTTTATCCCTGGCCACAAAGGCCACAGGGATTGGTCGAGACAGGATTTAAAGAGCTCGCTTCTTCATGGAAACCCATTTTGGATTCAGCAGAAAATTCAGGAGTGGATATTTGTTACGAAATTCATCCGGGAGAAGATATCCATGACGGAGTTACTTTTGAAAGATTCTTAGCGGCAACAAACAATCACAAAAGAGCAAATATTCTTTATGATCCCAGTCATTACGTACTTCAGCAATTAGATTACCTTCAATTTATTGATATTTACCATCCGTATATTAAAATGTTCCATGTAAAAGATGCAGAGTTTAATCCTACAGGAAGATCAGGTGTATATGGAGGATATCAGGATTGGATTGATAGACCGGGAAGGTTCAGATCCTTAGGTGACGGGCAAGTTGATTTTGGAGGAATATTTAGCAAACTCGCTCAATATAATTATGATGGATGGGCAGTGGTAGAATGGGAATGTGCAATTAAGCATCCTGAACAAGGGGCTGCTGAAGGTGCTGAATTTGTCAAGAGCCATATGATAAGGGTAACAGAAAAAGCTTTTGATGATTTTGCAGGTGCGGCAGCGGATGAAGCGTCTAATAAAAGAATATTAGGAATAGAATAATTATCTTTAAAAAAACAATTCAATATTAACTAAACAACTATAAAAATGAGATTATTAACTCTAACACTTGCAACAATTGCATTTACTTTTTCTTTCGCCTGCCAAAGTCAAAAGTCTTCTGACAAATCAAAAAAGGGCTGGATCGTATTGTTTGATGGAACCAATCTGGATCAATGGAAAGGCTACAATAAAGAAAACGTACCTGATGGATGGGAAATTATAAATAAAGAATTGGTTTTAACCAAAGGTGGCGATGGCGATATAATTACAAAAAACGAATATGAAAACTATGAGCTAGAACTGGAATGGAAAATTTCAGAAGGTGGCAACAGCGGTATTATTTTCAATATTAAAGAAGATCCCAAATTCAACAATACTTATGAAACGGGACCTGAAATGCAAATTTTGGATAACGAAAAACATCCCGATTCAAATCAGGGAAAAAATGGTAATAGAAAGGCGGGATCTTTGTACGATATGATTCCTTCTTCCGTCAAAGCCAATCCTGCAGGGGAATGGAATAAGGTGAAAATTCGCATCAAAGATGGGAAGACCCAATTTTGGTTAAATGGCCAAAAGACAGTTGAATTTGAAATGTGGACGGATGAATGGAACGAACTTATTGCAGACAGCAAGTTCAAAGATTGGCCAGGTTTTGCAAAATACAAAAAAGGCCACATCGGATTACAAGACCATGGCGATAAAGTTTTCTTTAGAAATATAAGAATAAGAGAAATTTAAAGAACAAGCGTCATTATCAAATCAGGGAACTCCCAGTTCCCTTTAATTTTTCTTATATGGATAAAATGAACACAAGACGGTCTTCTATTAAAAAAATAGTTGGAGGAGCAGCCATGGCCTTCTTTTCTACAAATTATGCTTCTGCCGCTCCTGAAGCATTGGAAAAAAAGTTTAAGAGTCAGGTTAAGCACAGTGTCTGTAAATGGTGTTATGACAAAATTCCATTGGAGGAGTTTTGTCAGAGTGTAAAAAAAATTGGCATACAATCTGTGGAATTGGTTGGCCCTGACCAATGGCCGATTTTGAAAAAGCATGGTTTGGATTGTGCAATGCCCGAAGGCGCAGCAATAGGCATAGACAAAGGCTGGAGCGATAAGAGTTATCATGAAAAATTGATTTCTAACTATAAAGAGGTAATCCCCCTGGTTGCAAAGGCTGGTTATAAAAACCTGATTACTTTTTCTGGAAACAGAAGGGGAATGGATGATGAAACCGGCCTAAGCAATTGTGCAGAAGGAATTAAAAAGATCATTAAAACTGCTGAGGAAAATAATGTAGTGGTAGTAATGGAACTTTTGAATAGCAAGGTAGATCACGGGGATTATTTTGCAGATCATACGGAGTGGGGAGTAGAGTTGTGTAATAGAGTTGGATCTGAGAATTTTAAGCTCCTTTATGACATCTACCACATGCAAATAATGGAAGGGGACGTAATTGCCACCATCAGAAAACACCATAATTATATAGCACATTATCATACTGGCGGTGTCCCGGGAAGAAATGAAATAGATGAAACGCAGGAATTGTATTATCCCGCAATTATTCGGGCGATTTTAGATACCGGATTTAAAGGTTACGTAGCGCAGGAGTTTATCCCCAAAAGTGAAGACAAGTTGGCTTCCCTGAAAAGAGGCGTGGAAATATGTGATGTTTAAAATCAATATTCATTATTAATTGAAGCTTATTTTAAGAAAGCAGGCTTTATAGAGTCCGGGGAAGGAAGTTTCCCGGATCATTTTCATTGTAATTACTGTTATGGCTTAGTTGGCCTTTAATAGTAAAACTTTCAGATTAAACATAAATATGGAGATACATCCTATAATACAGGAATTTAAAGTTTCATACAGGTATCCTGTTTTTTTTACAAATTCATTATTTGACGTTAAAAATCCACTCTTTAAAGACACTATAATAAAGTCCGCGAGCACTACTCCAACCAAATTGTTTTTTATAATAGACGAGGGGGTAAAAGATTCAAATCCTTTATTAATAAAAGATATAAAGAATTATACCTCAAATAATTCGGATCATTTAACAATTGTTTCTGATCCGTTAATTGTTCCGGGAGGTGAAGAATGTAAAAATCAACCAGAGTTAATTGATGTTATTAAGAAAGCAATTAATGACCACAAAATTGACCGTCACAGTTATATTGTGGCAATTGGCGGGGGAGCAGTACTGGATATGGCAGGATTTGCCGCTGCGATTTCACACAGAGGGGTCAGACTAATTCGTGTGCCGACTACGGTCTTGTCACAGAATGATTCTGGGATTGGTGTAAAGAATAGTGTTAATGCTTTCGGTAAAAAAAATTTTCTTGGCACTTTTGCACCCCCTTTTGCCGTTTTTAATGATTTTAATTTTCTCACAACCTTGGATAATCGAAATTGGCGCGCTGGGATTTCAGAAGCAATTAAAGTAGCGCTGATTAAGGATAGAGTTTTTTTCGATTTCTTAAAAGCCAATACAAAAGGATTGGTCAACCGGGAAAGGGAGCCAATGCAATATTTAATTTATCGTTGTGCGGAACTTCATTTAAATCATATTGCAAGTGGCGATCCATTCGAGATGGGCTCATCAAGGCCTCTTGATTTTGGACATTGGTCTGCTCATAAGCTTGAGCAATTGACAAACTTTACAATTTTACATGGAGAAGCCGTGGCAATGGGGATTGCCTTAGACGTTGCCTATTCATACCTGAATGGAATGCTTTCAAAGAAAGAACTTGATGAAGTTGTTTTTTTAATTTTAGATCTTGGTTTTGACGTATACCACCCTGCATTGTCGACTAAATTAGATGACCCGGAAAATAAAGAAAGTATTTTCAAAGGACTTTCAGAGTTCAGGGAACATTTGGGTGGAAAGCTTACCATAATGCTTTTGGAAGGATTGGGAAAAGGTAGGGAAGTGCATGAAGTCGATTTCTCAAAAATGACGCAAGCTATAGGAATACTGGAAGAATACAACAAAAAATTGTGCTGATCTTATAAATTGAGGTTAGAGATTATTTTGATGATTTTCGAAAAGAAAAAAACTTAATTTATATAATCGGAAAAGAAAAATTAGCAACCATTGGCTGATAGCTGACTGCTGATACCTATTTCTATGAAAATAAAAGGCTACGGACATCTGACTTATTGTACCAATATTCACCCTGGCGAAACATGGCTTGAAGTTTTTAAAAGCTTAAATGATTATGTGTTGCCAATAAAGGAAAAAGTTTCTCCGTCCCAACCTTTTGGGATAGGACTTCGGCTATCAAATGCAGCAAGTCTGGATCTTATAAAAGGAGAAAACTTGAGGGCCTTTAAAAGTTGGCTTGATGAGAAGCAGCTTTATGTCTTTACCATGAATGGATTTCCCTATGGCGGTTTTCATGGAGAGCGCGTAAAGGATAAGGTTCACTATCCGGATTGGACCTCACAGGAAAGACTGGCCTACACATTGAGACTTGCAAAAATTCTTGCTTATATTCTTCCTGAAGATTTGGAAGGAGGTATTTCCACTTCACCGATTTCTTATAAACCCTGGATCGAAGAGGAAAAGGAGTCAAGGGAGAGAATAATGAACCTGGCTTGCAGACATTTTTTTCAGCTGCTCGAAGAACTTATTAAGATAAAAGAAAATACAGGAAGGACGATTCATATTGACATTGAACCTGAACCTGACGGTTTATTGGAAGACTCAGAAGAACTGGCAGAATTTTTTAAATTTTATCTTATCCCCGATGGAAAAGAGTATTTAAAACATAAACTGGCAGTTTCGTCTGCTGATGCAAAATCGTTGATAAAAAATCATATCCGGGCTTGTTATGATGTATGTCATCATGCCCTGGCTTATGAAAATCCTTCCGAAGTATTTAAAAAATATGAGGAAGTGGGAATTAAAATTGGCAAAATCCAGATAAGCGCTGGATTGAAGGTTTTTTTGAAGGATAGGGAGCAAAGAAAGGAAGTACTTGGGAAGCTCAAGCTTTTTGAAGAAAGTACCTATCTTCATCAGGTATTGGAAAGAAAGGGGAACAAGAAGTCAAAACAATATCCTGATCTTCCTCAGGCTTTAAATAATATTTTGGAAACAGAGGGAGAAGAGTGGCGGGTGCATTTTCACGTTCCTTTGTTTGTTGATAATTATGATCTTTTACAAAGCACCCAGACTGATATTATCGAAGTATTAAACCTTCATAAAAAGAACCTCTTAACATCACATCTTGAAGTAGAGACCTATACGTGGGATGTGCTTCCCACTGATTTAAAACTCAATCTGAAAGAATCCATACAAAGAGAGATGGAGTGGGTAATTAAACAACTTTCTTAAAGGAAACAGAGAGAACCATTCGTTGCTCATCATTTGTACTCGGTCATTTAATGAAATCCTTTGTGTAAAATATTGGGCTGTCGGAAGAATTACTTATCTTGCATTCCTTCTATTATTTTCGATAATGGAACCAAATAATTAAAGATCACATTTAATTAATAGAGGTATATATTAATTAAATGTGACGGAGAAAAAACAAGTTATATACACATGAAATGAGCATGAGCGAAAGCTCACCCCAACGAGGATGAATATCATGCGGATTTCATGTGACAATTAAAAAAACAATATACAAACATGAATCAAACTACCACCAAATTTAAACCCGGTGTTTTGCATGGCGATGAAGTTCAGGAGCTGTTCAATTATGCCAATAAAAACAACTTCGCTTTACCTGCTGTAAATGTAGTAGGCACAAATAGCATCAACGCTACCCTAGAAACCGCCCGAGACGTAAATTCCCCTGTCATTATTCAATTTTCTAATGGAGGATCCTCCTTTATGACAGGTAAAGGCATTAAGAATGACAATCAAAAATCTGCAATAGCCGGCGCTATTTCAGGTGCACAACACATTCATCAAGTTGCAGAACTTTATGGAATTCCTGTAATAATCCATACTGACCACTGCGCAAAAAATTTGCTTCCATGGATTGATGGCCTCCTGGATGCTAGTGAAAATTATTATAAGGTACATGGAAAGCCATTGTTTAGCTCTCACATGCTTGACCTTTCAGAAGAACCTCTAGAGGAAAATATTCATATCTGTAAGGAATATTTTAAAAGAATGAATAAAATGGGCATGCACATCGAAATTGAGCTGGGTGTAACCGGCGGAGAAGAAGATGGTGTGGACAATACCAACATTGACAATTCTAAATTATATACTCAACCGGAAGAGGTTGCTTTTGCTTACGAGCAATTAAAACAAGTAAGCGACAGATTTACCATTGCGGCTGCTTTTGGAAATGTTCACGGCGTTTACAAATCAGGAAACGTAACCTTGACACCTATAATTCTTAAAAATTCTCAGGATTATATACAAAAGAAATTTGGAACAGGAAGCAATCCGGTAAATTTTGTTTTCCATGGTGGATCCGGTTCTGAGAAGGAAAAAATTACAGAAGCGATAGAATATGGGGCAGTGAAAATGAATATTGATACAGACATGCAGTGGGCTTTCTGGGAAGGTGTGAAGAATTATTATGAAAATAAGAAGGGGTATCTTCAGGGGCAAATTGGTAATCCTGAAGGAGAAGATAGCCCAAATAAAAAATATTATGATCCAAGGGTATGGCTTAGAGAAGGAGAAAAAACTTTTGTCGCAAGATTAAAAGAGGCTTTCACCGACCTTAATGCTCTCAACCGAAATATCTAAATTCTTAATATCAAGTTTTAAGAAGCCCTTTCCAGGGCTTTTTTTATGTTCCCGAAAGTTAGATTTTGTAAACCTTGGGCATATGTTTTTATTATTCCTTAATAATAAAAGAAAACATACATGCTTTATGGTCCGGCCTATTTTTTATTTCCCTTAAGGGAAATATTTTTCCCAAGGTGAGAAAAATATATTTTTATAAAAATGCTTATGTACTGCAAGGGAGAAGTCTTTTTAGGTATGAAAGGAATACACTTTTTTGATTAAAGTACATTTTTGGGAAAAAATTTATTTTGTACAATTTTTTTAAAGGATCAGGAGTTAACTTTAGTGTATAGGATTTTTCCTTTTACGATATTGTTAATTTAATGTTTATTAAGAGATGAAGTTTTTTAGGGAAATTAGAGTTTTAATAGAAGATTCACTACAAACCGGCAAAGAAATTATTTTTTTTATAGTATTGGCCAACCTTGCTTTAGTATTTGGATATATGTTGAAGGGCTATGAAGATATGGCCGGATTAATACTTAGAATGTCTTTTTTAACCATGTTTATTCCTGTTTTATTTACAATCAGAAAGCATTTTCTAAACTAATTTTTGATCCGAAAGGCTCAAAGGAAGAAGAGATGTTTTTTATAAAATCCTAAGGTGATTGATCGCTTTAGGGTTTTTTACTTTTTGTGTTTCTTCAGCTATTCTTCTACCTCTAGATCTTCCAATCTATATTCTTGCGAAGTGAGTGTAAAGTTTAATTTTTTAAATCGTTTAAAAATCTCCTCAAAACTCATTTCCCTCTTAAACTTTTTTACTTGAAGTCTATTGCCTGTCACATTTAAAGGATGTTTTTCCTTGTCTATTGCATATAAAGTGACAATAGGATTATGGTCGTAAATAAAGACTCTTAAAGCTACCGGTTCATATCGAAGAGGATCATAACCCGTAATCCCGGAAGCAATTGAATTAAAATTCTGATCTTCTTTAAAATTTACTGATACTACTCCAACAAGATCATCGTACCTTGTTTCATTGGGAGGAAGATTTCCATTATTCATAATCAGATAGTTTAATCTTTATGAATTCTATTTACGGATGTTGGTCAAAAAGGTGCCGAAGGAATATTGTAAATGATATTTATGGGTAAGTTTAGGGGTAATCGGGCTTTTTAAATGAGTTCCTTCAAAACAAGGGACTTTTTCAGGTATTGTTCACCACGCTTAATTCTCAAAAATATTTTCCTGCCGGGTCTGGATTGGAAAAGAGTATTTATATCGCTCAAATTCATGTCGGTCCTGTCATTAATTTCCACAATTACATCGCCGGTTTGAATTTCAGCTTTGTCGGCAGGGGAGTTGGGCCTCACATAATCTATTATATAAGTTTGAAGATCTTCTCCTGTGCAAATTATATCTATACCACTCATATTAAAATAAAATGGACGATGCCTCCTGCGTTGCTTTTCCAAAATCATATAACCGCCGGCATAATTAAATATTACTTTATATCTGCTCAGAATATCGGCGCCCAGGTTTCCATTCCTCTCATTGGAAGTTACTGATTCTGCTAATTCAGTGGAATCAGGGAAGGAGGAAATAATGTTGTCAATAACAAAGTCGCCCAGTTTCAAACTTTTAACTCTTCCGATGTATCCGTGTATATCTCCCGAAAGCCCCCTTCCTAAAAGGGAAGGGATTACTTTCTCAGGAAAAACGATTTTTGGATGGGTGCCCTTATATAAGGCAAGAGCATGTCCTGCTCCGGTATCCACAATTAATTTCACAGGAATAGTAGAGTCTCCTTTGATTTTTAACTTCGCTGGAATAAAAGGTTTTGTATCTTCAACTTCTAAAGGAATGAGCTCGCCACTGCCTTTATACCTGTAGCTGGAAGGCTCGTGTAGTTTCAAAAATCTATTCTTATAATTTATTTCCACTACAAATCGATTAAATATTTCATATCCCAATATCCCGTGTACTTCTTTTCCAATAAATTTAGACAATGAAAAAAGATCATCTGTTAATATAATTAATAGCTGATCTTTACCATCCAGCCCGGCTATTGAGTAGGACAAACCTGTAGCGATCAGGGCATTTAATTCCTGAGTGCCTCCTAATCCTCCGATTTTAATCGGACGAACTGTCTTTGCCTGAATAAGCAGCGCCATCTTTGAATCTGTAAGTATGGCAGATCGCACTCCGGTATCCAGAATGAAATTAAGGGTTAAAAAATTGTTGTATTTTATCTTAACTATTATAAGGTTGTTGTATAATTCGAAAGGAACAATTATAGACTTCCTGTTATTAGGCAGGGTTAAGCCATAATGATATTGGGAAAATGATAGAAAAGGAGTAACAAGAGAAAATATTAAAAAAATCAAGAATATGATATTTCTCCTTTTCATCTGTCAATGATAAAAGTGGTAAATGCCAGTGTCTTAGAATAAAGGTTTTTATGCTAAGGCTAATATATTTATTAAAAACAGATAATTGCAAATTTTAATCAGAATAATTAAAATCTAAATTCTTTTACTGTATCAATAAAGCATTTAACGTTCTCTTTAGGTGTATCAGGATATACGCCGTGACCCAGATTGGCGATATGCCGGTGAGGACCGAATTTTTTAAGCATCTCCATCGTGTTTTTTCTGATTTCTTCATGTGAACCATAAAGTGCACATGGATCCAGATTTCCTTGAAGTGTTTTGCCTGGTCCTATAATGGATCTTGATTCTTCAATGTCCATGTTCCAGTCTAGTCCAATGGTGCTGCAGTTAAGTTTTCCCATTTCCTTTCTGGCAAAAAAGGCGCCTTTTGCAAAAACAGTAACCGGCACTTCTTTAATTGCATCACAGATTTGAGCAATGTATTTTAAAGAAAATTCTGAATAATGATCAGGTGGAAGAATACCGGCCCATGAATCAAAAATTTGTACAAGATCTGCACCTGCTTTAATCTGGGCTTTAAGATAATTGATAGTGGATTGGGTGATTTTTTGAAGGAGCTTGTGTGCCAACTGAGGATTATGATAAAGCATTTTCCGGGCAAAGGAAAAGGTTTTGGAGCCTGAGCCTTCTACCATATAACTAAAAATTGTCCAAGGTGCACCGGCAAACCCAATAAGGGGAACGTCCCCTGCCAGCTCCCTTTTTACAATTTTAATGGCTTCTAATACGTAATTTAATTCATCTTCTCCGGTGCAAATTCTTAATTCTTCAGCCTCAACTGCGGACCGGATCGTTTTTGGAAAGTAGGGTCCTTTTTTTTCTTCCATAAGATAAGGCAGACCCATAGCTTCAGGAATAACTAAAATATCTGAAAAAATAATTGCTGCATCTACACCTAATATTCTAACCGGTTGAAGAGTAACTTCTGCTGCTAGTTCCGGGGTTTTTACAAGTTCAATAAAATCTTTAACCGAGCTTCTGACTTCCCTGTATTCAGGTAAAATCCTTCCCGCCTGTCGCATTACCCAAACGGGGGTTCTTTCACAGGTTTCTCCATTTGCTGCCCTCAATAATAAGTCATTCTTAAGCTTCATCATTCGTAATTTGGATTTCCGGGATAGGATTTTTCTTTAATTAAAATTATTAAGTTTTATTAAAAAGTGTTTTTATCTGGTCGTCTGGTTGATAGAATATCAGAACCTTTCATAGAATTTATTTCTTTCGTAAAAATATTTATTTGTAAAATACAACCCTGCTTCTTCAGTCATTAATTTTTCCTTGTCGTTATTTTTTTGTATAATGTCTTTTTTGATCTTAGTTCATATTTGCAAAGATGTAAATATTTCGACCGTAAAGAGAATCTGATTTAAGATTTCATTGTGTTTTTTTTACACAAGTTGAAGATTAAAATGTTGGTGAATATTAGGAAAATAGGGCATTTATCTGATGCTTTCCTCGTATAAAGCCAAACAACTTATTTAGCAATTTCGTAAAGAAAAATCGATGTCTAGACTAATTATTGTATCGAACCGGTTACCCATTTCCGTAAAAATTGAAGATGGTAAATTCTCATACGAACCAAGCGCAGGAGGATTAGCCACAGGCCTGAAAAGTTTTCATGAAACTGAAAAGACTTTATGGGTGGGTTGGCCCGGCCAAACATTTGAAGAAGATGACGAGCAGAAATATATTGTCAAGAAGCTTTCAAAAGATAATTTAATTCCGGTCTTTATTTCGGAAGACGATTATAAAGATTATTATGAAGGCTTTTCTAACCGAACTTTATGGCCCTTGTTTCACTACTTCTGGACTTATACCGAGTATGACCAGAAAACATGGGAGACTTATAAAAGAGTAAATCAACAATTCTGTGATGAGATAATTAAAATAGCCAAGCCTGGAGATCAATTTTGGATTCAGGATTATCAATTGTTGCTTTTGTGCGGTATGCTGAGAAAACAAATCCCAGATGCTTCTATTGGCTTTTTCCTTCATATTCCATTTCCGTCTTATGAATTGTTCAGAACGCTTCCCTGGAGAAGGGCCCTATTAGAAGGAATGATGGGGGCAGACTTGATCGCTTTTCACACCTTTGATTATGTAAGACACTTTTTGAGTTCTGTGAGCCGAATCCTGAAACTTGAAAATAATTTAAGCAGGATCCAGCTTTCAGAAAGGGTTGTAGATGTAGAGGCTTTACCTATGGGGATTGATTTTGATAAGTTTGCCAATGCTACAGATAGTGCTGAAACAGAAGAGGAAATTAGAACCTACAAAAAAAACCTGGGGAATGAAACATTGATCTTGTCAGTGGACCGGCTTGATTATTCAAAAGGTATTCTTCAACGGCTTCAGGCTTTTGAGTTTTTTCTTGAGAAATATCCTCAATATTTAGGGAAAGTTTCACTAATAATGGTATTGGTACCTTCAAGGTATGGAGTAGAAGAATATCAACAATTGAAAATTCAGATTGATGAGACCATTGGCCGGATAAATGGTAAATACAATACCATTCAATGGACTCCGGTTCATTACTTTTACAGATCTTTTAAATTTCAAACCCTAGTTGCCCTTTATTCCCTTTCCCATATTGCTTTAATTACGCCTTTCAGAGACGGAATGAACCTGGTGGCTAAAGAATATGTAGCTACAAAAACCGATGGCAAAGGTGTACTTATTTTAAGTGAAATGGCCGGTGCCGTGAAAGAACTTTCCCAGGCGGTTTGTATAAATCCCAATGATATTAACAGTATCGTAGACGGATTGTACACCGCCCTTAACATGAGTGAAGAAGAGCAAATCCAGCGAATGGAAACAATGCGGGAGATCGTAAAACGCTATACTGTAAACAGATGGGCGGAATTATTTATCAGAAGAATGAAGGAGGCTAAGAAAAATACTATGAGAATGTTAACAAAATTTGTAAACGAAAATACCATTTCCGAAATTATTTCATTTTATACGGATTCCGAAAAGAGATTATTCTTACTGGATTACGACGGAACCTTAGTGAATTTCCATGAGGACCCGGCAAAAGCATTGCCTGACTCCGGAGTTTTAGAACTTTTGGAAAACCTTACAAAAGATAATCGAAATACGGTTGTTATTATAAGTGGTAGGGACAAAACCATTTTGGAAAGAATATTTGGTCATATGAAACTTGATCTCATCGCTGAGCATGGGATCTTCAGCAGAAAACATGGGAAACCCTGGGAATGCCAATTGCCCTCCGAACCTACCTGGAAACCTGACATCCGTGAAATATTAGAAGCATTCGTGGACCGGACTCCGGGATCATTCATAGAGGAAAAAGATTTTTCCCTTGTTTGGCATTATAGAAAAGTTGACAGGGATCTTGGAGCGATGCGTACCCATGAATTGGTGGATCGGCTTTCACATATAATTCCCCAATATCACTTACAACTACTTGAGGGTAATAAAGTAATAGAAGTAAAAAATTGGGAAATAAATAAAGGCCGGGCTACTTCAAGATGGTTAAAGTCAGCTAAGTATGATTTTGTAATTGCAGTTGGCGATGATTACACCGACGAAGATATTTTCAGAGCCTTGGAGCCTGACCATTTCTCAATAAAAGTAGGCACTGCTCCGTCTGCTGCCCGGTTTCACTTAAAAACAGTGAATCAGGTTCATGACCTGTTGGACAGGCTGGCTCAGGCTGGATCGGAACAAGAAAAACATAAAGCCCAATATTCGAAAAATTAACCACTCAACTATTATTTACATTAACTATTTGATATTTTTTATCCATAGTACCTATTTTAACGTTTTTAAACTTTACTTACTAGGTAAAAAAGCTTTCTTTTAGACAAAGTTGAACGATATTTATTATGGCGCAGGATATAGAAAACGCTTCCCCCGAAAAAGTTGAAGAATACTTTTTAGAAGGACCCAAAAAAAGAAGATTTGAATTTTTTTACATTTTTAAAGTAGCTGTAGAATTTATTAAAGGGTTTAGAAAACTCCATTTCGTTGGCCCTTGTATCACAGTTTTTGGCTCTGCACGATTTAAGGAAGATCATCCCTACTACAAACTCGCCAGAGAGGTCAGCGCTGAAGTGGCGAAGCTTGGCTTTACTATAATGACAGGTGGAGGGCCTGGAATTATGGAAGCGGCAAACCGGGGCGCAAGAGATGTAGGAAGACTTTCTGTTGGGTGCAACATCGAACTTCCCTTTGAGCAATCCTCTAATCCTTATATGGATGTGTGGGTAAATATCAAATATTTCTTCGTCCGAAAGGTACTATTATTGAAATATTCCTATGGTTTTATTGTTATGCCTGGCGGTGCGGGAACCCTTGACGAACTGTTTGAAACCATCACCCTCATTCAGACTGGAAAAATCAAAGCTTTTCCTGTAGTAATTATGGGAAAGAAATACTGGCAAAAACTCATTGATTTGTTAGAATTAATGGTAGAGGAGAAAACCATTTCCGATACGGATCTGAATTTATTTTTAGTTACGGACTCTGTTCAAGAGGCAGTAGAGCACATTCAGAATTGTACTAAAAATGACTTTGGGCTGAAGAAAAAGATCTTTAAGCAGAAACCTATCGGCGTTTTGGGTGAGAAAAATTCCTTCTCAAAGAAATTAGAAGATATGTATAAAGAGTTGGTTGCTTTTTGGAGCAAAGGGTACGATGAAAAAAATGAAGTTTCTCCCCCAACCTCTTTTTCCTAAGCATTTATTTCTTTAATCTTATTTTCCAAAGCCTGGAAAATAAGATTAAATTCCTCATGAACTTCTTCTTTTATACTTTTATTCATTCGGGCTTCATTTGAAGTTAAGGATTTTTCTATTTTTTCCATCAATTCAGGGAATCCCGGAATTTTAAATAGTATAATGTTGCCTCTTAAATTATGATGGATTTTTTTAAATGCATCTAGGTTATTGTCTGAGATAGCATCCATAATAAGCATATGATTACTGATAAAATCCTCATTAATCATTTTTAATATTGTTATAAATTCTTTTGGCTTGCCTATAAAGGCTTTTGACAATTCTTCGAAATCCAGGAAAAGCCTATTGTTTTTTGAAGGGGTTGGCATATGATTAACTCAAATAGATGTAATATTTTGTTGAAAGTATCAAAACAATGAAAAAGACCTGTTAGATTTATTAATTATCCATTCGATCATCTTAATCCTTTAAATGGACAATAAGTAAACATTTTACTGTTTTAATCCTGCGAATATTTTTTTGAAAGATTAAAGGTGAATAATTGTCCTTCAGATAAATATAAGCACTGTAGTAAAATAATATTCTTTCTTTTAATATAGTTGTAGATTTGGAATCTTACAATTAAGGATTTGGAAATACTAAAGACAATTGAATTAACCAAAAGTTATTCATCTCATAAAGCGCTGGACAAAGTAAGTATAGAAATACCACAGCAGTCGATTTACGGATTGCTGGGTCCAAATGGAGCAGGGAAAACAACTTTCATCAGAATAATAACGCAGATATTTGAAGCGGACGGGGGAGAGATTTTTTTTAATGGTGAGAAGTTGTCATCCAAGCACATCCTGGATATGGGCTATATGCCAGAAGAAAGAGGCTTATATAAAAAGATGAAAGTAGGCGAACAGCTTATTTATCTTGCGCAATTAAGAGGAATGAAATATGCAGAAGCGCTGAAAAGGCTGAAGTATTGGTTTAAAAAATTTGATATCGGAGCCTGGTGGAACAAAAACGTGGAGGACCTTTCAAAGGGAATGCAGCAAAAAGTACAGTTTATTGCTACCGTACTCCATCAGCCTTCTTTAATAATCCTTGATGAACCATTTTCAGGCTTCGATCCGATCAATGCGAACCTGGTCAAAGATGAAATTTTAAGGTTAAGAGATGAGGGAAGTACTATAATTTTTTCCACACACAGAATGGAATCGGTGGAAGAACTTTGCGATTCCATAGCCTTGATCAACAAGTCAAGGAAAATATTGGATGGTAAAACCAAAGCCATTAGGTCGGCTTATAGGTCAAATACTTTTATCGTTGAAACTGACCGTTTTTTGCCTGTTTTGCCGGAAGCCTTTGAAATTTTGGAAATAGAAAGTAAAGTGGACCATCCGGTTAGGACAGTTGTAAAGATTAAGGAAGGTTCCTCCAATCACCTTGTTTCAAGTATATTAAATGATGTTCAGATTTTTTCCCTTAATGAAAAAGTGCCTACCATCAACGAGATATTTATCAGCAAGGTAACGGAGCCGATAGAAGAAAGAGTGGCGGTTGCAGGTTAACAATTCAGGAATAATTTAAAAGACATTAAATGAATAAAATTTTTTTAATAGTAAAAAGGGAATATTTGACCAGGGTAAAGAAAAAATCTTTTCTTATAACCACATTTGTATTTCCGCTGTTGATGGCCTCGGTTTGGATTATTCCTTTTTGGCTCGCCACGCAACCCAGTGAAGAAAGAATAATCGAAGTAGTTGATGAGGATGGAATTTTTGAAAGCCACTATAATGAAAGATCCAATATAAAGTTTGTTCACTCTGATCTTCCATTGGAGGTAGCAAAAATTCACTTCATTGAAGAAGGATATTCAGGTTTGCTTTATATCCCCGAGTTAGACCTTGATGATCCCAAAGGAATAACCTTTTGGTCGAAACAAGCGGAAGGATATGAAGTTCAGGGAACAATAGAAAGTATTCTTGAAAATGAAATAGAGAGAATAAAATTAAAAATGGCTGGAATTGATAGCGGGATACTGGACAAAAGTAAAACAGACATAAGCCTGGAAACTAAAAACTTTGACGGTAATAATGAAAAGGAAAGCAATACGGCAACCGCTACCTGGCTTAGTATCATTCTAGCATTCATAATCTACTTTATAATTTTCTTATATGGCGCTCAGGTGATGAGGGGAGTAGTAGAAGAGAAGACGAGCAGGATTGTGGAAGTGATCATCTCTTCCGTAAAACCCTTTCAGCTAATGCTTGGCAAAATTTTGGGTATTGCAGGAGTGGCTTTTACTCAGCTTTTACTGTGGATAATATTGACTTTTGGTTTTGGCGCTTTATTTATCAACCTTAGCGGAGAAGGTCAAAAGCAAGCGGTGACACATCAAATACAGGACCAGCCCACTTCGATGGAAGAAAATTCCATGATGTTAAAAGCTATTCAAAGTATTGAAACAATCGACTTCCCATTGATTTTGGGAATGTTTGCTATTTATTTTATTGGGGGGTATTTGCTTTATTCGTCTTTGTTTGCTGCGATTGGATCGGCAGTGGATAGCGAGACGGATTCGCAGCAATTTATGCTGCCGATCACGATTCCTCTTGCAATTTCATTTGCTGTTATTTCGGCAATAATCAGAGAACCTCATGGAGCATTAGCATTTTGGATGTCGATGATCCCGCTAACTTCTCCGGTTGTTATGACAATGAGACTGCCCTTTGATGTTCCTGCGTGGCAGTTATTACTTTCAACCTGTTTTCTGATAGCAGGGTTTCTATTTACTACCTGGTTTGCAGGAAGAATTTATCGGGTAGGAATATTGATGTACGGGAAAAAGGTGAATTACAAAGAATTGATGCGCTGGTTTTTCTTAAAACTTTAACCTTACTGGAATTTCCTTATCAGATACAAAATAAGGGAAATAATAATACTGATGATTATACTTGTTACAATAGGAAAATAGAAGGTAAAGTTTTCTTTTTTGATAGTTATATCGCCTGGAAGTTTTCCTAAAAAAGGGATCTTATTAGAGTATAGGAGAATAATTCCAATCACAACAAGAGCCAATCCTCCAATTATGATAATCTTACCTAAATTTTCGAATTGCGGATTCATAATTTAAAAGAGAATGTCCAAAAGGTCTTCTCAGCAGGACGGGAAAAACTTTTTGGACATTCTCATAATGATCTTATAGATTGTAAGTAAAGCTATTCCAGGAAATTGCTTAGAATTCCTCCTTCTTTATTCGCGTTTCGGCCATAAGGCGCTAATGCTTGAACCAGTTTTCTTATAGGCATGGATTGAAGCCAAATCCTGCCGGTTCCCCTTAAAGTCGCCAGAAACATTCCTTCTCCTCCGAATACCATAGACTTTAATCCTCCTGAAGCCTGAACATCAAAATCAAGTTGAGTTTCAAAAGCAACGACACAACCGGTATCTATTCTTAATGTTTCGTTATCCAGGTATTTTTCTATGACAGTTCCTCCTGCGTGAACAAATGCTTTTCCATCCCCTTGAATTCGCTGCAAAATAAAACCTTCACCTCCAATCAATCCTGACCCAAGTTTTCTGTTGAAGTGAATATTCATTTTTGTGCCTAAAGCCGCACAAAGAAATCCATCTTTTTGAACGATCAATTGGTTGCCGGATATTTGGGATAAATCAATAGGGATAATGGTTCCAGGATAAGGCGCTGAAAAGGCAACTTTTCTTTTAGCTCTTCCATGATTTGTAAAATGTGTCATGAACAGGGATTCGCCTGTAAGTAGTCTTGAACCGGCGGAAAGTAATTTATTCAGGAAACCTTGGTTGGCAGCAGAACCATCTCCCATTTTGGTTTCAAACTGAATACCTTCTTCCATGTATAACATAGCTCCAGCTTCAGCAATAACTGTTTCACTTGGGTCAAGTTCTACTTCTACAACCTGAATATCGTCTCCAATAATTTTGTAGTCTATTTCGTGGGAATTGGCCATTTTTGTTGTTATTAGTTATCCTTATTTTTTTTTGTTTTCTTTTTTACCTTCTTCCTCCTGGTCAGTTTCCTCTTGCTCCGAATCCAGGTGCCGAAGTTTTTTATCATCAACATTTCTGTTTAAGAATTCATTGATTTTATCTACATCATAATTGGTAATAATTTCACCAAATGAATTGATCTTTATATCAAATCCCTCTAATTCAGGGTTTACGTTTGGTTCTTCCTTTTTTGATAGTTTTTTCTTAGCCATGATTTTAATGCTTTGTAACCGGTATTTTATTTAACGCAGTTTCTATGCGTTGTATGGTCTCTTGTCTACCAATTTCTTCAATTATCTGCATTAGATCAGGGCCAGATCCAACCCCTGTTATTGCCACACGTAAACTTTGCAATACTTTTCCTATTTTAATTCCTTTATTATCAAGTACTTCTTGTAAAGCACTTTTAATATTTGCTTCATCAAAATTACTTATGGAATTGATTTTCTCCCTAAAGGAAGATAAAACGGTCACGACCTCCTCATTCCATTTTGTTTCAACTACTTTTTGATCATAGATTTTTGGCGCTTCAAAGAAGTAGGTGGATTGTGTGTAAAGTTCCTGAGGGAATGTTACCCTTTCTTTCATAATCCCGGCAATCCTTTCTGCTTTAGAAGGATCGCAGGAAATATTCCTTTTGTTTAATTCACTAAGTAAAAATTTGCTCAGCGCTTCATTTGATTTTTGGCGAAGGTAGTATTGATTATACCATTTTGCCTTATTGATATCAAATTTACTTCCTGACTTGCCTATTCTTTCAATAGAAAAGGAATGAATCAAGTCTTCCATAGAAAATATTTCTTGTTCTGTACCTGGATTCCAGCCAAGAAAGGCAACGAAGTTGATCATTGCTTCAGGGAAGTAGCCCTCCTCTCTGAATCCTGCCACCATTTCCCCGGAGTTAGGATCCTTCCATTGTAAAGGAAATATTGGAAAGCCATGTTGTTCTGCATCTCTCTTGCTTAATTTTCCATTTCCATCCGGTTTTAAGAGTAATGGTAAATGAGCAAACTGAGGCATAGTGTCTTCCCAACCTAAAAATTTATACAATAAAACATGCAGAGGCGCGGAGGGCAACCACTCTTCGCCCCGGATTACATGGGTTATTTTCATTAAATGGTCATCCACAACGTTAGCCAAATGATAGGTAGGCATTCCATCCGACTTCATCAACACTTTATCGTCAATTGTGTTGGAGTGGACCATTACCCAACCTCTTATCATGTCATTCAACCGGATCTCTTCTTTCCTTGGCACCTTCAATCGGATCACATACGGCTCGCCAGCGTCAATTTTTCGTTTGACTTCTTCTTCAGAAAGCGTTAAGGAGTTCTTCATCTGATGTCTGGTAATGCTGTTATATTGAGGATTATCAACTTTTGCAGCTGTAAGCTTTTGTCTCATTTCCTCCAGTTCGTCAGCGGTATCAAAGGCGTAATAGGCATTTCCTTCGTTCACCAGTTTTTGTGCGTATTCCTTATATAAATGTTTTCTTTCAGATTGTCTGTAAGGTTTATCAGGGCCTCCCTGCTGTATTCCTTCATCTGGAGAAATTCCACACCAGGCAAGAGATTCCATAATATATTCTTCTGCTCCCGGCACAAATCTGTTTTGATCGGTATCTTCTATTCTTAAAATGAATTTTCCCCCTGATTTTTTTGCAAATAAATAGTTGTATAGAGCTGTTCTTACTCCCCCAATGTGTAATGCACCTGTAGGACTTGGTGCAAACCTTACTCTCACTTCGCTGTTTGTCATTATCTTATATTTTAATCAAAACTACATCACGATTAACTATTTTAGAATTATGACCCGATTTTTCTCTAAAAAAGTCTCTCTTTCATTTGGAAAAATTAAAAAAGGCCGATAAACGGCCCTTCACTAAAATGGTTTTTAATATTACCGCACAGCAATACAGGATATTTCAACCCTGGCATCTTTAGGTAATCGGCTTACCTCGACCGTTTCTCTTGCAGGTGGCTCAATTCTGAAATATTCCCCATAAATTTTATTTACAGAAGTGAAATTATCAAGGTCATTTAGAAAGATGGTGGACTTTACCACGTTCGAAAGAGAAAGGCCGGCTTCGCGAAGAATCGCCTCAATATTTCTCATTACCTGATGGGTTTCTTCTACTATATCCTCATTGATCATTTTACCGCTGTCGGGATCTAGCGCCACCTGTCCTGAAATATAAATGGTATTGTTAATCATGATCGCCTGACTATACGGCCCTATAGGGGCAGGAGCTTCCTTGCTGTAAACTACTATTTTCTCCATTTTTTTGGGTTTTCTGAAAATTAAGTAATTTGACTTAAATGTTCAAAGTGATGACATCCTTTTGAACAGGCAGTTCGCTATCTGCCAATGGAGGATGTCAACGAATATGTGTGTCTTTATTCCACTGTTACAGATTTCGCAAGATTTCTAGGCTGATCTACGTTGCATCCTCTCAATACAGCAATGTAATAACTTATCAATTGTAAAGGAACAACATTAATCAAAGGACTCAAAGCTTCATGAGAAGGAGGTACCTCAATCACATAATCTGCCATTTTAGGAATAACCGTGTCGCCTTCGGTAACGACTGCAATGACCTGTCCGTTTCTAGCTTTAACCTCCTGAATATTGGAAACCATTTTTTCATAAGTACCATCTTTAGTAGCGATTACAAAAACAGGTAAATTGTCGTCAATCAAAGCAATCGGTCCATGTTTCATTTCTGCAGCAGGATAGCCTTCTGCATGGATGTAGGATATTTCCTTAAGTTTTAAGGCACCTTCCAAAGCCACAGGAAAATTAAAACCTCTGCCTAGATATAGACAGCTTGAACAGTCTTTAAATACTTTAGCTATTTCTTCAATCTTAGGACTTTTGTCCAATACCTTTTGAATTTTAGCAGGTATGGTTTCTAATTCGATCAGCAATTGATAAAATAGCTCTTCTTTGATGGTGCCCTTTTTTCGTCCTACCAATAAGGCAATCATGATGAGCACGGTAACCTGAGCAGTAAAAGCCTTGGTACTTGCCACCCCTATTTCCGGACCGGCATGTGTATAAGATCCTTCATGAGAAGCCCTTGCGATGGATGAACCTACTACATTACAAACCCCAAATATTATAGCTCCTTTGGATTTCGCCAATTCAATGGCTGCCAAAGTATCTGCAGTTTCTCCGGATTGAGAAATGGCAATTACTGCATCACCTTCTTTTACTATCGGGTTTCTATAACGGAATTCAGAGGCATATTCGACTTCCACTGGTATTCGGGTAAATTCCTCAAAAATATATTCTGCAACTAAGCCGGCATGCCAGGAAGTTCCACATCCTAAGATGATGATCCTGTCTGCATTAACCAGCTTATCGAGGTATTGTCTTAAGCCGCCTAGTACAAGGCTGTTGTTGACCGAATTAACTCTTCCGCGCATGCAATCTTTCACAGAGTTAGGTTGGTCAAAAATCTCTTTTAACATAAAATGCTCGAACCCTTTCTTCTCAATTTCCTCTAATTCAAGATCCAGCACCTGGATGTAGGGCGTGGAAGGAAGGTCTTCAATTGTTTTTATGGAAAGTTTATTGTTGTTAATTGTGGCGATTTCATAGTCGTTTAGGTAAACAACTTCGTTGGTATATTCAATAAAAGGAGTGGCATCAGAAGCTATAAAGTATTCTTCTTTTCCCATGCCTATTACCAACGGACTTCCTTTTCTAGCTGCCACCAATTGGTTTGGATCATTTTTGGAGATTATTACAATCGCATAAGCCCCTACTACTTTAGAAAGCGCAATTCTTACGGCTTCCTCCAATTTACAATCATTATTCTTTTTTATGTCTTCGATAAAATGAATGAAAACCTCTGAATCCGTATCGCTTAAGAATTCATGTCCCTTATTAATCAGCTCTTTTTTTAAGGTGTTATAGTTTTCAATTATTCCATTGTGAATAATGGCATAATTCTTACTTTCAGAATAATGAGGATGGGCATTTACATCAGAAGGAACACCATGAGTGGCCCATCGAGTATGGCCAATTCCTATAGAACTGGTAAGGTCAATTCCTTTTAAAGATTCTTCCAGGTCGTTGACCTTTCCTTTTTTCTTGTAAACGTTAAGATTGTTGTTCTCGAGAAGTGCGATACCGGCGCTGTCATATCCCCGGTATTCCAGTCTTTTTAATCCATTAATAATTATTGGATAGGCCTGACGATGGCCTACATAAGCTACAATTCCACACATAGTTGCTAAAAATTTTTATTTTATTAATCCCGCCGCTAATCTAGCAAAGTATAATAAATTTTTAGCTTTATTTTTTGGTTTTGTATTACAGCTTTGTTTAAGGAAAGGTCTTTGTTTATAGTACCCCGACTTACTCCATCCAGTTGACTTATAGAATAGGAAAAATACGGGGTGACCATATTACCAGGAGCTTCAGGGTATAAGATTAATTCTGTTGGATATTTGTTTTCCTCATCATTTAAAATAGCTTCAATATAGGAAGTAATGTCGGCTTCGTATTTTTTCTTACCCTCGGCATTATTATATTGAATATTATAGGCATTCTCATTAAATAGTTGAGGATTTCCAGTAGTGCCGAATTGAACTACCCTTAGATTCTTAATAGCAGGTTTAGCCGTATCAAACTTTATTTGTCTAGTACTTACAGGATCAATTACTAAAGAATCCATTTTATTCCAACCAGACTGAATCAAAAAGAGATTTGAAGGAGGTGAAATATTGTCTTCTACTTCAGGTACAATTTCAAGAACGGCCTTGTTCACAGCTACTTTTCTTCCTTCTACTAATTTTCTAACACCGGAAAAGGATATTTTTGTCATATAACCTGTACTGGACTGAATAATCGTCGTTTCGGGTGCAATTGTTGGTGTAGAGGTTCTATCTATATGATTAAAATGATAATTTGATATAGGAAAGGTAATATCAGTTGTGTCGGTAGCTGTGGTATAGGTTAAAACAAATCTTGAGGAATCGCGATTAATCCCAAAAACGGTACTGTTGCCTTCATCACCTTTAATTAATATTCCCTTGAAGAACCTTCTGAATTCCAATTGATTTTTTGTAGTATCAAAAAAATCAATAAACTCTCTACCTAAGGCTTCATTTAATGTTATATCTAAATTATTATCGGAAGGAAGAATAATTTCATTTTCTGTATTTATTAATTCTCCAGCTTCCGGACCAATAGAAGAGAATGAATATTCCCGATCCCTTAAGGAAAAAAAGTTTAGTGAATCTTTAAGTTTATAGATATTTATTTTTTGAGGCCCATCTTTTGGACCAATATTATAATCCAACTTTAAGTGAATCTTAAATTCTTTAAGCTGCGCTCCTACAGGAATTTTACTTTGAGAGGTTAGAACCTCAGAAAACGAATGGGCTTTTATTTGGCCTAAATGTTCATCCTGATATTGTCCAAATAATAAAAAATCATTTCCACTTTGCTCGGAAGAAGTGCTAAAAAAATCTAAAATAATTTGAGAAGAGGTTATTGAAAAAGTATCTGTAAAATGGGTTCCTATTTTATCGGGGGTTGAATCAGGGTCTAATAATATTTCGTTGGCATCTTTGCAGGAGGAGAAAAATAGGGCTCCAATAATAAGCAGGAGCCCGGTTCTTTTAAGATATAAGTTCATTATACAGGTTGTAGTAGGAATCAAGAAAGTGGTCGTTTTTTTCTATAAAATCTATTTTTTTATCATTCTCAAACTCACTGAATAAACTATTTAAACTTTCGCTGACTTTTTCATCGGATTTAATAACGGCATCTGCATACTCAATACCAATTTTGATAAATCCATGATAATCGGCAGACAGAAGATTTGCAAGCATAGCATCTTCAATGTCAAGCATTTTTACTTTGTAAAGTAATGTATTGTCAAATTTATGTTGAAAAGCATTTTCATTATAAATGGTAAACACAGATTTTGTATCCTTAAACATTGGGTCATTCTTGTAAGTTGTTTTAAGATACATTGGAATTAAGCTTGTCATCCAATCATTGCAGTGAACAATGTCCGGAGCCCAGCCTAATTTTTTTACAGTTTCTATAACGCCTTTGCAGAAAAATATTGCACGCTCGTCATTGTCTGCATAAAAATTGTTTTCTTTATCAAAGAAAACAGATTTTCTGTGGAAATAATCTTCATTATCTATGAAGTAAACCTGAAGCTTTGCCTGAGGAATAGAAGCTACTTTAATAATTAAGGGTTTTTCTTCATCTCCAACAGCAATATTAATTCCTGAAAGCCTTACTACTTCATGTAATCGATTTTTCCTTTCATTAATTAACCCAAACCTAGGTACTAAGATCCTTATTTCCATCCCTCTCTCCTGCATTGCTTGAGGCAGTTTTCTTACAAAATCTGCTACTTCAGAGGTTTGTAAAAATGGATCAATTTCACTGGCTACATAAAGAATTCGAAGTTTTGACATATGTGTGAGATTTTACTATCTATCCAATAATGGGCGTACAAAATTACAAAAAATATCTGATTTTTCCATTATTATTCTATTATAAGATGTAGTTTTGTTTCGAAATTAGTGGGCTTATGCCCTTTTTTTATGGATATTATTTATGACATTCCTACAGTAAAATCCAAGCTCAAATTCTATAAAAATCAGAACTTAAAAATAGGTTTAGTCCCTACTATGGGTGCCTTGCATAAAGGCCATCTGGCACTGGTGGAAAAATCCCTTGAAGAAAATGATATTACCTGCTGCAGCATTTATGTAAATCCGGCGCAGTTTAATAACAGTAGTGATCTTCTAAAATATCCCCGGCCAATCGAAAACGATATTCAGTTGCTCAGTGAAATTGGCTGCCATGTGGTTTTTAATCCGAACGACAAGGAGATGTATCCATTTCAGCCACTGATCAAATTTGATTTCGGACACCTGGAGAATGTAATGGAGGGGAAATTCAGACCGGGACATTTTAATGGTGTGGGAATAGTCGTTTCTAAGCTCTTTAATATAATACAACCCGATAATGCTTATTTTGGCCAAAAGGACCTTCAGCAGTTTTTGATTATAAGACAATTGGTAAAAGAGCTTTCTTTTGACCTGAAGTTAAATTCCGTTCAGATTCAAAGAGATCCTGACGGTTTAGCCATGTCTTCAAGAAATGTACGGCTTAACACTGCTCAAAGAAAGGTCGCACCCAAAATTTATGAAGGGCTGGAACTGGCTAAAAAGTTATTGTTGACCGGTAATTCTATTGCCTTAACGCAAGATGAGGTAAAGGCATTTTTCAATTCATACCCAGAGATTTCCTTAGAATATTTTGAAGTTGTACATGGCGAAACTTTACAAAGCTTAACTGATTTTTCTGATTATATTCCGGTGGCTTTATGTATTGCTGCTTTTGTTGGAGATGTCAGATTGATCGATAACTTACTTTTGTTTTCTTGAAAATGTCATTAATATTTGCACTTTTTCTAATAATATTTTGTAATGCAGTTGAGGTTGTAAGCGCATGATACTTGACAACTGATAACTGATAACTATAAAAATGTTCATAGAAGTATTAAAATCGAAATTACATAGAGTAAAAGTTACTCAGGCCGAGTTGCATTATGTCGGCAGTGTTACCATAGATGAAACTTTAATGGAAGCTGCCTTCCTTATAGAAAATGAAAAGGTTCAGATTGTTAATATTAACAATGGCGAACGTTTCGAAACCTATGTTATTAAAGGAGAAAGGGATAGCGGAATGATTTGTCTGAATGGTCCTGCCGCACGAAAAGTGCAAATAGGTGATGTGATTATTGTTATTTCCTATGCATCAATGGAATTGGAAGAAGCCAAGAAGTACAAGCCCGTCCTGGTGTTTCCCGATGCAAATAACCGTTTAATCAGTTAAATAGTGAATTCGAATGTAAAAATTGCTCTTCAATATATTATTTCTTTAGCAGCTGCGATTCTTTTATTATGGTTTCTGTTTCAACAAATTGATCCAAGAGAAATCCTGAATAGAGTCCAAAACGCCAATCCTCTTTATATCTTTATCTCATTCATTCTTCTTATTATTAGCCACGTCAGCAGAGCAATCCGGTGGAAAATTCTGATTGATCCACTAGGATACCGACCATCCGTTTTAAATTCTTTTCTTGCTTTAATGTCCGGTTATTTTTTGAATTCCCTCGTGCCTAGATTGGGAGAAGTGACAAGATGCGCCGTGCTACAAAGAACAGAGAAAATTCCGGTAACTGTTTCTTTTGGAACTGTAATTACAGAGAGACTTGTTGATTTGCTCATGTTAATGCTGCTTTTTGTATTCACCTTTATCCTGGAGTTTGAAAGGCTAAGCGATTATTTTTTAGGGATCTTTCAAGAAAAGTTTCAGAACACAGAATCTGCATATAAATTCGTTATAGGATTTGTTTCAGTGGCATTATTAATTCTGTTCAGTTCCGTTCTTATTTACAGGATATGGAAGGAAAAACTTCATCAGAATAAGATATTCAATAAAATTTTCAGTTTTGGGAAAAGCATAGTAGATGGGATGTTAAGTATTCGGAAAGTAAAAGCAAGAAAAGCCTTTGTTTTTCATACTATAATGATTTGGGCAATGTACTACTTTGCATCATTTGTGGTTGTATATTCGCTTCCACAAACATCCAATCTGTCATTTCTTGCGGGCTTCTCCATTTTGCTTATGGGAAGTTTGGGAATGACAGCTCCTGTTCAAGGTGGTATAGGAGCATTTCATTATCTGGTAAGCGGGGTACTTATACTTTATGGAATTGCTAAGGAAGATGGCGTTGCCTTTGCCTTTCTTATTCATACTTCTCAATATGTGTTTACATTGGTAGCAGGTGCATTATGCTTTATATTCACGTTTATCAGAAAAGGGAAAAAAACAGATCTAACCTATGAATACGGCAACCAAAATAGTTGAGAAAGAAGTTTTACTTCAAAAAGTTAAAGATTGGAAACTTGCCGGGGAGAAAATAGTGTTTTCCAACGGTTGCTTTGATATAATGCACCTGGGGCATGTTGATTATTTGGAGAAAGCAAGGAATCTTGGGGATAGACTTATTGTTGGACTAAATACAGATAACTCAGTAAAAGGCCTAAAAGGAGAGGCGCGTCCGATTGTTCCTGAATATGCACGTGCAAGAATGTTGGCAGCATTGGAATTTGTTGATGCTGTCATTTTATTCGGGGAAGAAACACCTTATAACCTTATTAAGACAATTTTACCTGACATTTTGGTAAAAGGGAGTGATTATACATTGGAAAGTGTTGTTGGTGCGGATATTGTTATGACGAATAATGGAAAAGTTGAATTTATTGATTTAGTCAATGGATTCTCAACTACAAAAATTATTAATAGAATTAAAAACTTAAACTAAATACGAAATGGGAGTTTTATTTATAGGTATTATTTTTATGATCATTGGTTGGGCTGTAAGTTCCAAGCTTAAAAGCAAGTTTAGGAAATATAGCCAGATAGGTTTGATGTCAGGACTAAGCGGACGGGAAATAGCTGAACAAATGCTAAAAGATAATGGAATTTATGACGTAAAAGTGACTTCTGTTGAAGGAGAGCTTACCGACCATTATAATCCGGCAAATAAAACCGTGAATTTGAGTCCTGATGTTTACCATGGAAGATCTGCTGCCGCGGCTGCTGTGTCCGCTCACGAATGCGGACATGCTGTTCAGCATGCTACAGCGTATAGTATGTTAGAATTCAGGTCGGCAATGGTGCCCGTTCAAAACATAAGCGCTACGGTAATTAACATCATTTTTATGGCAATGATTTTTGGAGGATTTCTTATTCAAAGTTTCATGCCAACTGCCATGCTGATCATTATTGCTTGTTACGCAATTTTTGCACTGTTTGCATTAGTAACCCTTCCGGTAGAATTTGATGCAAGTAAAAGAGCCCTGGCCTGGATAGAAAGTAGAGGGGTAGTTACCTCAGGCGAGCATGACATGGCAAAAGATGCTTTAAAATGGGCA
>Ga0196965_1000393_pt1 | contig 27870 bp, 18 predicted proteins | sample S1_20metaG_FD_148668 | JGI IMG/M metagenome (GOLD analysis project Ga0196965, IMG submission 148668) | Soil microbial communities from Anza Borrego desert, Southern California, United States - S1_20 | ecosystem: Environmental > Terrestrial > Soil > Desert | place: USA: California | collected... | reverse complement strand
CTTAGCCGTCCGAGCAGCCCGCCGCTACCGCCGCGCTTGTCGATTCGCCTGCGAAAGCCTAAATCCGTGGCGATGGAGCACGTCCACCACAGCCATACGGGCACCGACCTCGCCGACGCCGCCAGAGCGACGATGGAAAAATCGGGCGAGCAGTGGACGCAGATGCGCGCCGCCGTGTTCAAGGCGCTGGCCAGCTTCGACAAGCCGGCGTCGGCCTACGACATCGCCGAGAAGGTGAGCGCCGACGAAGGCCGCCGCATCGCCGCCAACAGCGTCTACCGCATCCTCGACCTCTTCGTCGGCGCCAACCTCGCGCGCCGCGTCGAGAGCGCCAATGCCTATATCGCCAACGACCATCCCGACTGCCTGCACGACTGCATCTTCCTGATCTGCGACACCTGCGGCCAGACCACCCACCTCGACGACGACCGCCTCACCGGCGGGGTGAGGGCGGCGGCCAAGCAGGCCGGCTTCGACCCGACGCGACCGGTGATCGAGGTGCGCGGACGGTGCGGTGAGTGCGAAGACTAACTCTTCCGGCGGCGGCCCAGCAGCATTTCACGGCCGTTCATCACCCGTGCGGAAACCGCCCTTGGCGCTCCCTGCGCCCGACCCTAATCGTGCCCCGGCCCAGCCCAGCGCTTGGTGCGCTCGGGCAACGCGACCACGTTGGTGTTCGCCTCCGGGCTGATCCACGAGAATTGGATGCCATGGTGGATTAGGAACGGCTCGTTGAGCACCACTGTGACCTTGTTCTTGCCGTCGGTGAGCTTCATCGCATTAGGCTCGGGATGGACCGCTTCGACGACCATCTTGAGATCGAGATCCTTGCTCCATTCGATCTTGAGATGCACCCGCTCGGTCGGCATCGAGCAGACCCAGAGCTCGACGTCGTGGTCGTGCTTGACCAGCTGGTGGATCGCCTTCACCCGCACCGTCTTATTGCTCCCGAGCGGATAAGGCTCGAGCTCATATTGCTGGCAATGTTCGGTCGCGCCTTTGGTGAACTTGATCTTGTCGCGCGGCTGCTCCTCGTCGTCGATTTCGATCGAGACCAGCCCGAGCTGGTCGTCCCACTGGTCGACGCTTTCGTGGAGGGGCTTCATGTCGACCGACCCCTTCAGCGGCAGCGCGCAGTCCGATTCCTGATCGCCGACGTTCTTCACATAGAATTCGATCGTATAGCGGACCAGATAGGAATTCTCGGACCGTTCGAGAAAGGCATAGGTTACGATTGCCTTCGTACGATAGAATTGTTGCGTAAGGACGTAGCTTTCAATTTTCTTGAAGAATTTTTCATGGGGATTGACATGATAAAGATAAGCGAGGACGCTACGACTATGCTCACGCACGGCCTCTTCTTCCAACATGACGAAGATCGCGACAGCTATGATTATCGCAAATGCCAATTCACTCGCAAAGAGGCCGGGCAACTTGAACCACAGGCTATGATAAGCTCCGTCGAGCAGAAGTAGCGATATTCCGGCGACCAGCAGGCCGCATCCGCCCGCCAGCGGCCATAGGAGTGCTGGACGCGCAAGCGTATGCAGCCATCGTTTGCGAGGCCCCCTCACGCGTTCCTCCGAGTCCCCAGGAATCTACTAGCAGGAATGGCTCGATTTGTCACGCGGATGGGCAGCGGCTCCCAAGATGCCTTTCCCCATGACTGCGGGCGCCGCCGCGCCTATGAGGGGCGCGCAGCAGGAGCCCGCCATGAACGACAGCCTCTCCGCCCGCTTCGCCCCCTGGGCGCCCTACGCCCTCGCCGCGCTTCGCATCGTCGCCGGGCTGCTTTTTCTCTCGCACGGGCTGGTCAAGATGTTCGGCTTCCCGGAGGGCGCGCAGCCGGGCCAGCAGGCGCTGTTCACCCTGATGGGCGTCGGCGGCGCGATCGAGATCGCCGCGGGCCTCCTGATCGCGCTCGGCCTGTTCACCCGCTTCGCCGCCTTCATCGCCTCGGGCGAGATGGCGGTCGCCTACTGGATGTTCCACGCCCCGTCCGGCTTCTACCCGATCCTCAACGGCGGCGAGGCGGCGATCCTCTATTGCTTCCTGTTCCTCTACTTCGTCTTTTCCGGGCCCGGCGCTTTGAGCCTCGACGGGGCGATGCGGCGAAGGGACCCCGCTTAGCTTTTGCTCAGCTTTCGCTCATGACTTCGCCCGGCCGCGCGCTTATGGGAGCGGCAGAGGATCCCCGATGACCGAAGCTTCCCAGACGCCCCTGCTCGATCAGGTCTCGACGCCCGCCGAGCTGCGCCGGCTGGACAAATCCGCGCTCCGCCAGCTCGCCGACGAGCTTCGCTTCGAGACGATCTCTGCAGTGTCGACGACCGGCGGCCACTTGGGCGCCGGGCTCGGCGTGGTCGAGCTGACGGTGGCGCTCCATTATGTGTTCGAGACGCCGCGCGACAAACTGATCTGGGACGTCGGCCACCAGGCCTATCCGCACAAGATCGTGACCGGCCGGCGCGACCGCATCCGCACTCTGCGCCAGGGCGGCGGCCTCTCCGGCTTCACCAAGAGGAGCGAGAGCGAATACGATCCGTTCGGCGCCGCGCACAGCTCGACCTCGATCTCGGCGGCCCTGGGCTTCGCCGTCTCGAACAAGCTCGCCGGCGCGCCGGGCAAGGCGATCGCGGTGATCGGCGACGGCGCGATGTCGGCGGGGATGGCCTATGAGGCGATGAACAACGCCCAGGCCGCCGGCAACCGGCTGGTCGTCATCCTCAACGACAACGACATGTCGATCGCGCCTCCCGTCGGCGGTCTTTCTTACTATCTCGCTCGTTTGGTCTCCTCGAACAAATATCTGAGCGTGCGCCACCTCGCCCAGCGCTTCGCGCGCAGGCTGCCGCGCCGGCTGCACAATTTCGCGCGCAAGATCGAGGAATTCGCCCGCGGCCTCGCCACCGGCGGCACCCTCTTCGAGGAGCTGGGCTTCTATTATGTCGGCCCGGTCGACGGCCATAATGTCGACGCCCTCGTCGAGGTGCTCGAGAATGTCCGCGACGCCGGCGAGGGGCCGATGCTGGTCCACGTCGTCACCAAGAAGGGCAAGGGCTACGCGCCCGCCGAGGCGGCGGCCGACAAATATCACGGCGTCCAGAAGTTCGACGTCGTGTCCGGGGTCCAGGCCAAGGCCGAGCCGGGGCCGCCCTCCTACACCGGCGTCTTCGCCAAGGCGCTCGTCGCCGAGGCGGAACGCGACCCCCGGGTGGTGGCGATCACCGCGGCGATGCCGTCGGGCACCGGGCTCGACAAGTTCGCCGAGAAGTTCCCCGAGCGCATGTTCGACGTCGGCATCGCCGAGCAGCACGGCGTCACCTTCGCCGCCGGCCTCGCCGCGCAGGGGCACCGGCCGTTCGTCGCCATCTATTCGACCTTCCTCCAGCGCGCCTACGACCAGGTCGTCCACGACGTCGCCATCCAGAATCTGCCGGTGCGCTTCGCGATGGACCGCGCCGGCCTGGTCGGCGCCGACGGCGCCACCCATGCCGGGAGCTTCGACCTCGCTTATCTGTGCACCTTGCCCAATTTCGTGGTCATGGCCGCCGCCGACGAGTCCGAGCTGGTCCATATGGTCCACACCATGGCGATGCACGATTCGGGGCCGATCGCGGTCCGCTACCCGCGCGGCAACGGCACCGGCGTGGGCATGCCCGAGGTCCCGGAGCAGCTCGAGATCGGCAAGGGCCGGGTGGTGCGCGACGGCAAGAAGGTCGCCATCCTCTCGCTCGGCACCCGGCTCGCCGAGGCGCTGAAGGCCGCCGACGCGCTCGACGGCAAGGGCCTCTCGACCAGCGTCGCCGACCTGCGCTTCGCAAAGCCGCTCGACGAGGCGCTGATCCGGCGCCTGCTGGCGACGCACGAAGTCTGCGTCACGGTCGAGGAGGCGGCGATCGGCGGCTTCGGCGCCCACGTCCTGACCCTGGCGAGCGACGCCGGCCTTATCGACGCCGGCCTCAAGCTGCGCACCATGCGCCTCCCCGACCGCTTCCAGGATCAGGACAAGCCCGAAAAGCAATATGAAGATGCCGGCCTCGATGCCGACGCGATCGTCGGCACCGTCCTGAAAGCGCTGCGCATCAACAGCGTCGGCGTCGAGGCGGTCGAAGGTGCGCGCGCTTGAGGCTCGCCGCCCTTGCGCTCCCGATTCTCGCGGCCGTCTGCGGCGGCGGCGCCGCGGACCGGCAGGCCGCCGAGCTCGCCTGCCAGCATCGCCTCGTCGCCGTGCTCCAGGGCCAGCCGCCCCGGCAAGGCCTGGGGGGCATGTTCGACGGCGCGCGCGCACGCTTCGCCGCTTTGTCTCCGGAAGGGTGCACCGAGCACCAGCGCATGACCGCCGAGACGATGGCACGGCTGACGGGACGAATCGCGGAGATTTCCGGACGGCTTGGCGACAATCCGATGGAAAGACGCCTCTCGCCCGAGATGGACATGCGGTTTCGCGAGCTTCAGGCTTCGGTGGAGCAGTTCGACGCCCGTCGGCGGCGGCTGGTCGAAGACCTTCGGGAAATGGAGGCGCGGGGCCGTTGAGGGATCGGCCGATGCAGACATGCAAAAGCCGCCGGCACTCCGGCGGCTTGCAGAAGATCCTTTCCGGGCGCGGACGTCAGATGGTGACGGTCGCGACGACCAGGATCTGGGACGCCAGGGCGACGAATCCGCACGCCAGCGCTTCCATGATACGCATGTCTCATACCTTTCTTGCCGGGGACTTCGCGTCCCCAGGGGGGTAGATAGGCCGTCCGGACACATTCTCAACTGCGGAAGTAGATAATGCAGATGCAGAATCTGCACTCATGAAGGTCCGTGCCGACCAGCTGCTCGTGGACCGCGGCCTCGCCGACAGCCGGACGAAGGCGCAGGCGCTGATCCTCGCGGGCCTGGCCTATTCGGGCGAGCGCAAGCTCGAAAAGGCCGGCCAGCCCCTCGCGCCCGACGCGCCGCTGGAGGTCCGCGGCAAGGAGCATCCCTGGGTGTCGCGGGGCGGGGTGAAGCTCGCTCATGCGCTGGAAGCGTTCGGCTGGGACGTGACGGGAGCCGTGGCTCTGGATGTCGGATCCTCGACGGGCGGCTTCACCGACGTGCTGCTCCAGCGCGGCGCCGCCAGGGTCTATGCGGTCGATGTGGGCACCAACCAGCTCGCCTGGAAGCTGCGGCGGGACCCGCGCGTGATCGTCCACGAGCAGACCAACGCGCGTTACCTCACCGCCGACATCGTCCGCGAACCGGTCGACATCATCGTCTGCGATGCGAGCTTCATCGGCCTCGCCAAGGTCCTCGATACCGCGCTCGGGTTCGCCAGGCCCGGCGGGCGTCTGGTCGGTCTGGTCAAGCCGCAGTTCGAGGCGGAACGGCACGAGATCGGCAAAGGCGGCGTGGTGCGGGATCCCGCGGTCCACCAGAGAGTCTGCGCGGCCGCGGCCGCGTGGGTGGCCTCGTGCGGATGGACGGTCGAGCGCATCGAGCCGAGCCCGATCACGGGCCCCGAAGGCAATGTCGAGTTCCTGCTCGCCGCGGTGCGCCTTGCGCTGCCCCCGGCGTCGGACTAGCTGCCGAGAGTGCGCCCGCTTAACCTCCTCATCGCCCTTGCTTTCTCGGCCGCCCTCGCGGCTTGCGGCGCGAACGGGCAGGAGAAGGGCCGCGACCGGGCGCCGCCGCTCGTCAAAGCCGAGCCGGCGGCGACCATGCGCTTCGTCGACCGGATCGAGGCGGTGGGAACCGCCGTCGCTAACGAGCAGGCCACCTTGTCGGCGCCGGTCACCGAGCGCCTCGTCCGGCTCAATTTCGACGACGGCAGCTTCGTGCGCGCCGGCCAGATCGTGGCCGTGCTCCAGCAGGGGCAGGAATCGGCGCAGCTCGCCGAGGTGCAGGCGCGCGCTCGCCAGGCCGAGCAGCAGCTCGCCCGCGTCACCCAGCTCAAGAATCGCGGCTTCGCCACCCGCGCCGACTACGATGTCCAGGTCGCGGCGGCGGCGGCCGCCCGCGCCCAGGCGCAGCAGGCGCGCTCGCAGATCGGCGACCGCGTCATCACCGCGCCCTTCTCCGGCTGGGTGTCGCTCAGGAACATCTCGGCGGGCGCGATCGTCAGCCAGGGAAGTGCCATCGCCACGATCAGCGACGTGTCGACGATCAAGCTCGACTTCCCCGTGCCCGAGACAATGCTGTCGGTCATCCGGCCCGGGCAACAGATCGAGGCGGTGTCGGCGGCGTGGCCGGAGCAGCCGTTCCGCGGCACGATCCACACCATCGACCCGGTGGTCGACCCCAATACCCGCGCCGTGACGGTGCGCGCGCGCATTCCCAATCCCGACCGCCGCCTGCGCCCGGGCATGATGATGACGGTCGCCATCGAGACTGCGCCCCGCAACTCGCTGTCGGTGCCCGAGCTTGCCGTCGTCGGCGAGGGCGAGCGGCGCTACGTCTTCCTGCTCGGCGAGGGGAACCGCGCGCGGCGCACCGAGGTCCGCACCGGCCTCCGGAGCGGCGGACGCGTCGAGATCCTCGAAGGGCTGCGGCCCGGCCAGAGGGTGATCACCGAAGGGGTGGTCAAGGTCGCGGACGGGATGCAGGTCCGGCTCGGCGGAACGGCGAACGCGCAGGGGCGCGCCAACCGGAGCCCGGGCAGCGGCCCGCAGCAGGGAGCCGCGCCGGGCGGCCGGACCAGGTGACGCTCTCCGATCTCTCGATCCGCCGCCCGGTCTTCGCGGCGGTCGTCGCGATGCTGATCGCCGTCGTCGGCATCGTCGGCTTCTTCAGCCTCGCGGTGCGCGAATATCCTGCGGTCGACCCGCCCGTGGTCTCGGTCGAGACTACTTATGTCGGCGCCGCCGCGAGCGTCATCGAGAGCCGGGTGACGCAGGTGCTCGAGGAGCAGCTTTCCGGCCTCGAGGGATTGCAGACGATCACCTCGCGGTCGCGCGACGGCCAGTCGTCAATCACCCTCGAATTCACGCCCGGCCGCTCGGTCGACGAGGCTGCGAACGACGTCCGCGACCGGGTCGGCGCCGCCGCGCGCTCGCTGCCGACCGAGGTCGACCCGCCGACGATCCGCAAGGTCGACGCCGACGCGTCGCCGATCCTGTTCCTGGTCTTCTCAAAGCCCGGCTGGTCGCGGCTCGAGCTTTCCGACTATGTCGACCGCAACCTCGCCGACCGCTTCGCCAACATTCCCGGCGTCGCCCGCATCTTCATCGCCGGCGAGGCGCGGCCGGCGATGCGCGTCTGGCTCCGGCCGGAGCGGCTCGCCGGCTTCGGGCTCACCCCGGCCGACATCGAGCAGGGGCTGAGGAGCCAGAATGTCGAGCTTCCCGCGGGCCGGCTCGAATCGAGCAGCCGGAACGTGACCTTGCGGGTCGACCGCCCCTTCGCCGACGCCGCCGATTTCGGCGCGCTGGTCGTCGCCCGCGGCGCCAACGGCTATCAGGTCCGGCTCGGCGACGTCGCTCGCATCGAGCAGGCGCCGGAGAATCCCTATACGAGCTTCCGGCTGAACGGCGAGCCCGCCCTCGGCCTCGCCGTCATCCGCCAGTCCGGCGCCAACACGCTCGCCGTCGCCGAGGCGGCGAAGGCGATGGCCGAGACGATAAGGCCGACCCTCCCGGAAGGCATGACCTTCACCGTCGGCAGCGACGAGAGCCTGTTCATCGGCGCGGCGATCGAGAACGTCTACCAGACGCTCGCCGAGGCGGCTTTGCTCGTCATCCTCGTCATCTACCTGTTCCTGGGCAACTGGCGCGCGACCCTGATCCCCGCCGTGACGGTGCCGCTGTGCCTGCTCGCCAGCTTCGCGGTTTTGTGGGCGATCGGCTTCTCGATCAACCTGCTCACCCTGCTCGCGCTGGTCCTTTCGATCGGGATCGTCGTCGACGACGCCATCGTCGTGCTCGAGAACGTCTACCACCGGATCGAGGAGGGCGAGCCGCCGCTCGCCGCCGCCTATAACGGCAGCCGCCAGGTGGCGTTCGCCATCGTCTCCACCACCCTCGTGGTCTGCGCCGTGTTCGTGCCGGTGATGTTCATCTCGGGCGAGACGGGACTGCTGTTCCGCGAGCTCGCCGCCGCCATGATCGGCGCCGTCGCCTTCTCCGGCTTCCTCGCGCTGACGCTGGCGCCGATGCTCTGCTCGAAGCTGCTCCGGCACAAGGAACGCGGGCGCTTCGCGAGCGCGATCGATCACCGCTTCCGCGCGCTCGAGGGGTGGTATTCCCGGGCGCTGGACCGCGTGCTGAGGCGGCCGCTGGTCCCAGGCCTCGCCGTGCTCGCCATGCTGCTCGGCTCGGGCTTCCTGTTTACGCAGATCAATTCGGAGCTGGCGCCGGCCGAGGATGTCGGCATCGTCCAGGCCCAGCTCTCCGCGCCCGAGGGCACCGGATTCGCCGAGATGGACCGCTACATGTCCGAGGCGCAGGCGCGCCTGCTTCCGCTCGTCGAGGAGGGCAATGTCCGCGCGATCATTGCCCGCACGCCCGGCGGCTTCGGCCCCTCGGACGACTTCAACAACGGCGCGTTCAGCCTGTTCATGCGCCCATGGTCCGAGCGCGAGCAGACCACCGCGGAGCTCGCCCGCGAGGTCAACCGCGCCATCGGGCAGGTCCCCGCGGTGCGCGGCAACGCCCAGGTCCGCTCCAGCCTCGGCGGCGGCCGCGGCCGCGGCCAGCCGGTCCAGCTGGTCATCGCCGGCGAGACCTATGGCGAGCTCGCGGCGGCGCGCGACCGGATCATGGCCGCCGCGCAGGGCAACCCCGGGCTGGTCAACGTCGACAGCGACTACAAGGAATCGAAGCCCCAGCTGCGGATCGAGGTCGACACCGCGCGCGCCGGCGACCTCGGCGTTTCGGTCGCCGACGTCAGCCAGGCCCTCCAGACCCTGCTCGGCTCGCGCCGCGTCTCCACCTATGTCGACCGCGGCGAGGAATATCAGGTCGTGGTCCAGGCCGAGGCCGCGGCGCGCTCGACCGAGGCGAGCCTCGCGGCGATCCAGGTGCGCAGCCGCACCGGCGCCCTCGTTCCGCTCTCCAACCTCGTCACCACCCGCGACGCCGCCGGCGCCCGCGACCTCGGCCGCTACAACAAGATGCGCGCGATCACCCTTTCGGCGGGCCTCGCCGAGGGCTATTCGCTCGGCCAGGCGCTCGACTTCCTCGAGGCGCAGGCGGCAGCCTCGCCGGAAGTGACCGCGATCGGCTATCGCGGCCAGAGCCAGTCCTTCCGCGAGGCCGGCAACTCGATCTGGATCGTGTTCGCCCTCACCATCCTCGTCGTCTACCTGTTGCTCGCGGCGCAGTTCGAAAGCTTCGTCCACCCGGCGGTGATCATCACCACCGTGCCGCTCGCCGTCGCCGGCGGGCTGATCGGGCTCGCCGTGATGAGCCAGACGATGAACCTCTACAGCCAGATCGGCGTCATCATGCTGGTCGGCCTCGCAGCCAAGAACGGCATCCTGATAGTCGAGTTCGCCAACCAGCTGCGCGACCAGGGGCGCGACGTCGCGACCGCGATCCGCGAGGCCTCGGCACGCCGGCTGCGGCCGATCCTGATGACCTCGATCGCCACCGTCGCGGGAGCCGTGCCGCTGATGATCGCGCACGGCGCCGGGGCCGGCGCCAGGAGCGCGATCGGCGTCGTCATCGTCTTCGGAGTCTCGATCTCCACCTTGATCACCCTGTTCCTCATCCCGCTCCTTTACTCGCGGCTGGCGCGCTACACGGGGTCGCCGCTCAGCGTGACCCGCAAGCTCGAGGCGCAGCTCGCCGCCGGCGCTCAGCCGCAGCCCCAGCCGGCGGAATGAGGAGATGCAGCAGATGAGGGGAATCGCTTCCAGGAGCCAGCTGCGCATGTCCTACCTGCGCTATGCGCTGGTGACGGTGCCGCTGGTGGTGCTGCTCGGCATCCTCTCCGGCCGTCTCGCCGGGAGCGGCTACGGAAATCCGTGGTTCGATGCGCTCGAAAAGCCGGCCTTCATGCCGCCCGGCTGGCTGTTCGGCGTCGCCTGGACGATCCTCTACATCCTCCTCGGCCTCGTCCTCGCGAGCATCCTGCACGCGCGCGGCGCCGGGGGCCGCGGCCTCGTCCTGGGTCTTTTCATCGCCCAGCTGCTCCTGAACTATTGCTGGTCGCCGCTGTTCTTCGCCCTCCACCAGACGGTTTCCGCGCTGGTGGTCATCCTCGCGATGATCGGGCTCTCCGCGGCCGCTTCTGCGCTGCTCTGGCGGATCCGCAAGCCGGCGGCTTTGCTCATGCTCCCCTATCTCACCTGGCTGGGCTTCGCCGCGGCGCTGACCTTCGAGGTCGCCCGGCTAAACCCGGAGGCCGCCGAGCTTGTGCAGGGCGGCAGCAGTTCCGATATCATCGACGAAACGGGCGGCCATTAGGAGCGCATCATGCAGTCCCAGAACCGGATGTTCGACGATTTCGTCAAGATGATGAACGGCGCGGCCGGCACCTTCGCCGGCATGACCCGCGAGGCCGAGGGCGCCTTCCGCGACCGCGTACGCGACTGGATCGGCGGGCTCGACATGGTCAGCCGCGACGAGTTCGAGGCGGTGAAGGCGATCGCCGTCGCCGCCCGCGAGGAGGCGCAGGCGCTGCGCGCGCGGATCGAGGCGCTGGAGGCGGCGAACGCACCCGCCGCGCGCCGCAGCCGGGGCGCGCCGGGCGGCGGCGCCGCGCGCACGGCCGGCGACGGCGGAGCGGGAAGCTGAATTCTCCACAGCTTTGTCGGGGCGGAACCGAAGCTCTTCTTGCGCTTTCGTGGCGCGACAGGCAGATTCGCTTGAACAAAAGGGGTGCGGCAGGAAGAGATGGATGAACGTCGACGAGTTTGAGCTGGAGCGCGAGACCAGCGCTCCCATCGAAATGCTCGAACATTATTTCACCGCGCACGGCTGGGCCTGCGAGCGGAGCGGCGACGACGAGATCGTCGCCAACTTCCAGGGTAGCTGGACGCAGTATGAGCTGCGCGCGATCTGGCGGGAGGAGGATCATGTCCTCCAGTTCCTCGCGCTTCCCGACGTCCGTGTCTCCATCGACAAGCGCGCCGCCGTCTACGAGACGATCGGTCTGATCAACGAGCAATTGTGGCTCGGGCATTTCGAGTTGTGGAGCACATCCGGCCTCGTCCTTTTCCGCCATGCCGCCTTGATCGAGAGCGACGAGGGGGGCGTCCTCACCCTCCAGCAGGCCGAGACCCTCGTCGAGGCGGCGATCGAGGAATGCGAGCGCTTCTACCCGGTCTTCCAGTTCGTCCTCTGGGCGGACAAGACCCCCCAGGAAGCGATCGCCGCCGCTTTGATCGAGACCCAGGGCGAGGCGTAACCGGGTTCCGTCATTGGGAGCGCAGCGAAGCAATCCAGCGGCGCACGCGGTTCTGGATTGCTTCGTCGCTTCGCTCCTCGCAATGACGCGGAGATGACGACCGACCCCCTCCTTCCCGGCCCGCTCTGGCTGGTCGGCTGCGGCAACATGGCGGGCGCGATGCTGGCCGGCTGGCTGGCGAGCGGGATCGACCCCGCCCACGTCACCGTCATCCGCCCGAGCGGGCGCGCCGTCGCCGCGGGCATACGCGTCCTCACCGACTTTCCCGAGGACGAGGTCCCGGCGCTGGTCGTCCTCGGCTTCAAGCCACAGACGCTCGACGCGGTGGTCCCTGCTCTCGCGCCCGCGCTCGATCCGCGCACCATCCTGATCTCGATCCTCGCCGGCGTCGAGCAGGCCTCGCTGCGCGCGCGCTTCGAGATGCCGCGGACCATCGTGAAAGCGATGCCGAACCTCCCGGTGCGCCTGATGAAGGGCGTCACCAACCTCTACAGCGACAGCGGAGATGCGGAGGCGCGGGCGCTCGTCAGCGGGCTGATGGCCGCGCTCGGCCACGCCATGTGGCACGAGGACGAAGGCCTGTTCCAGGCGGCGGGGATCCTGACCGGCGCCGGTCCGGCCTTCCTGTTCCGCTTCATCCAAGCGCTGGCCGAGGCCGGCGAGGCGGTCGGCCTGGAACGATCGCAGGCGCTTCGCCTCGCCACGGCCATGGTCGAAGGCTCGGCGGCGCTCGCAGCCGCATCGGAGGAAAGTCCGGCGGACCTCGCGCGCCGCGTGGCTAGCCCGGGCGGCACCACCGAAGCGGGCCTGCGCATCCTCGACGAGGCCGACGGTCTCGCCGCGCTCCTCCGCCGCACCGTCGAGGCGGGCCGCCGCCGCAGCCTCGAAATGGCCGGCCAGGCACGCGCGGGCTCAAGTTGACGCTCTCCCGCCCCGGCCCTATCCCGCCGCCATGACCGACCAGCGCAGCTTCGACGACCGCGACGGCGTCATCTGGTTCGACGGCAAGCTCGTCCCGTGGCGCGAGGCGGAAGTCCATGTCCTCACCCACGCATTGCATTATGCCTCCTCGGTGTTCGAGGGGCAGAAGGCCTATGCCGGCGAGATCTTCAAACTGACCGAGCACAGCACGCGGCTGAGGAAAAGCGCGCGGCTGCTCGACTTCGAAATCCCTTACAGCGTCGACGAGATCGACGCCGCCTGCCGCGAGGTGCTGCGCGCCAATGGGCTGGAGGATGCCTATATGCGTCCGCTCGCCTGGCGCGGCTCGGAGCAGATGGGCGTCTCCGCCCAGAATGCCAAGATCCACCTCGCCATCGCCTGCTGGCCCTGGGGCGCCTATTTCGGCGAGGAGGCGATCCGCAAGGGCCTCAGGCTCGACATCTCCTCCTGGCGCCGCCCGGCCCCCTATACCGCGCCCACGGAGAGCAAGGCGGCGGGCCTCTACATGATCTGCACCCTCGCCCGGCACCAGGCCCAGGCCAAGGGCTTTAACGACGCTTTGATGTTCGACTGGCGCGGCCAGATCGCGGAGGCGACGGGGGCCAACGCCTTCTTCGTCAAGGACGGCAGGCTCCACACGCCGACGCCCGACTGCTTCCTGGATGGCATCACCCGCCGGACGGTGATCGACCTCGCCCGCCGCCGCGGCGTCGAGGTGGTCGAGCGGGCGATCTGGCCTGAGGAGCTCGAAGGCTTCGAGCAGTTCTTCCTCACCGGCAGCGCTGCCGAAGTGACCCCGGTCGCCTCCGCCGGCCCCTGGTCGTTTGAGATCGGCGATCTCAGCATGCAGCTTCGCAAGGACTATCTCGACCTCGTCCACCGCCGCCTGTCCAACAGCTAGGCCTTCCAGCTGCGGGCCCAGCCCACTGCCGGCCGACTCCCGGAGGTCATCCCGATCTGCTATGCCCTTGAGCGAAGCAGGAGATTAGCCATGGCCGACGACACTTTGGACGGGTGGATTGGGACGGGCTTCGCCGGCGACGGAATCATGCATCCCTGGCTGACCGGCGACGGCGTCATCCATACCGAGCCGGCCGGCGACGGCATCATCCATACCGGCCTTGCCGGCGACGGGATCATCCATGGCGGACTGGCCGGCGACGGCGTCATGCATCCCTGGCTGACCGGCGATGGCGTGATTCATCCCGGCCTGGCGGGCGAGGGGGTCATGTATCCGGGCCTGGCCGACCCGCTGCCGCCGCCCGAACTGATCGGCTGAGTTCGGCCGCGCTCCACGGTGGTCGCTGCCGCATCGGGGGCTTTCGCGCGCGCCCCGCGCCGCTATATGTCCGCCCCGCGCCTGCTGGGGCGTCGCCAAGTGGTAAGGCACCGGTTTTTGGTACCGGCATTCGCAGGTTCGAATCCTGCCGCCCCAGCCAGCGATTCCTCGTGAGTTGGTCCGGGAACAGCCGGTCCCATGCAGATCGGGCGCCGCAGCAGCTAGGCGCGGTTCGCCTCAGGACGACCGCTTGGTCCCTGTCGTGGCAGGAATTGGATCATGATTCTTGTCGGCGCCGATGTGGAGTCGGCGGATGACAGGCGATGCCTGACCACCCAGATCGCTTGCGCTTGGCACCAGTCACCCTCATCATCTTGCGATGTACGTAATCCATGCCGGGACGGTCACCAGCGGATTTCAGTTCGCCTCCGGCGGCGCCGTGGGACGCGAGACGAACCCTTCCCCGTTCGGGGCCGGCACCCTCGCCTTGCAGCATCCTCATTTCAAGGCGCGAGGCCTGGACCTTGCCGCCGAAATTCCCGGCCTCGTCTGGGGGACGATAAACGTGGAACTCGAGCGGGAAGTGTCTTTGGCAAGGGCGGACCGGACGATCCCCGGCATCGACTGGACGTCCGGCGGCGTGGCGACGCGAATTCCCCCCGAGACGTTCTCATTCGTTCGATGCTGCTTCGCCTTCGACGACCGATATTTCCCCGGCCTCATCTATTATCCGCACCCTGAAACCAAGCCGAACACGAACCGCCACCGCTATGATGTGCTTGAAGTGCTCACCTGTCGCGTCGACGGTTTGACGATGGACTCATCTGCCGCGATCATGTGCAGAGCGGATGCGTTCCGAACTCGCGGTTGACCAGGAACCACCCTTCATCGTTCCCCCGTCCACACAATATAGTGATTGGGTTATCGAAAAGCTTGGCTCGTTCGGGAACGGTCTTCACATCGGGCAAGCTCCCACGTCAAACGCCCGCAATGACGCGCTCGGCCCTTGCGGAGGAAATGTTGGCTAAACGACGGTTTTTCAATTAGACTAAAGCTTGACTGCCTGGGAGGCAGTCCGCTCGTGGGGATTCAATCGAACGATCTTTCCGCGCTCGCCCTGGGCATTACCGGGGACGTGCCGCCGACGTCGCTGCAGCCCCAGGTGCGGGACGGCGTCCATATCCGCTACGCAAGCTCTTTCGCCAAGGGCATCCCGTGGTTCGGCTATTATCTGTTCCGACGCCCGCGCCGGACCCTGGTCGAGACCTGCCTCGGTTCGGAGCTCGCTGGGCTGAAGCCGGCGCAGACCGGCAACCATCGGCTGGACCTCGCCGGAATCTCCTTCACGTCCGCCGCGCCGATCGAGCTGGTCGAGCGGCCTGGGGCCCCGGGAACGACGGGGCTCGCGCTCCCGTCCGGCGGCTCCGTCGAAGTTCGCTTCGACAAGGCTCCGCTTCATCGCGTCGTCGCCACCATTGTGTTCGGCGGAAGTCCCCGGCGGGAAGACGCGGCCTCCGGAACCGCCCTGTTCACTGAAAAGGACGGCGCCGCTCACAGCCCCGTCACCCGGGAAGGCGTCACCCTCGGCAGCGACCTGGCCGGCTCTTCCCCGCACCGCATGTTCATCCGCTCGCTGGTGGCGCTCCTCCTCAAGCTGATGAACCGGAACATCCACCGGATCGAGGTGGCTCTGCCGGTGCCTTCGGACGAGGTCTTGCTGACGGTCGCCCATCCCGGCGGTGCGCTGACGGTCGCCGCCTACGATCGATGCGGCGCGGAGATCGCGGCCGCGCGCGCCACCCGGGCCGCGACGCCACGCTCGACGCTGACCTTGTGCCAGCCCGGCATTGCGCGGCTTCGCCTGAAATGCGGCGGCGGCCCTTTGTGCGTCCATTCCGTCACCTATCGCGCGCGCGGGACCCCCGCCGGCCAGAAGCGCACGGTGCGCATCGTCGCCAAAGACGGCGACGCCGTCGTCGCCGAGGCTCTGGTTTCCGGTTGGCCCGGCGAGAGCCTTAGCGGCGAGGTCGATTCCGACCGGATCACTTCGGTGGAGCTCCATGCCGCGGCTCCCCCCTCCGACGCCGGGGGCCTTGGCGGAGCACCCGTCGCCGCGCTGGGCGACCTGTGCTGGGACAGCGTCGCCGCGGCGGTCGCGGGCGACTGGACGCCTGTGCCGAACCATCCCAACCCGATCGCCCTGCCGGTTGCCGAGCCGACCTATCCCTGCGACCACAAGCCGCCGAGCAAGCCGGCGGCGGAGGCGGAGGCGATCGGGCGGGTCCGTTACGGCCCCGCGTCCGCCTGGGGAGGATCGCGCTTCGACGAGCTGCACGACGCGCTCGTCCAGCTCGTCGCCGGCGGTCCCGGCGGAGGGCCGATGAGCGGCCGGACCGCCACCTTCGCCGATGCCGCAGCGGACCCCGCGGCCACTCCCGCGCTGATCGGCGAGAACCTGCTCCAGATCCTCCAGCTCGCGGCGATCGACCCGGCGATGGCGCAGATCCTCGGCCTCTATTGGCTCGACGATCAGGCGGCTCCCGGCCGGGCCTATGATTATGCCGTCCTCGCCGACCACGGCAACGTCTTCCAGGGCGAGCCGGCAGCCGCGCAGAATGCCCTCGAGGGAGGCGCGGTCCCCGACGGCGCGGATGCATGGATCCTGTTCAACCAGGTCGCGCAGCCGCGCCCGCCCCTGGCTCCGCCGGCGCGGCCGACCGCCTATGTCCTTCCGGACACCGCGGTCGGCGCGACCGGCCTTCCCCGCGGCGCCGTCGGCCTCCATTGGGCGACGCCGTCGCTCGATCTCGACTATCTCCCCCCCGACGCGGCCGTGAGCTACATCGCCTGGCGGCACGATCACGGCGCGACGATGCCGGGCGCGCCTGCCTCCCTCTTCACCCCTCTCAACCCGGCCGCGCCCTATCTGGTCGGCACCAGCGCCGGCAGCAGCACGGCCGCCCCGCTTCGGCCGCCGCACTGGCCGCCGTTCGATCTCAATGCGGTCGATCGCGGCCTCGGCGACGGTTGGTACGGCTACGCCGTTTCCGGGATCGACATCTGGGGCCGCCACAGCAAGACGGGCCCGCCGGCCGAATGGCGCCAGTGGGCGCCGGCGCCCGATCCGCAGCCCTGGTATTATCAGCTTCCGGCGGGCGACCGGCAGCTGCACGGCTTCGCCGTCCACATCCTCGACAAGACTCCGCCGCCGCCGCCGGCGGCCGTCGAAGCCACCGCGCTCGATCCCGAGGACGATTTCACCTATGTCCGCGACTCCGACTATCTGGCCTGGTGGGGCGGGGCCGGCCACAGCTGGTGGACCGGCCTCACCGAGACCCAGCGTGCGGCGGTGCTCCCGCTGAGGGTACGCTGGCGCTGGTATCCGGTCCAGGAGGCCCAGCATCCGGACACCGCGGAGTTCCGGATCTATTTCAACCCCGGCTCGGTCCCGCCGGATCCAGACCGCTTCGTCCCGACCAACTGGCAGGAGCGGATCTTCGTCTGCAATTATCACGACTATTGCAAGCTGGTCCCGGCCAGCGATCCGGAAGGCCCCTACCGCCAATATGAGGTGCTTCTGCCGCTCGCCGCGCCGCCTTCTTCCTCGCCCCCCTTCCCGGGAATCGCGCTGAAGGCGAGCTTGGCCGAGCCGGTGGTCTACGCCAACATCTCGGTGAGCGCCGCCGATTCCAAGGCCCATGGCGCCGATCAGCCCAAGTGGAACGGGGCGCCCTGGGGCGGGCGAGCCGGCAACGAGAGCCGGCTCGCCGCTTCGTCCAAGATCTACCGGGTTTGGCGCGCTTTGCCGCCGGCGCCGACCGCGCTGATCAACGACGACCGGGTGTGGGCGACCAAGGCCGATTATCATTCGCACAGCTTCTACAGCTTCCGCTGGGCGGCGAGCCCGCAGCTCAAGGCGCATGTCTATGCGGTGATGGACTCGAGCCTGTTCCTGATCGAGCGGACGGGCCCCGATTCCGCTCTGTCCGCCGCGGACCAGGCCGCGCTGGCGACGATCTGGCCGGCGGGTGTGCCTTCGAACGTCACCGCCGAGCTCAATGCCTTGCGGGCGGTGAAGGCCAGCCTCTCCAACGCCGCTCTGGCGGAGGGCGACCCGAAGCGCCGGGCCAACGACAAGGCCTGGGAGGCGGCCTGCCTCGCGCTCGGCGACGGCGCCCTGCGCGGGCTGGCGGCGCTGCCCCTCCACTCGGAGAGCTACATCCGCCAGACCGTCGAGCCGGTCGACGGCGCCGACGCCCCGGGGCCCGACGACCCCGCCGGCTATGTCCCGAACGGCGCGTGGCGGATGTGGCGGGCGATGTTCGACGGCCGCGCCCGGAACCGTTACTTCCTTCGCGCCGCCTATATCGACTCCGCCCACAACGAAGGCCCGATGGGGCCCCCGACCCCGCCCATCTATTTGCCGCCCGCGGTGCCGCCAAGAAGGCCGGTGATCACTCGGGTGACGGGCGGGGATCGCCAGGCGACGATCGCCTGGGCGACGGCGGGGGCGGAGGCGGGCGGGCGCTACGTGCTCTACCGGACGGACGACGATTACCGGCTGAGGGATGTGCGGCTGATGGAGGAGGCGGGGGCGATCCTCGCAGCGGACCTCGACCCGAACTTGGCCGAAGCGGAATGGAGCGATGCCGGCCTCGAGGGCGGCAAGGCCTATCATTATTGCCTCGCTTTCATCGACGCCGCCGGCAATGTCTCCGCGCCGTCGAAGTCCGTAGCCGTCAACGTCGTCGACGACAGCCTGCCGGAGCCGCCGACCTGGATCGAGCAGATCTGGCTGCTCGAGCATCAGGGCGACAATGTGCTGATAGACTGGCCCGACGACGGCGTTGTCCCGGCCGATCATGCGCCGGTGCTGCGGCTGGGCTGGGTGACCAGCGTCAAGCAGCCGGTGTTCGTGCTGACCCGGCGCGAGCATGACGGCCGCTTCTGGAGCGCGCCGCCCGGCGCCGGCCAGATAGCCGAATCGGCGACAGAGGCGGGCGAATTCAGCTGGATCGACCGCGATGCCGATCCGGCCAGGCATTGGGAATATCGATTGCGGGTACGCGGCCCCACCGGTGCGTGGTCGACCGAATATGACGACCTGGGCGTCGGCCGCCCGGACCTGGCGGAGTAGGGCGATGGCCGATCCTGTCGCCGACAAGGACAAGTTCGTTCCCGCCTTCGCGATGCCGGTGATCGCGCCGCCGCCGGCAAGCTATGCCAGCGATGCGGCGACCTATTACGGCGCGGTCGCCGGCCAATGCTTTCTCGCCTTCGCCGACGTCGTCATCGCGCCCGAGGACGCGCTCCCTGACGATCCCAACCAGCCTCCGGCCCCGCCGCCCGATCCCAAGGGCTTGACGATCACAATCCCGAATCCGGCGGGAGCGATGACCGACGCCGCACCGTTCGGGACGCTATTCGCCGTGATGGGCGGCTGGCTCTCCTACCAGCGCGCGGCACCCGACGGGTCGGCTGTGGACCTGATGCCGATCCTGCCTTTACCGTTCGCCACCGTCACGCCCGCGCCGAGCTATGCCGCCCCCTCCGGGCTCGATGCGACCAAGCCTTGGGGTGTGTTCGTGCTGCGGCTGTGGGGGATGGATTACGACAAGCTGGCCGCCGCCGTCGGCAAGGAGGCGGCATGCAATGCGGTCTATTATCTCGGCGTTGACGAGGCTTCGGCGAAGGCGGCGCTCGAACCGCTGGTGAAGCTGCACTTCCGCCAGGATGCTTATGACGCGTCGATCGCCAAGCCCGAGAAGCCCGTATTCCAGGACGTGGTCGAAGAGATTCTCGGCCAAGCCTATTCGCCCGTCCCCTCTTATGCGACCCTGGTCGGCGACTTCCTCACCGCCCTGCTGAACGGCGCCACGCAGCTTCTGGTCAAGGGCGGCGCGTCCATCGGCCAAGCGGTCCAGGTGCCCGACAGCAGTGTGACGACGGGGACGCCGCCGCCGGTCGGCCGTGTCGAGCTCTGGTTCCTCGACGGGTCCCAGCCGCCCAGGTTCATCTCGCCCTATCCGTTCTTCAAGGGGGCGCCGGGTTATGACTTCTAGCCCCGCCGGCGCCCGCTGGATCCAGCATCCCCTGCTCCTGCACGCCTTAGGCGGGCCGACGCCGGTCGAATTTTACCTGAGGTTCGTCGTCTTCGATCCGGTGGTATCGAAGCTCTTGCCGGTGAGTGGCGCTACGGTGCGGGTCGTCGACAAGGCAGGTGCGGTGCTGAAGGCCGCCCAGCCGCCGGCAGCCGGGCTCACCAACCTGCAAGGCACGACGGACGTCAAGGGTGAGGTGGCATTCAAAGGAATGATCTCGCTCGTAACGGGTGGCGGGCCAGAGCTTCATTTCGAGGTCGACGGCCTTTCAGCGATGGATTGGCATATCGACGGTACTAAGACGATTAAATTCCCCGTCAGCAAATGGTCGACGGCCGGATGGAAGTCGATCGACGGGACCGCCTCGGGCACCCTCAAGAACTTTTCGGGAAAGAAGCTCGGCGACGCTGCGGCACCGGTCGAGTTCGCGGTCGGCGTGCCATGCTGGCTCAAGTTTGGTTACGAGCGTTACCCGGGCGAGTCGCCGCCGGCCCGCTTTCCATCGGGTACGCGTATCAAGATCGTTACCGGCACGTCCACCCAGGTCGACCTCCATGATTTTCGGACCAACTCTTCCAGCGAGCTGAAGACTGTCCTGTTCACGAACGTCGCACCCGGAATCGAACTGAGGATGCTGATCTACACTCGCTTTGTGAAAGCGAGGGACGACCCCAACGACCTGGTGCTGAACCGGTTCGCGATCAGCATCGGCGACCAGACGGACGAGGACGAGGCGACCGAGAGCGACGTGCTGCCGATGCCGGCGGACAAACCCTTTCTTCGCTATGACACCATCTCGACGCCAGATCCTGCCGATCCAAGCGGACTTGCATCCCCCGCCGGCTATGCCTTCCACTTCACCGGTCCAGGAAAAAAGCTGAAAGACGTCGACCCTTGGGTTACCCCGCTGGAAAGCTTCTCGCTCTGCAAGCGCGATGCCCTGGGGGCCATTGGGGCGGTCCCCGCCGTCCTCAAAATGCCATCCCAGTTCGGCCATGACGTCAGCTTCGGTTCGCTGGCCAAGAAGCTCCAATGGCAGATGACCATCTGTTCGGCCCTGCATTCCGTCACCCTCATTCGGGAATTTCACGGATTGCTGTCCGCGCTGCTCGTGGGACACAGTCCACCCTGGGACGGGCTCAATCTCAATTCCGACGCCTTCGAGACCACATTCGCTATCACCGAGACACAAGGCCCGCACACCACGCCGATCCCTTACCCAAAAAGCTTGACGGATTTGGACCCGCTGCGGGGGCGGGTCTCGGTTCCGCTAACCCGCCTGTTCGAAGCTACGGCATTCGAGGTGCCAGCGGGGAGTCGAGTTCCGGATCGAGTCATGAATTTCAAGAACATAGTCTTTCATGAACTCGGCCACTGCGTGATGTTTCGCTATTCCTTTGATTTTCCAACCGATAATTCTTCGGTGTCCGATCATCTTCTCACCAGATTCGTTGACATCTCGCAGCTTGATTGGCCCAAGGTTGCTTTCTGGGAGGGCTGGGCGGTTTATTACTCAATGCTTCTCCTAAAGCTGGAAGATTTTCTGAAGTCCCAGTTAGAGCGGGTCGATGCAATGGACAGCACGCCGGGCGTTGTCGACCTTTCGAAGGTAGTTGGGGAAACGCAGGCGGTTCTGGAAACGGCCGTCGAGAACATATTTCCTACAGGAATCATCAACTCCTTTCAGGTCGGGGACGGCGTTGAGGACCCCGACAAATCGAAATCGAATCAAGGCCTCTTGCTGGGGGACGTGCTTGGCCACCCCTCTCTGAGCAGTGCAGGTTCCAACAAGGGGCACGCCTCGGAGATGTGCCTCGCATTCTCCCTCTACGCGATGACAGCCTTTCTGGTGAGACGAGCCGGGGGAACGATGTCCGCCCCCGGCCCCGCCGACGGGACCGGGCGGCTTTCGCAGGCCGGCGCCGAATGGTACAATCGGCCGGCCGTCCGGAATATCCTTTGGAAGGCAGTCTTCGCCCCCTTCTGGTCTTTGCACGGAGTGGGCGAAGACACGGTGGAGAAATTCACGACCGCAATCCGGCTCGCCATGGTCGGCGATGACGATTGGCATAAGATTCTCCGAATCTTCAATACCTACTACCTGCTGATCGCCCCGCCCACGATCACCTCAATCACATCAGCCGTACAATCCGGGCCCAATCCGCAGACCGTCACGGTGAAAGGGACGGGCTTCGTCGACATTCCTGTCTCCACTGACGACGGCGGGATGACCGCCACCCTGATGGCCCCGTCATCGGCCGCCCAAAGCGTTGCCATTGCCGTTGCCAAAGTCTCCGAGCTCAACCTGACGGCGTCGTTTCCGGTGACAGGCGATTACACGCTCAGGCTGATCGGCCGCTGGGGAGAATATTCTTACACCATCTCGGTGCCGCAATGACCTTCGCTTTCGCCCCCCTGAGCTATACGCTGCCGTATTGGCCGGATCACCTGTTCGGCCATCCCGGCTTCCTCGACCGCGTCGGCGTCAGCGCATTCGAGATCGAGAGCAATCCGACTTCGCTCGCCATGACGGGCAAGCTCAACATCCTCGACAAGCTCGAGACCAAGCTGCCCGCGCTCGACGCAGTCACCGTCGCTTTCTTCCCCGACGCCACCGGTGGGTTCACCGAAATCCCCTGGCGGGTCGATCTGGCGCCGGATTTCGCGGTGACGCTCGAGGATCTCAAGGTCGCGCTGCGGATCGACTCCAAGCTGCTCCACCGGGTCAAGCGGAGCGGCGGGAAGTGGGTGCCGGACCTCGACTCGCAGAACCAGCCCAAGCCGCTGGAGATCGCCGTCTCCGGGGCCACCGCCAGCGTTTCCGGCGACGGCGACATCGACGTCAGCGGCAATCCCACGATCGCGCTCACGCCGATGGCGATCGGCGAGACCGGGATCGTCATCGAGGCGGCCGGAATCGTCCTTCATTTGTCCGACAAGGCGCCGCCGCTTCCCGATGCGCCGCCGGGCTTCAAGGGCGTCGCCATCGATCAGATTTCGGTCCACCTCGGCGACACGTTCGAAGGCTTTGGCGGCCCCGATCAAGTCAACGCCGGCAAGCTCTTCATCGGCTCGACCGGGTTCAGCGGCGAGATCGAGGCGGAGTGGACGACCCCGCCCACCTCCGGCCGCCTCGCCGGTTTGCCGTTCACGCCCAAGTCGATCGGCATCAGCTTCGCCCAGAACAAGCTCACCGGAATGAGCCTCGAGGGCAGGCTGACCCTGCCGTTCTTCGACCATCCGCTCGACGTGAAGGTCGGCTATGACGCCAACGGCGGGCTCACCATCGCCGTCGATTCCTCCGACGGCCTGTTCACGCTGACCAAGCCCAACTTCCTCGAGATCGTCGTCGAGAGCCTCGAGATCGACATCAGCGGCAAGAAGGCGACGGTCAGCATCTGCGGCGAGATCACGCCGCTTTATGGCGGCCTCCCGTGGCCGAGCTTCGAGGTGCGCGAGCTCTCGATCGACAGCGAGGGCCACGTCAAGCTCGAGGGCGGCTGGATCGACCTGTCCGCCCAGAAGGCGATGAACTTCAACGCCTTCACCCTCCAGATCACCAAGTTCGGCTTGGGCAAGCTCGACGGCGGCGGCCGCTGGTTCGGCCTGTCGTGCAAGGTCAACCTGATCAAGGGGGTCGAGGGCAAGGCCGAGGTGGACGGGCTCAGGCTGCTGCTGCGCGAGGGCGGCGGAGTGGGCATGAGCCTCGACGGAGTCGGAGTCGAGATGAAGATCGCCGGCGCGTTCGAGCTCGCCGGCGCGGTCAAGTTCACCGACGACGGCATCGACAAGCGCTTCGACGGCGGGGTCACGCTGTCACTGAAGAAGCCCGAATTGCTGTTCGATACCCAGCTCACCATCGGCGAGCGCAACGATCCCGACACCGCCGAGCGCTTCCGCTATTTCGCGATGTACGGCGGGCTGGAGCTTCCGACCGGAATCCCGCTCGGCGCTTCGGGCGTCGGCCTGTTCGGCTTCGCCGGGCTGTTCGCGCTTCACATGCGGCCGGCGCGCAAGCCGGGGAGCGAGCCCTGGTACGCGCTGCCGCCCGGCGAGAGCTGGTATCACCGCGACACGCCGGGGGTGAACAAGCTCACCAAATGGGGACCGCGCAAGGGCGCCACCGCGTTCGGCGCCGGCCTCACGCTCGGCACTTATGCCGATAACGGCTTCACCTTCAACGCCAAGGCCCTGCTCGTCATCGCCTTTCCCGGGCCCTTGATCATGATCGAGGGGCGCGGCAACCTGCTCAAGGACCGCAAGGAGCTGTCCGGAAGCGCCGAGCCGCTGTTCCGGGCGCTCGCCGTGCTCGACGAGGAGGCCGGCGAATACACGTTCGGACTCGATGCCTTCTACAAATATGACGCTTCGAGCGGCGGGGTCATCGACATACGCGGCTCGCTCGAGGCCTATTACAACAAAAAGGACCCGCGGGGCTGGCACATCTGGCTGGGCAAGAGGGATCCGCGCGAGAGCCGGATTCAGGCTCGGATCATCTCGTTGTTCGAGGCGAATTGCTATTTCATGATCGAGGCGTCGGGGCTCCGGACCGGCGCCTGGATCGGCTACGACAAGAGCTGGAACCCCAAGCCGCTGTCGATCACGCTGCAAGCCTGGCTCGACGCCAATGCCGCGATCTCGGTCAAGCCCAACCATTTCCACGCCGACCTCTGGATGCACGCGGCGATCGAGCTGTCGGCGTTCGGCACCAGCGCCGGCCTCTCGGCCGACGCCCTGCTCGCCGCCGACATCATGGACCCCTTCCACATCCTGGGCGAGCTGTCGGTGACCTTGAAGCTGCCCAAGCCGCTCAAGCCGATCACCCGGGACGTCAGGCTGGAATGGGGGCCGAAGGGCCCGCCGCCGCCGATCCCGATCGTGCTCAAGGCGGTGGGCGTCGAGCATCTCAAATCCGCGGCGGTCTGGCCGCTGGAAATGAACAGGGCGCTCGTGCCCAGCTATGATGACGGCAACGGCTTCCTGGCGCAGCCGGCGCCGCCTTCGGCCTTCCCGCCGCCGTCCGACGTGCCGATCGTGCCGATGGACGCGAGGCCCTCGATCGCCTTCGGCCGCGCGGTGCACGACGACGCCAAGATCGGGGTCAACGCCGTCGTTCCAGTGCCGGCCTCCGAGCGGATCGGGGACCCGGCGGCCGGCCAGGGTCCGGCCGAAGTGCGCTACGCCCTCAAGGGGATCGTGCTCGAGAAAAGGCCGCCCGGCCAGGCCGGCTGGACCGCCGTCGCCGGCAAGGGGGAGGGGTCCGGCGGGCTGCCGAAGCTCTACGGCGCTTGGGCTGCGGTTCCGTCCGGGACGGCGGTGGATGCGGTCGACCAGACCAAGCTGATGATCTGGTCCAAGACCGCGTTCGACCAGACCCGGCTGACCGGCGACGAATGGAACGAGTGGTTCGCCGGCGCCTATTCCAATTATCCCTGCGTGGATGCGCCGGCGCCGACCCTTACCTGCTACGATTTCGAGGACTACGCCGTGGCGGACATCCGCAACGCGGCGGGGCAGCTGGTCGGCGTCATCGCCCATCAGGACAATCAGGGCATTCGGTTCGAAAGCGCCGGTTGGAAGGTCGAGACGCTCGGCCAGCCGGTGGGCGGGCGGACCCGGGTGCTGCGGCCCAAGCCGGGGCCGACCCCGTGGAGTCGGTTCCTGATCTCCCTGAGCGGTGCCGCGGCGAGCGCGCACAAGGTCCGTGTCCTGCTCGAACGAAGCGCCTACGGAAGCGTCCGGACTTACGCGATCGCCCCCAACGGGATGGAAATCGAGCAGGCTTTCGACCTCAACGCGGCAGAGGTGGAAGTGGTCGTCACCGGCGCTGATTTCGGCGTGACCATCGAAACGGAAGGCCTCGTCGGCATCGTGGAGGTCTGCCTCGACGGCGGTAGCCCCGGCGCCAGCGGCGGCGGAAGCGTCGAGGGCTCGGACTCCGAGAAGCGCGCGCTGGCCGCCAACCTCAAATCCGCGACCTCGGTCTGGTCGGACCAGGACGAGGTGCTGGAGCCGTTCACGGACTATCGGCTGGTGATCGCGACCCAGGCCGACGTCTCGGGCGAAGGTGCCGGTGCGCGCACCCAGATCAGCCATGCCTATTTCCGGACCGGCGGACCGCCGCACCTCGGCGGCTTCACCGTGCCGGTCGGCCAGACTTCGGACTCGATCGCGGCCGGCCCAGACAATCTCGCCAACTACGTGGCCCAGACGGTTCCGCCCACGCTCGGCCGGGACGGCGAGGCGCCGGCGCTGCCGCGGCCGGTGTTCCGCGCCTACGACGTGGGGGTCGCCTTCAAGGCCAACCATGTCGACCTGCTCTACAGGATGGCCCGTCGAGACCTGATGCTTCAAATCCTCGACAGCAACGGCGCTCCGGCCCGCGACGAGAAAGGCGGCGCGCTGAGCTTCCTCAATCCGTGGGGCGTCACGCCCGAGCTCGTGCTCGACAAGGCCTCGCTAGCCTGGCTGGAGGCGGTCGACCCGGAATGCATGCCGATCGACCCGGCGACGATCGCCCGCCACCAGACCCTCGGCTCGTTCCGCACGCCGCTGCTGCTCGATCCGGCGACCCGCTACCAAGCGCGGCTCACACCCCTGCTGCTCCACGAGGACTTCGCGGCGCCGCGCTACGCCGACGCCGCCCCAGCGAGCGCCAGCGGAGACTGGCAGGTCGTCGATCTCGACAGCGCCGCCTTGCCCAGCCGGTGGATCGTCCACAACGCCCCTTCGGCCGACGGGATCTTCGTCGTCCAGGACATCGCGAGCGCCGGCGGGGCGGCCTCCGCCGGCGATCGGCCCGCCGGTTCGGCGCTCGTCTGGCGCCCCGGAACGAGCCAAGACTGGACGTGGCAGCGCGTCTCGGCCTTCGTTCGCAGCGCGGCGGGCTCGGGAGCTGCCGGACTGGTGTTCCTGTACGTCGACGGACAGGACCATTTCCAGGTCACGCTGAGCCACAATGACGGCCTGTGCCGGCTGATCCGCCGCTCGGCGGCGAGCGCGGTTACGCTCGCCGAGGCGCCGGTCTTCTTCCCCGCCGCCAGCGACGTCGAACTGGTCGTCGAGGTGAGCGACGGGGCGATCCGCGCCTTCGTCGACGGCGAGCAGGCATTGATCCATCGGCTCGACCTCACCAACCATCCGGGCGGGACGATCGGCTTGTGGTGCTGGAACAATGCGGACGCGCGCTTCAAGGACGTGCGAGTCGAGGATTTGCGGGTCGAGACGGTCCGCGCTTCGGATCAGAAGGCCTTCCCGGTCGCGGCCTTCGCCTTCGACTTCGTCACCTCGGAGCATGTCAACTATTTCCACCTCGTCCAGGCCCGGCGAACGCCGGTGTGGGATATCGAGACCGAAGGCGGCGACAAGGCACGCAGCGTCGCCGAGCTGGCCGCGCTCAGCAACGCGGCGGCGGCTCAGCCGGGCTCTGCGCCCACCGCGGTCGAGACCCGCCAATATGAGGATCTGGCTCAAACATGGCTCGGTCCCGGCCTGGTGAGGGATCCGGCGGCGCCCGAGGTCCACCGCATCCTGCGCAAGGGCGCGCCGTTGGGCTGGCTGGTCCGCAGTTGCGAGCCGTGGGACTGGGAGCGCAGCCAGATCACCTTGCTCCATAGCAGCGCGGCGATGCCGCCGAGCCATTTGCTGGGTCCGATCAAGATCACCGGCGCGGCACTGGGCATGAGCAGCCCCGAGGATGAATATGTCGACTTGATCGCGCTCGAAGCCATCCGCCTGGCCGGCTGGAAGCTGCAGCTGCGCAATAGCGGTAACGCCGGCGCGCTTCCCGATTCGCCGCTGGATGATCCCGCGTGGACATGGCTGGACCTGCATGCCTTCACAGGAGCGGCGACGATTTCCGGCGGGCTCAGGATTCGCCTTTGGTCGGGTGGAAGCGCCAAACCCGCCGTCGATCACACCTGGCGCAGCATGAACGTCGGCGCGGCCGCCGCTTTCCTGCCGGCCTTTGGCGCCGACTTGCGTGTTCTCGATCCGTCGGGCCGGACCGCCTGCGCCGTCCGAATTGCGCCCGATTCGTCCTTCGCGCCGCTGCAGCCGGCCCCTCGCATGTTGCGCAAGGCCGACGCCACCGGTCTGATCATCCTGCCCAATGACGGGGCCCCGATCGGCCCCGGCGCCTACGGCCTGGCGATGGTCTATCGCCGCGACCGGACGCAGATCGAGCCCGGCAGCATTGTCCTGTCTCTGGCAGGCGACACGGCAAATGAG